>JAEAME010001378.1_pt1 | contig 17289 bp, 19 predicted proteins | sample 8958731 | NCBI WGS metagenome assembly JAEAME01 (sample SAMN16933194, study PRJNA681113) | bioreactor sludge metagenome | isolation source: anerobic bioreactor sludge (Control) | place: India:Bengaluru | collected 2018-10-24 | reverse complement strand
GCGATCGTGAGGAACGGAGAACGTCGATAAAATCCCCGATAGTCCTTGATGTCAAAACTCTGCGTGCCATTGAAGATTTCGATGACAATCAGGAAAGCTCCCAGATTCATGAACAGGTATGTAACCAGGTAAACCAGCACGGATTGCAGCCCCTGTTCCGTCAACACTACCATACCCATCAGGATGTATCCCGCATGCGCGATGGAAGAGTAGGCCAGCATCTGCTTCATATTGCTCTGCCGCAGGGCCGCCACGTTACCCAGAGTCATGGTTATGACCGATATGACGAGGACCAGTTGCTGCCAGTGTATGTAGTTCAGCGGCGTCCAGAGGCCCGGTGCCGAAGAATTGGAAAGGCCCGTGAAAAAGAACCGGATCAGTACCGCAAATCCCGCAGCTTTTGGCGCAACGCTCAGAAATGCCGTCACCGGCGTGGGAGCGCCGCTATATACGTCAGGGCACCAGAAATGAAAAGGCACGACCGCCGTCTTAAAACCAAGGCCGGCGAGTATCAATACCGTCGCTACGAACAACAGAAGAGTGTTCTCGCCGGATGCGGCGCTTGCCGCAAGCATCTCCCGAATGAGGGCGATCTTCGTCGTTCCGGTCAGCCCGTAGACGATCGTGAATCCATACAGCATGGAACCGGTCGCAATTGCGCCGAACAGCAGGTATTTGAGGGCGGCTTCGTTTGAGGACCGGTCGTTTTTCAAATAGCCCACCATGACATAACTGCCGATGGAAACCATTTCGAGCGAAAGGTACAACATAAGCATATCCATGCTCGAAGAAAGCAGCAGCATTCCCAGCGTCACGGCCAGTAGAAGCGAATAGAATTCGCCCATTTGACGGTTTGAAAATTCCAGCGACTTTGGCGATGCAAGGAGCGTCAAAAAAGATGCCAGAATCAAAAAGCACTTGAAAAACGCCGCCATCGGATCGACGGCCAGGACGCCGAAAAACGCGGCACCCTGGGCCTCCGCGAAGAGCGGGATGCTTGCGGCAAAGGCCAGCGCCAGCCCAAGAGCCGCCAGCAAAAAAGTCGCGCTTCTGCGGATGCGCGTCCACACCAGGTCTGCAATAATCACGCAAAGGAAGGCGGCCGTAAGTATGAGCTCCGGATACAGTTTTCCGAGATCCGATAAAATCTGAGGATTCATGCCTACCCCTTGAGCGTATCCGCGCGGTCCAGATTGACCGACTTGATGATCCGATACATCGAAAGAACGATGGCGAGGCCGACGGCAGCTTCCGCAGCAGCCACAACGATTATGAATATGGCGAATATCTGGCCGTCCAGGTTGTGCGCTGAAAATCTTGAGAAGGCTACGAGGTTGAGATTTGCGGAATTCAGAATCAGCTCCACGCCCATGAGCACATTGACGGCATTCTTCCGCGCAAAAACGGCCATGATTCCCAGAGAAAAAAGAGCAGCACTGACAATGAGGAAATGGTTGAGTCCGATCATTCCGATCTTCTCCTGACTGTCTTGGCGGCGCCGATCAGCGCGACCAAAAGCAGAATGGACGCTGCTTCAAAAGGGAGGATGTAGTCGTTCATCAATAGCGTACCTATCGCGGCGGTTGTGGGGGCCGGATTGCTTTGCATTTCTCCGTGCCATCGTGCTCGAAGCAAGACGGTTGCCAGCAGAATGAATACGGCGAGCACGACTCCCAAAGCAGGGAAAAACTGGTAAGTTTCAGACTTGAGGTTCAGGTCGTAAAGCTTGTGTGTGAGCATGACGCCGAACAACAGCAATACCAGGATGCCTCCCACATAGATCACCATCTGTGTCGCCGCCAGGAAATCGGCGCCGAGAAAGGCATAGAGTCCCGCGACTCCGAAAAACGTGAAGAGAAGCGCGAAGGCAGATCGGATGAGGTTCCTCGCAAAAACAACCACCGCCGCCGATCCGATCGTCATGACCGCGAACATGTAAAAAATGGCTTGCACTATCAGATCATCGTCCATAGGAAAGCTCAGGATGCCCCCGCAGTCTGCTCCGCGGCGGGAACACCCGTCGAGGGCACGTCTTTGGCAAAATGATATACATGATCCCGCAGGTCGTATACCGAGTATTCGTATGCGGGCGTCATTTGCAGACAATTCGTCGGACAGGCAAAGGCGCATAGCGCGCAATAGCAGCAGAGCGCCATGTCAATGTCATAGACGACGGTGCGCAACTTAATCGGAGTGCCGTTTGAGGTGAAAACAGGCGGCTCGTCCTTGCCTCGTTTTTCGGTTTTTATGGCAATACATCGCGTGGGACAGACGCGCGCGCACTGCGTGCAGCCGATGCAGTCCTCTATCTTGTTGAAAAGCCTCGCCCGAGACCGCTCCGGCATCTTCCATTTTACCGTCGGATACTGCAGCGTGACCGACGGTGTGAAAAGGTGACGCCACGCCACCCACATCGAGTTCAATACCGTAACAATTCCGAGCCCGATGTCCTTAAAGTAGCGCAACATGAAAACCTCTAGCCATTACTTTCAGCGGACAGCCAACAGGCCGACGCCAAGAATAAGTACAAAAGATATGGGCAGAAGCACTTTCCAGCTCAGATACATGAGTTGGTCGACGCGCAATCGCGGTACGGACCAGCGTAGCCACATTTGTACAAAAATAACCGCAAGCACCTTGAGGAAAAACATGATGGGTCCCGGCAACCACTGGGAAGAACCCGGCAGAACCCGTGTCCATCCTCCAAGAAAGAGAGTAGTGGCGACGCACGCCACCAGCAGCATGTTGGCGTATTCCGCGAGGAAGAAAAAAGCAAACCGCATCCCGGAATATTCGGTATGAAAGCCGGCAACCAATTCCGATTCCGCCTCTGGAATGTCGAAAGGCGTCCGGTTCACTTCGGCAAGCGAGGCGATGAAGTAAACGAAAAAAGCCAGAAATGTAAAAGGATTCCGCAATAGAAACCAGTTCTGCATCCCTCCCTGCTGCGCATTCACAATATCCACCATAGACAGGCTTCCCACCGGAATTATCACGGTCATGATGGCGATCGCCGCCGGGATTTCGTAGCTGATAATCTGCGCGGCGGCCCTCATGCCGCCATAGAGCGAATACTTGTTGTTGGACGCCCAGCCGGCCATGATGATTCCAACAACCGAAAGGCTGCCCAGCGCAACGACATACAGTATTCCGATATTCAGATCCGATACGAACGAAGACACGCCGAAGGGGACGACGACGAAGGCCGCGAACGCGCCCAGAAAAACTATGAATGGCGCCATTTTGAACAGCAGCCTGTCCGTCGCATCCGGAACGATATCTTCTTTCAGCAATAGCTTTAGAGAATCCGCCAGTGTCTGCGCCCAGCCGTGCCAGCCTCCGACGTACATGGGGCCCAGGCGATCCTGAATATGAGCGGAAATTTTTCTTTCAAGCCACACCAGGAAAAGCACCGCGACACAAAGAAGCGCGAAAAAGAGGACACAGGTCAATGCGACGGATATCACAGCCTGCCACATTTCGGGCAATGCATCGAATTTCGGCAGTAATTGCAGGAGTTTCGAAACGGATTCCATGCAGATTATTTCCTCTGCTATCGGTCGATTTCCCCGAGGACAATATCGAGGCTGCCCAGGATCGCTATGATGTCGGCTATCATTGTTCCTCTGCTGATTTCCCTGAATGCACTCATGACCGTGAAGCAGGGAGATTTCACTTTCACCCGGTATGGCTTCGCACCGCCGTCGCTGACAATGAAGTATCCCAGTTCGCCTCTGGGGCACTCCGTCCTCATATATATTTCCCCCGCCGTCGGCTTGATACGTTTGGGAATTGACTCATGCACATTTCCGGGCGTCAGTTTTGCCACAGCCTGACGGATGATCCTGCAGCTTTCCTTGACCTCCCGTATGCGAACCATGTACCTGTCCCAGCAGGATCCCACCGGCCCGTATTCGCCCATGCCCACGGGAATGTCAAATTCGAAATCCTCGTATCCGAGGTACGCTTCATCACGCCGCACGTCAAATTTGACTCCGCTTCCCCGCAGGTTTGGCCCCGTAACCCCGAAGCTGATGGCTGTCTCGGGCTTTAATATCCCCACATTGGCCGTTCGCTTGATAAAAATGTAGTTATCCGAAAGCAGCTTGTTCAGGTTGTCGACCTGCGGCTCGAAATAGTCCACGAATTCGATCAGTCTCTCTTCGAAGCCGGGCCGGATGTCGTACATCAGGCCGCCGATCCAGTTGTAGTTGTATAAAAGCCGCCCGCCGCAGGTTTCCTCAAAAAAATCGAGAATGGTTTCGCGATCGCGGAAGCACCACATGAAAGGGGTAAACGATCCGATATCGTTGCCATAGGTGCCGGCGGCGATCAGGTGGCTGGCGATGCGGTCCAGCTCCGCCATGATGATTCTAAGGCACCGCACCCTGTTGTTGACCTCTATTCCCATTAGTTTTTCAACCGCCAGCACATACCCCAGCTCCATGTTCATCGCGGCGCAGTAGTCCATGCGGTCCACAAAGGGCAAAACCCCCGGATATTCGACATTTTCCGCATGTTTCTCGAAGCAACGGTGCAGATAGCCGATGTGCGGGATGGCCTCGGCGACAATTTCGCCATCTGTCTTCAACTCCAGCCGCAGCACGCCGTGCGTCGAGGGGTGCTGCGGACCCATATTCAGGGTCATGATGTCGCCGCTGTATTCTGCTTGCATCGGCTCTCCTATACGGGCATTTCGTGATAGCTTTTTGGCGGCTCGTAATCCCTGCGCAACGGATATCCTTCCCAATCGTCAGGGCACAGGATGCGGCGCAAATCGCTATGCCCTTCGAATAGGACGCCGAACATGTCGAAGGTTTCCCTCTCATGCCAGTTGGCGACTCCCCACACCGATTCCACCGTCGATATCGAGGGATTCTCTCTCGGCAAGCGGCACTTCAGGGTGTACCGGTGCCGAAACTTCATGGAGTTGAGGATGTAGACGATCTCTATGCGATCCCTGTAATCCACGCCGCCGAGCAATTCCAGATGATCCATGCTCAGGGAGTCTTCCGAGCGCATGAATCTGCAGACATCCAGTATGGCCGAGGATTCGACAACGCTCCCGGGATTCATGGATTCCAGCTGCGACTCCAGGATTCGGGCTCCGAATTTCCCGGTCAGAAGCGCGGCAATATCCTGCGGCTTCATGCTCTACCCTCCGCGGATCTTTTTGCGATAGTTTCGCTTTTGATTTTGTTCTGGAGTTTGATGATGCCTTCCAGCAGCGACTCCGGACGGGGCGGACAGCCCGGCACATAGACGTCCACTGGAATGATCTTATCCACTCCCTTCAGAACATGGTAGCCGTATTGCCAGTAAGGTCCGCCCTTGTTGGCACAGCTGCCCATCGAGATCACATATTTGGGGGAAGCCATTTGATCGTAGAGTCTCTTGAGCCGGCTCGCCATCTTCAATGAAACAGTTCCGGCGACGATCATCACATCTGCCTGCCTGGGCGTTCCCCGGAACACTTCGGCCCCGAACCGTGCCAGATCGTAGCGAGCCGCGCCGCTGGCCATCATCTCAATGGCGCAGCACGCGAGGCCAAACGACAAGGGCCACGGGGACGAAGATCGAGCCCAATTAAAGATCCAGTCCATCGATGTGATGAAAACGTTGTCCTCGAACTTGCCCTCCAAAACGCCCATGCCATGCTCCAAGAGTCATTGCCAAGACTTGGTGTCAGTCCTTCATTGCGTCGATATCTTCCGCCTTAATCCATTCCAAGTCCCCCTTTTTCCAGACATACGCGAGCCCCACAATCAGTATGCCGATGAAGATGGCTCCCTCGACAAAAGCAAAAAGTCCGAGCTGCTTGAAGACAACGGCCCACGGCAGAAGAAAAACAATTTCCACATCAAAAATGATGAAAATCAGCGCAATGACATAAAATCGAATATTAAACCGGATCCACGCGGTCCCCTCGGGCACTTCCCCGCATTCATACGGTATGTATTTGTCGGCGCCGGCCACGCCCTTTGATTGGATTAAACGGGAAAAAACAAGAATAGCGGCCAGAATTCCCAAGCCGATTGCCAGAAACATCAGCACGCTGGCAAATCCCCACTGCATGGACCAGCCTCCGTCCTATTTATGCATATCCGTTACAGGAATTTTCAGTCGTCTTACCTTAATCATCGTCCCGCGCCATTTCAACAAATTCCTGGATTTCAATTCTGGTTAAGGAATCAGTTTCTCCCCGGTGCAAGGCGACCGATCAGGGATTGCGGCCGGCTGCAGAACCGGATTCCCGCGAACCGGGGATGGACTGTCTCGCGGCGTTCCTATGCCGCGGTCAATCCGTCCATTGCGTCCAGGACTGCAGCTTCATTTTCAGCTTCGCCATGAACCGATCCGCAACGGTGCCGTCGATTACCCGATGATCGAATGTAAGCGACAGGCATACCATGGATCGAATTGCGATTGCGTCGTCAATGACAATGGGACGCTTTTCGATGCCTCCGACTCCGAGGATGGCAACCTGCGGCTGGTTGATGATCGGAGTGTTGAACAATGAGCCGTAGCTGCCCGGATTTGTCATGCTGATCGTGCCGTTCTGCACATCGTCCGGCTTCAGCTTTTTCGTGCGCGCTCTCTCCGCCAAATCATGTATTGCCAGGGCCAATCCCGTGAAGCTCTTCAGATGTGCGTCTTTGATGACGGGCACTATGAGCCCCGCATCAAGCGCCACCGCGATTCCAAGGTTCACAGGCTTTTTATACAGGATCATATCGCCGACGACCGACGTATTCAGTATCGGGAATTCACGCACAACGTCGATTAATGCCTTGGCAAAAAACGGCGTATATGTCAGAGAAACGCCTTCCCTCTTTTCAAATTCCGCCTTGTATGTCTCACGCAGGCGGACTACCGAACTCACATCCACCTCAAAAACCGTATTTACATGCGCGGATGTTCTCTTGCTGAGAACCATATGCTCGGAAATCGCCTTTCGCATAGGGCTCATGGGAATACTTTCGCTTTCGCCTATAAATCTGGGGGTTGCAGCCACGCCCGCACCGGCCGGCATCGTTTGCGCCTCAGAGGTCGGGATTGTCGAATAGGATTCCCGCGCTGCTTCTTCACGCGCCGGCGGCTGCGGACCGGAAACGCCGCTCGCTGAACGCCGCCCGAGATACGCGATCAAATCGTCCCTGGTAATTCTCCCTTCAAGACCCGTCCCGGGCACGCTGGAAAGGTCGACGTTGTTCTCCCTTGCCAGCCTGCGTACAAGCGGAGAAGTCCGTATGTCCTGCATATTGATCTGCGGCGCCCGCGCATCCGGCGCATCGGGCACATTGGCGCGGACCGGACGAGGTTCCTGCGTGGGTTGCGCAGCCGGCGCGGAAAGATGCACGCCGCCAACGCTCTCCTCCTCAACCGCAAGGTCTGCAACAGAGAGTTCCTTCTTCGCTGCAGAAGCGCCCGTTATCTCTCCGGCGCCATCTGCCTGTTCATCGATTATGGCGACGATCGTATTTATTTGAACGACTTTGCCCTCCGCGACCAGAATTTCCGCAAGGATACCGGAAGCAGGCGACGGTATCTCGGAGTCGACCTTATCGGTGGATATTTCGAACAGAGGTTCGTCACGCTGAACAAGATCACCGGGCTTTTTCAGCCATTTCGTCAAAGTTCCCTCGAAAACCGATTCTCCCATCTGAGGCATCGTCACCTTGATCGTCATGCCGCACCGTACCTTCCCGCAAATATTGTCATCATATTGGCTCTGCGACGCGTCACGCCGGACACGCGCCCTTATCTCCGACGTCGCTGTTGATTTCCTGAAACCACGGATAATCGTTAATAAAATCTTCAGCGTTTACCGAAATCATATTGCGCTGAAACACAGAGGAAAAGCATGCCACATAGCGTCCGGCGATCTCCGCCAGATCCAGCGTATGCCCCAGCTCCTCCTTCATTGACGTTACACTCCTGCCGACGATTCCGCAGGGAACGATTAGATTATAGAATGAAAGATCCGTATTTGCGTTCAACGCGAAACCATGCCTGGTTATCCACCGGCTGATATGCACACCCATGGCGGCTATCTTCCCTTTCTCCGTCCAAACTCCCGTGAACCTGGTGTCTCGTCCGGCGGCAACGCCATATGTGTCCAAAAGTCGGATCAGAGATTCTTCCAGTTTTTGCATATACCCGTGTACGTCGCGTTCTCCCTGATTCAGAGCAAGCAGAGGATATCCGACCAGTTGCCCCGGACCGTGAAACGTGACGTCGCCGCCCCTGTCTACATTGTATACAGCCACGCCACGCGATCGGAGATCTTCATCACGGACAAGCAGATGATCCGGCGACGCGTTGCGTCCCAGCGTAATGGTAGGCGGATGTTCGAGAAGCATTAACACGTCTTTGCCGAATCCCTGCTTCTTGGATTCGCAAATTTTCATCTGCAGATCCAGCGCCCGTTCATACGGGACCCGGCCATGCCATACCGCGATGCAGTCTATGGACTCTGCCACGTGCCTGTTAAATATGGATAGCCGCACCGCTATACAGCGCGTGGGCAGCCTCCATGATTCCCTCCGAAACGGTGGGGTGCGGATGCATCATATGAGAAAGGTCCGCTGCCGTGGCTTCAAGCCCGATGAGCGAAGTCCCTTCAGAAATCATCTCGGTAACATGCGGTCCGATCATATGAACGCCCAGGATCTGCCTGTATTTTCGCTCGCTCACCAGTTTCACAAACCCATCCCCTTCCCCAAGAATCGCGGCCTTTCCTATCGCTGCAAATGGGAATTTGCTTGTGACGACGTCAAAACCCCGCTCCCGGGCCGCAGACTCGGTCAAGCCCACTCTGGCGACCTCGGGATGGCAGAATATGCATGTCGGGACCAGATCGTAATTCAGGGATTCCGGCTTTTCGCCCGCGATATGCCGCATGGCAAGCATTCCCTCGTGCGATGCGACGTGCGCCAGCGCCGGAGTAGGCACGACATCGCCTATCGCAAATACTCCGGGAACATTCGTCTGCATGTTTTTGTCAACAGTGACATAGTCCCGCGTCATGCCTATATGCAGTTTTTCAAGCCCTATGCCTTCGGTTACGGGGCGACGTCCCACTGCTATCAAAATTTTTTCCGCTGCCAGCGTTTTCGCTTCTCCGTCGCCATTCACAATTCGGACTTCGACGAGTCCTTCCGCCTGCTTGATGTCCTCGATGCGCACGTTTGTCAAAAACTTGATCCGTTTCTTGGTCAGTATTTTAATAATTTCTTCCGAAATTTCGTGGTCCTCGGTGGGAAGGATGCGCGGCAGCATTTCTAAAACCGTTACTTCAGAACCGAACATCCGAAACATTGACGCGAATTCAACCCCGAGCGCACCGGCACCTATTACCAGCAGGGATTTTGGGACCTTTTCCAAGTCCAATATTTCCTTGTTTGTCAGAATTGCCTGTCCGTCGACCGAAAGCCCCGGCAGCAACCTGGCTTCCGATCCCGTAGCAATGACAACATTGCGTGCCCGGATCTCGGCCGGATGGTCGCCGTCCACATGCACGATACCTGGCGCAATCAAGTTCCCGATTCCGTTAAAGGTGCTGATTCTATTTTTTTTCATCAGGAAATCGGTTCCAATAGACAATTTTTTAACCAGTTTGTCCTTGCGCGCTTTCACAAGGCGGAAATCCAGGCTGATATCCTTGTACAGGATGCCAAATTCTTTTCCGTTCAAGGCCCTCTCATAAAGCTCCGCATTGAGCAGGAGCGCTTTGGTTGGTATGCACCCCCAATGCAAACATGTGCCGCCAAATCTGGAGTATTTTTCCACCAGCGCGATGCGCAGGCCCAACTGGCTTCCCTTGATCGCGGCCACGTACCCGCCGGGTCCGCCGCCGACAACGGCAACATCATAAAGATCGGATTCTGTGCTCAAGCGTCACCTCTCAGAATCATATACTGCGCAATAAACTCACGCCTGGTTGCGAGGAAAGTATCGAACAACCGATATTAATTGCAGCCACCGATGCATCACAGGGAGGTTTTATGCCGAAGCCCCATTTCAGGATGGCACTGACGGCTCTTTCCTTCCGATAAGCTCTGCAAATACAGCGGTTGCATAGTACATCGCCCTTTGTTGAGAGTCAAGCGAGGGACCTCCGGCCAGGCGGATGCATCACCAGGTACGAGAGAGGAAGACACCTATGAATGCCCAAACGTATATCCATATTGCCTTCTCCCGCGTCAAAAGGTTATAAATGCCGTCATCCTGGCCGCAGCACTGAAGCCCGTCCCAAAGTATTATGCGCCGGGTTTTTCTGCTCAAGTCCTACCGCCTAAAAGGCAGTGACTCCAATCTGGCGATAGATTGAAACTAAACCAATGAAATACCGGGGAGAATTATGTTTTATCTTTACTTGATGGCTGCTTCAGCCTAATAGTTGATCCATCCGGTAAAGCATGCCGTCACGCGTATATGAGGCCAACTCCAGAATTCCCGTGTCCATGCGTATGGCGTCTTCGGGGCACGCTTCCACGCAAAATCCGCAAAAAACGCAAACTCCCAGGTCTATGTCGAAAATCTTCGGCATTTTTTCGATATTGGGATCGGCATTTTCGGTGGCGACTATATAGATACAGTGGGCTGGGCAGGCTGTTTCGCACATCATGCAGGCTACGCAGCGAGGCGATCCATCCTTGCGTTTGGTGAGGCGGTGACGGGTGCGCAATCTTCTGGCGTACTGACGCCGTTCTTCGGGATATTCTATAGTAACGGTATTTCCCTTACCGGCTTTGATCCCGAATCCGCGGATGACGTGCCGCGGGAAATTGACCCCAAAATGCCGTGCAGTCAGCGCCAGGCCGCGTATCACTTCGACGATATAGCTTCGTTCGATGAAGTTGAGGGGCCTTTGATTCATATTCCAAATCGGCAAGAAAAACCTTTATAGCCCGGGCCGTCATGCAACAAACGGCGGCCGGTCGGTAATTAATGCAACGGATTCACGCGTTGCTATTATGAATCTTTATTTGAAATAATCCAAGAGGATTACATTCATTGCACGAATTTGCGGTGTCGCCCTGTCTGACGGGCCAGGAGTTTATTGTGCCAGTTGCAGGACGCTGTCGGCATGAGCGATTTGCCGTTCGGCGAAGCCGAGCAGTATTTTTTTGCCTTGGGTTTCGGAGAATTGTGCGGAATATAACTTGAAATACTCGGCGGTTTCGCGCGCCAGCTTTAGAACTAGGGCAGCCGAGGCTTTCGCGTCCAGTTCGAACTCTCCGCGATCCTCATGGCCCGGTGTATCCGGAATCAGTGTTTCGAGGGCGCGCGCATCGAAATGCAGAAAGACAGGGACGTTTTCCATTACCTTTCCCGATCCCTTGAGTTCAGCCAGTCTTTGCCTGACATCGGCGATGTATCTTTCCTCCTCACCAATCATCCATTCGAAGACACCCTTTCCTCCGGGATCCAAATTCCCTTTCGCGCAAGCACTATAAAATTCGAGGGCCAATTCGGCCATGAACAAAATCATCTTTAGAGCATCCATGGCAAAGATGTTTTCCGTATCCTGTTTGGCGGGAGAAGGGAAAGCCGGGCGGTTCGCGCGGCAGTCTTCGCAAATGCCGTATGTCTGGAACCTATGATAGTGCGGCTGAAAATGATATTGACGGACGATATCATCCTGAATCTTGTCCAGCGCCGGACAGACATATTCGATTGCCTTGCGGCATTCGACGCAAACAATGTGGTGGTGCGCCGGATGGTTGTAACTATGTTCGAACCGCGTCGGCCCGTCTCCCAGGGCGATCTCTCTGGCTATGCCGCACGACGTGAGCGTTTTCATGGTTCTGAAAACCGTTACGACGCCGATCCGTTTGTCTTTTTTTTTGACCAGCGCGTAAATATCCTCAACGCTGAGATGGCCCTCGGTATTCAGGAATGTTTCCAGTATGAGGTCTTTCTGGTATGTCTTCTTAAGCCCGTTCTGGCGCAGAAATTTGTGAAAAAGCCCGGTTTCCTCCCTCAATTTTTTCATCGCCATCGGAGTGCACCTCTGTTTTTGAATTCCCCGTCATCATGGTACCCGATTCGCACCGGTTTTTGCGGCATGATATCCCGATCACGCGGGTTACGGTTAAGCCGGCTGACAAGGCACCTTGCGGCAATTGGCCAGGAATGTGTAGCTTATGCGGTGGCGTTCGCCTTCAGTCACTTCGAATCCATGGCGCCGGAGCATATCTCCAAGGGTCGTCTCATCGAAAAAACCGAAACGTATGAACTTTTCGAGAAAGTAGGCGATTCCAGCCGAGCGTGCCGGCCATATTGTTGTTTGAACGCAAAGCAATCCTTTGTTCTCCAAAATCCTGGCTATTTCTTTCAGAGCCGCCTCGGGTCTGTCAAAAAGATGCAAGGCCCCGCAGCAGTTCACATACTGAAATGATCCGTCGGAAAACGGGAGCGCAAATGCGGAGGCGTGGATCAGCAGGATGTTTTGCATCCGTTCTTTGCGAATTATCTTCTGCGCGTGCAGAAGCATCGGCCAGGAAAGATCGAGCCCGATGATGATTCCTTTCGAGCCGCGGGCCAGCGGCCGAGTGAAAACGCCCGGTCCGCATGCAAGGTCGAGAACTCTCCCGTTGTTTCTGTCCCGGGCCAGCCGAAGTATCGTCTGCATTTCCTTGCCGAAAGATCGGGAACTTGCAAGGTAATAGCCTATCCGACGCCACAATTTTTCATAGATGGATACGACGAGATGGCTTTGCATGATTCTCTGGAAAGGCGTAATCACCTCATCCTTGTTTTGTTCCGCCATATCCAGAATGCCCGACCTGAGCGGGTACACAGCGCGGCAATCGTTGCAGACGAGGCCGCTGCGCTCCTGCTTCAGATCGTTTTTTGCGCAGCGGGGGCAGCGCATGTATGGAAGGATCGTTTGGATCATAGGCGCGGCTATGCCAGTCTTGTCAGGATTTCAGGTCCGTTTTTTGTCACCGCGACGGTATGCTCAAAATGGGCGGAAGGTTTCCCGTCGGCTGTAACGACCGTCCATCCGTCAGACAATATTTTGACCTTGTCGGTGCCCATATTCACCATAGGCTCAATGGCCAGAACAAGCCCCTCCCGGAGTTTGATTCCCCGTCCGTTCGCCACGTAATTGAGCACCATCGGGTCCTCATGCAGGTTTTTGCCGATTCCATGGCCTCCGAATTCCTTGACGAGAGAAAAGCTGTTGCCTTCCGCGTGCGTTTGAATTGCGCGGGAAAGGTCCGACAGGTGTTTGCCCGGAACCATCTTTTCTATTCCCAGATACAGGCACTCCTCAGTAATCCGGAGAAGCCTTTTTGTCTCCTCGGGAATCTCGCCGATAGGCAAGGTTATGGCTCCATCTCCATAATATCCTTTGTAATGGACTCCAAAATCGAGTCCGACGATATCTCCGTCCTTAAGTTTGATATCGCCGGGAATACCATGAACGACCTGTTGATTAATGGAAGTGCATACTGCCCCGGGATAGCCGCGATACCCCTTAAACGCCGCCTCAGCGCCGTGCTTTTTCGTTTTTTCCTCCGCCACCTTGTCCAATTCTCTGGTGGTTATGCCGATTTTGCAGACGAGCCGGAGTTCTTCCAGGACCTCGGCCACGATACGGCTGGCATCCTTCATAATTTCAATTTCGCGCCGTGATTTTAGATTAATCATATCTGCCTTTTGCGCCCGCCGGGGCATTTCGTTCCCGGCCTCAAACTTCGCGGATGACCGATTCGCTTGAATCCTACATCAACGCAGGAATGCCTTATTGCAGCCTATCGCAGAGACGTCAGCCCGCATGCCGCCGCCGGCGGAACCTTCTAGCGATCCAATTCCCCCGCAATCATGTTGATTGAACCGAAAGTCGCCACCATATCCGCAACCATATACCCTTCCAGCATCGTATGGAGTCCCGCCATGTTGAAGAAACAAGGGGGCCGAACGCGAACGCGGTACGGCCGGTCCGTCGCGTCGCTGGCTACATAGAAACCCAATTCTCCGTTAGCGCCCTCGACCGCAAAGTAGGTGTCGCCCTTGGATGGTCGGATCCCGTGCGAATTCATAACAAGCTTAAAATGGTTCATCAGCCCTTCAATGTTTCCGTAGGTGTCTGCCTTGTTCGGCAGGGCAGCCCGTTTTTCATCGGTCATTATTCGTCTGTGAAATGGCCGCTCCATGCCCTCCAGCGTGGGCTCGACGGTACTGACGACATTCACGAGTCCCGAAGTGAATCCCATTTTTGCCCGGTCCACCAGGTCAAAGGAATTCATCGCGTCGCCTCCTGCAACCGAGAGAACCGGTCCGTCCGGCATATCCTTGACGCACTGGCGAATTATCCGTATGCTTTGCCGCATTTCCTCCATTCTCACAAGGTACCGGTCGTAATTATCTCCTCTCTCTCCGAGCGGAATGTCAAAATCCACACGATCATATGCGAAATACGGAAACGCCTTCCTGACGTCGTAATTGATTCCCGAAGCGCGCGCGAGGGGACCGGTTATGGAAAATGAAATCGCATTTTCCCTGGTCAGCACGCCAACGTCTTTCGTCCGATCGACGAAAATCCTGTTTCGCGTCAGAAGCAGGTGCACCTCGTAAATTTCTTTTTCCGTTTTCTGCAGCGCCGTTTCCAGCCTTTCTTCAAATCCTGCCGGCAGATCGCACTTGACGCCTCCGATGCGCCCGTAGGAGATCGTCAGTCGGGCGCCGGTCACATCCTCGATGATTTCGTACAGGTATTCTCTGGCCTTCATCAGATACAGGAAGGCGGTCATCGCTCCCAATTCCATGGCCGAGGCGGCAATGCACGTCAAGTGATCGGTGATCCGTGATATTTCGCTCATGATCACCCGGATATAACGGCAGCGTTCGGTGATTTCTATCCCCAATAACTTTTCGACCGCACCGCAATATCCGAAGTTGTTTATCAGCGGAGATACATAGTTCAGCCGGTCCGTATACGGGATTGCCTGTGTCCAGCTCGATGCTTCGCAGCTCTTCTCAAATGCCCTGTGCAGGTACCCTATCTCGGCTTCTACATTGATGACGGTTTCGCCTTCCAGTTCGGTGATCAGCCGGATGACTCCGTGCATCGCCGGATGGGAAGGGCCGATGTTCAGGAGCATGTTCCTGATTTCCCTGTTTCCATCGGATGGATTCATAGTCCCCTCACCAGTGCCTGTTTCTGGTTCTCAATTTTTGTCTGAAGTTTCATGAGGCCGTCCAGGACGGCTTCCGGCCGCGGAGGGCATCCGGGAATATATATATCCACGGGCAGTATCGTATCGATCCCCTGCACCGTCGAATAGTTATTGTAAAATCCCCCTGTGCACGTGCACACCCCAAAGGCGACAACCCATTTCGGTTCGCACATCTGGTCGTAGACACGGCGAAGAATCGGGGCTATTTTGTGGCTGATGGTTCCGACCACCAGCAGTACATCGGCCTGTCTTGGCGAAAAGCGCGGCAGGCCGGCCCCGAAACGGTCCATGTCGTAATGCCCGGAGGCCGCCGACATGTATTCCATTCCGCAGCACGCCGTAACGAAGGGATAAACAAATATGGAATACTTGCGGGCCCATCCTACCATTGCTTCAAGTTTGGATGTGAGAAATCCCGGTCCATCCGACGGCAGATTTTCCATTTCATCTCTCCATTTCTCAATTCGTGAGAGCAGTACTGTTCCGGCAGACTTACCGCAAATCACTATATCCAATCATACACCATTCCGTACAGATGAATTGTAGCCCGAATCCGGCGAATCAGGCTTCATCGATCTCTACTTCGACAAAATCGACCTGTCCGATCAAAACAGCAGGGCATTTTCGCAGCTTGATCCTTACTCGACTCACCGGAAAATTCCGCAGCACGCGGCGCACGATCCGGTAGGCAAGGGTTTCGACGAGGTTATATTCGCCGTCAGCTGCTGCCTCCTGCATCGTCGAGAGAACTCTGCAATAGTCAATCGACTTATCGAGCAGGTCTGTCGCTGCCGCCGCTTCGAAATTCCCCCATAAGGTTAAATCGGCCCGGCATTCCTGAGGCTCGATTCTCTCATCTGCGCTGACGCCGATATGCGCAACAAGCTTCACGCCTGCCAGCGTGATCTGATCCTGCGATGTCTTATATGTCAAAGCTCTCTCCGACCTATATAGTGCGAGCTCCGGGTATTCTCAGGGCGGATCTACCGGGCACTTCACAATTTACCGCCCTGCCGGGCGCGCCAAAAAAAAAGCGGGCCCACAGGACCCGCATCCATCCATCATTTGAGCGCGATCTCCCGATCAGGCTTCGAATGATTCGCCGCAACCGCATGTAGTCTTCTCGTTAGGATTGTCAAATCTGAATCCCGATCCGTTTTCCCCGTCTACATAATCTACCGCTGTTCCGTTCAGGTACAGGAGCGATCTTGAATCGATAAACACTTTGAGACCGTCGATTTCAATGACCTTGTCGTTTTCATTCGATTCCTTTTCGAGGGTCATTTGATACTGAAATCCGGAGCAACCTCCACCGATAATGGCAATCCTCAGGCCGGCTTCCTCTTCTCGTTCCGCGAGGATCGCCTTGACTTTTGCGATTGCGACAGGCGTCATTGTAATCATTTTATCTCCTTTTTTCCCCTACGCCGGCACATTACCTCGGCCACGGCAGACTGAAACAGATTTTCATTATACCGGAAGAGATCGGATTCAGCGCACTATATATCGCAAATATTGGATGTCGGGTCCTGTGCAGCTTTCGGCCGGTCTGATGCCCTCCAGCATTGAACGGAGCGTCGTATTCATGCCATACTTGAAAAGGAGGCGCAACCGGCTTGGAGCCGTGCCGGAGAAACATTGCAGAGGGAAACATGTCTGCAAACAGTAAAAGGAGCATTGATGGCCCATTCAGCTGCCTTCCGCGTCTTCTGGACGCCGCAGGCCTGAAACTAAAAAACCGGGACAAAGCCGCATCAGGATCGATTCATAAAACATCCGCCCCTGCCCCTCCGACCGTTGATTGCCGGCAACCGGTCGACAACGAGCTGTTTGCTGCAGCAATGCAGGATGTGAAGCGCATGGACTGGCCCCATGCACCGCATCCCTCGCCGCCGCCTGAAGCAATACTTGCCAATCATCGGGACGCGGATGATCGAAAGATGATGCAGGATGCAATTGACGACGGAGCCCCTTTTCCAATACCGGATCACCCCGAGTATATCGAGGGCTGGATAGGAGCCGCGGGCAAGAAACTGCTGCCGAACCTTCGGAACGGCCTCTATTCAATTCAGGGACAGATAGATCTTCACGGATT
>JAEAME010001377.1_pt1 | contig 17292 bp, 12 predicted proteins | sample 8958731 | NCBI WGS metagenome assembly JAEAME01 (sample SAMN16933194, study PRJNA681113) | bioreactor sludge metagenome | isolation source: anerobic bioreactor sludge (Control) | place: India:Bengaluru | collected 2018-10-24 | reverse complement strand
GGCAGCGGGAAGCGCAGCGAACGGGGAGCGAACGGGGACATGTACCTCGGGTACGTGTCCCCGATCTCCTCGATCTCCTCCCGATACCGCCGATTGACGCCCCAGTCGAGAAGCGGCTATCATGCGGCTGACCCGATCCCGCATATCCCCGGGAGATAACAAATGAGAGACCCGCTCGCCCACCCGGCACCTGCTTTGGCCGTTTCGATCGTCGCGTCCCTGTGGCTCGCCGTTTCGGGTGCCGCCCAGACGCCTGACAGCGGGGCGGCGCCCGTCCACGAGCTGACGCTGGCGGCCAAGGAGCTGGCGCTCACGAAGGGCCTGGCCGTCGGGCTCATCGGGTCCTACGGCCGGTCGGCGGTGCCGACGGACCTGCTGGCCTGGCAGATGTCGCAGGGCCCGATGGCCGGGCCGCGCGCAGGGCTGGCCATCGGCAAGAACGCCAAGGGCGCGGACCAGGCCTGGGCCGCCGTGGAAGCCGGCAAGGACGGCGCCATCGAGAACCGGGCCCTGGCCGGCGGCTATCTCTTCATGGTCGTCGAAACCGACGCGGCCCGGACCATGGTCCTCGACGCCACCGGCTTCTACGAGGCCTGGGTCAATCGGGAGCTCCGCGGCGGCGAGAAGTATGGGGCCGACTACTTGCGCCATCCCGTTCGCCTCGTCAAAGGACGCAACACGCTGCTCTTCCGGGGCGAGCGGGGCCGCTTCAAAGGCCGTCTTTACGAGCCGCCGGCCGAGATCTTCCTGACGGACAAGGACATGACCCTGCCCGACCTCGTGGCAGGGGAGAAGGGGCCTTTCTGGGCCGGCCTTCGGCTCGTCAACGCCACGGGCGAGCGGCTGGAGAGGATGGAGCTCCTTCTGCGCGCCGGAGACAAGGAGACCCGGACGCGGCTCGAGGGGACCGTGGCGCCGTTCTTCACCCGGAAGCTGGCCGCGCCGCTGGCCGTCGACGCGCCCGCGGCCGAGGGCCCGGTGCGGCTCGAGGTGCGGCTCCGGGCCCGGGCCGGCCGGCGGACGCTCGAAACGCCCGCCTTCCCGCTCGAGCTCAAGGCCGTGGCGGCCACGGCCCACCACAGCCGGACCTTCGTCAGCGAGACCGACCGGAGCGTCCAGTATTTCGGCGTCGCGCCCCTCGTCCGGGGCGACAGGCCGCCGGACGGAAAGAAACCGGCGCTCATCGTGACCCTCCACGGCGCCAGCGTCGAGGGCATCGGCCAGGCCCGGGCCTACCGGCCCAAGGATTGGGCTTGGATCGTCGCCGCCACCAACCGCCGCCCTTACGGCTTCGACTGGGAGGACTGGGGCCGGCTCGACGTCCTCGAGGTCAGGGACGAGGCGGAGCGGCTGTTCGGGACGGACCCGGGCCGGACCTATCTCACCGGCCACTCCATGGGCGGCCACGGCACGTGGCAGGTCGGCGCGACGGTGCCCGGCCTGTGGGCGGCCATCGCTCCGAGCGCGGGCTGGCGCAGCTTCACCTCCTACGGCGGCGGCGTCACGTACAAAGACCCGTCGCCGGTCGAGCGCCTGTTGCTGCGGGCCAACAACCCCAGCGAGACGGCCGGCCTGGCCCGCAACTTCCTCCATTACGGCGTCTATGTCCTGCACGGCGACCAGGACGACAACGTGCCCGTGTCCGAGGCCCGGTCCATGCGCGAGATCCTCGGCGCGTTCCACCCCGACTTCGCCTACTACGAGCGGCCGGGGGCCGGGCACTGGTGGGGCAACGAGTGCGTCGACTGGCCGCCGCTCCTGGCCTTCCTGCGGGACCGGGTCCGGCCGGCGGAGGCCGACGTCCGGCGGGTGGAGTTCGTCACGGCCAACCCCGGCCTTTCGTCGCGCTCGCGCTGGGTCGAGGTCCTGGCCCAGAAGCGCCCGCTCGAGTATAGCCGCGTCGAGATCGAGCGGGACGAGGCCGGCCGGTCGTTCAAAGGCACGACGGAGAACGTCGAGAGGCTGGCGCTCGACTTGTTGGCCAACGCCATCGTCGCGGGGGCCGCGGCGGCGTCCGCACCGACGGGAGCGCCGGCGTCCGCCCCGAAGCCGGTCGTGATCGACCTTGACGGTTCTCGTGTTGAGGCCGACCCAATGCCCGGCGCGGCGCGCCTCTACCTCGAGCGGGGCGAGAAGGGCTGGACCCTGACCTCGGCGCCGTCGCCGGCCTTAAAAGGCCCCCATCGGGCGGGCGGCTTCAAGGACGCTTTCCGCCGCGGCTTCGTCTTCGTCCATGGCACGCGGGGCGACGACGCGGAGGACCTCCGGGCTTTCACCAAGGCCCGCGCCGACGCCGAGACCTTCTGGGTCCGCGGCAACGCCGGGATCGAGATCCTGCCCGACACGGCCTTCGACCCGGCCAAGTTCAAGGACCGCAGCGTCATCCTCTACGGCAACGCCGACACCAATGCGGCCTGGCCGAAGCTGCTGGCGGGCTCGCCCGTCGAGGTCCGCCGGGGACGGGCCCGGGTGGGAGAGAAGCGTTACGAGGGGGGCGATCTCGCCGCCTATTTCGTCCGGCCCCGGCCCGGGAGCGACGTCGCGTCGGTCGGGGTCGTCGCCTGGACCGGTGACGCCGGCTGGGTGGCCGCCTCGCCCGTCCAGTACTTCGTCAGCGGCGCGGGCTACCCCGACCTGATGCTGTTCACGGCCGAGACGCTGCGCACCGGGACGGGCGGCGTCCGAGCCGTCGGCTGGTTCGGCAACGACTGGTCGCTCGAGCGCGGCGATATCGTCTGGAACGAAGTCCCGGAGAAATAGCAGAACCATATCAATAGGCTCTTCCGCGGGGCTCGACTGCGTGGACGACGATCTCTGATTTGTCGGATTCCAGTTCGAAGATCAGTCGATACTCGCCGACCCGAAATCGATAGAGACCCAGGAGCTTTCCCTCCAGCGGACGGACGTCTTTATGTCTGAGCGGGTTCTCAAGTGCTTCCAGCTGTTTTATGCGCTCCCGTATTCGTAATTGTACGGACTTTTCCAATTTGTCCAGAGCTTTTAGAGCGGCTCTTGAGAGATTTACGGTCCAGGAATGCTTCTGCATCCTTTAAAGAGACGCCCTTCCCCTCCCGATATTCTCGCTGAGAGGTTTTGATCCTTCTTAAAAAGCCCGGAATAGCCAGCAGTTCCAGGGTTTCCTTGCGGCTCTCGATGTACTCGTCGATCAACTCGATGACGATATCGTTCATCTTCCGGTTCTCCAGGCTGGCGGCGGCCTTGAGGAGGTTCTTCTTCTCCTCGGGGATGCGGATCGTGGCGGTTTCCAAGGGGCCCTCCTTAATAGGAGATTAATCGCTTAAGCGCTTTTTGTCAACAGCCTCTGTCGACCGTCACCTTTATGGGAAGACGAACGGGAGCAAGCGATTTTCTCAGCGAGCAGGACTTGAGTTTTCTGCCCGGAGGGGCTTAAATAGAAAAGCCCCTGCGGGATATAAAAAAGACAGAAATGAGAACAACCGTCGACAGGCCCGTTCTTTTACTCCTGGCCTTGCTCGCTCCGTTCTTCGTCGCCGCCGCCGCGTCCAACCAGGCCGATCCGCCGCCCGCCGCCTTCGATCCCGCGGCGACGCTCTCCGTCGAGGACCTCCGGGCCGACCTCGACGTCCTCTGGGCCGTCCTGGAGGAGGGCCACGGCGGCTTCGAGCGCTACACGCCGGCGGCCGCGCTGCGGCGGAAGTTCGACGCGGTGCGGGACGGCCTGACGGGCCCGATGACCTGTTTCGATCTTTTCGCCCGCCTCTCGCCCCTGGTCGCCGCTATCAAGGACGGCCACACCCGCATGAGCCTGCCGCCGGAGGCCTCGGCGTATCTCGGCGCCAAGCCCGGCTTGGTCCCGTTCGGCCTCCGCATCCTCGGGGAACGGGCCTACATCTTGAGGGACTTGACCGCCGACCGGACCATCGGCGAGGGCGCGGAGCTCCTGGCCATCGACGGCCGGCCGTTCCGGACCGTCCTGGCGGCGCTCCTGCCTCTCGTCCCGGCCGACGCCGGCATCCGGACCGCCAAGCTCCGCCGCCTCGAGCCCCCGGCCTCCTTCAGCCGGCTGTACGGCCTGCTGTTCGGCTGGCGGGAGTCGTTCCGCCTCAAGGTCCTGCCCTTCAGTGGCGGCCCGGCCCGGGACATCACCGTCCCCGGGCTCACGGCGGCGGACCTGGCCCGGCGGCGCCGGGAGCGGTACCCCGAAGCCGACGCCGTCCGGCCGGTCTACGAGTTGAGCTTCGCCGGCCCGGTCGGCGTCCTGACCATCCGCCAGTTCGGCGACGATCCGGGCAAGGACCGGCCCCGCTATCGGGAGTTCCTCGAGGGCGCCTTCCGGACGCTCCGGGACCGGGCGACGGCGAGCCTCGTCATCGACCTGCGCGGCAACGGCGGCGGCCGCGACGAGTACGCCAAGCTCCTGTTCGCCCATGTCATGGACCGCCCGTTCCTTTATTACGCGGGGCTGGAGACGAAGAAGGACGACTACGATCTGTTCCGGTACACGACCGAGACCGCGGCCGGCCGGGAGGAGCTGAAGAAGCCCCTCCGGAAGAACGAGCGCGGCTGGTTCGACGTCCTGGGCCATCCCAACCGCGGCCTGCAATCGCCCGCCGAGCCGGGCTTTCGCGGCCGGGTGGCCATCCTCATCGACGGCGGCAGCTTCTCCGCGACCGGCGAGACGACCTCCGCGTTCCACTACTACAAGAAGGCCGTCTTTTTTGGCGAGGAGTGCGGCGCGGGCTATTACGGCAACACGTCCGGGTTCATGGTCACGGCCGGCCTGCCCCGCAGCCGCATCCAGGTCAACGTCCCGCTCGTCCTTTACACCATGGCCGTCGACGGCTACCCGAAGGACCGGGGCATCGTGCCGGAGTTCCCCGTCTCTCCGACGATCGGGGACATCCTGGCCGGGCGCGACCCGGTCATGGAGCGGGCCCTGGCGTACCTGGAAAAGAAATAGGGGAGAGTGCCCAGGGCGGGAGTCGAACCCGCAAGGCCTTGCGGCCGCGACATTTTAAGTGTCGTGCGTCTGCCAGTTCCGCCACCCGGGCTTCGGCCGCCGTCCGGCCGGGGCCGATTATACGACAGTGAATCCGGCGAGACAAACGGCCGGCTGGGGACCGCCGCCGCCCGCGACGGCGTTCCGGCCCGCGGTTGTTGCCGGCCCCGGCGCGTGTTATGATGCCTTCAATTCCCGTGAGATGCGTTGTCCGCCCGGATCATGATCGGAGGAGGGGACCCATGCCGGAGGAATGGACGCCGGTCGCCGGGCGGGTCCTCCGAGGCTGCGGGCTTTCGTTCGCGGCGCCGTTCGCGGTCCTGCTGGCGGCGGCGCTGGCGGTTGCGGCCGCGACCCAGGTCCCGCTGTCGAAGGACATGCCGCAGCGGGCCCACGCCGAGGTCGACGGCCTGGCCCTGACCCCGCCCATGGGCTGGTATCCCTGGAACGTCTTCGGCGAGGAGCCCCAGAACGAGACGCTTATCCGGGAGATCGCCGCGGCCCTCGTCTCGAGCGGCATGAAGGACGCGGGCTACGCTTACATCGGGCCGGACGAGGGAATGTGCTTCGAGCGCGGCCGGGACGGGCGCCTGGCGCCGAACTTGGCCCGTTATCCCTCCGGCCTGCGGGGGCTGGGGGACCACCTCCATCGCCTGGGCCTGAAGTACGCCCTCTACACGGACGCCGGGAGCCGGACCTGCTCGACGGCCATGCCTGGCACCAAGGGCCACGAATACGAGGACATGCGGTCGTTCGCCGGCTGGCGGGCCGACTACATCAAGATCGACTGGTGCAACAGCCAGGGCCAGGACATCGTCCAGACCTACGCCGAGCTGGGCAAGGCCCAGCGGGCCGCCGGGCGGCCGGTCGTCCACAGCCTGTGCTCGTGGGGCGACGGCTATCCCTGGCTCTGGGCCGGGGCCGTCGGCCACATGTGGCGGACGACGGCCGACATCTGCGCGCCCGGCCGGGCCGATTGGGCCCGGGCCCTGCGCATCGCCTTCGCCAACGAGAAACTGGCCGAGTTCGCCGGGCCCGGGCGCTGGAACGACCCGGATATGATGGTCGTCGGCATGCCCGGCTTGAGCGAGGCCCAGAACCGCAGCCTGTTCAGCCTGTGGTGCCTGATGGCGGCGCCGCTCATGGCCGGCAACGACTTACGGTCCATGGACCGGGCCACGGCCGGCATCCTGACCAACCTCGAGGCCATCGCCGTCGACCAGGACCCGCTCGGCGTCCAGGGCCGGGTGGTCTGGAATGACGGCAACGTCAGCCTCTGGGCCGGCAAGCCCCTCTTCGACGGCAGCCTGGCCGTGCTCGTCCTTTATCAGGGGAAGCACCGGGCGGAGCGGACGATCGCCTGGGAGGAGCTGGGCCTCAAGGCCGCCGACGAGCTCTATGTCCGCGACCTGTGGGCCCAGACGACAAGCGGCCCTCACGCCGGCGGGATCAAGGTCTCGGTCGGGCCGGACGACGCGGCCTTCCTGCGGCTGTCGAAGAAGAACGATTTCCCCGTTCCGCCCATCATCGTCGCCGACACGTACCTGGTGTCGCTGCGGTCGACGGCGGCGCGTCCGGAGGCCCTGGCCGGGACCGTGACCGTGACGAACAAGGGCACGTCCGATCTCGCGCCCTGGCGGGTCGACGCCCGGTCCGTGCCGTCCTGGCTCCGGGTCGAGGTCGCGGCGAGCGGCCGGACGCAAACGTTCCGGAACACGGTCTCGACGGCCGGCCTGAAGAAGGGTGCCTATCACGCCCAGGTCCGGGCCGACAACGTCGAGCCCGTCACCGGCCGGCCCCTGTCGGCCCTTTACTACGACGTCGATTTCGAAGTCGTCCGCAACGTCAGGAGAGCGCCATGACCGAGCCGCCCGTCTCCGCCGCCCCTCCGTCCGTCAAGGACCGCTTGCTGTCGCTGGACTTTTTCCGCGGCTTCACCATGTTCATGCTCATCGGCGAGAGCACGCTCCTCTACGAGCACCTCCGCGACCCGCGGCTGGCCGGGACCGTCCTGGGCGCGCTCGGCCTGCAGCTCGACCATCACCCCTGGGCCGGCCTGCGGGCCTGGGACCTGGTCCAGCCGTTCTTCATGTTCATCGTCGGGACGGCCCTGGCGCTGTCGGTGGCCAAGCGCGAGGAGCGGGGCGAGCCCCGGTCCGGCATCACCCGGCACGTCGTCGTGCGGTCCATCACCCTGCTCGTCCTCGGCTGGGCCCTGTACTGCATCGGGCCGGGCCGGATCACCTTCCGTTTCCAGAACGTCCTGGCCCAGCTGGCCGTGACCTATCCCATCGCCTACGCTCTGATGCGGCGCAAGCCCCGGACGCAGATCGCCTGGAGCCTGGCCCTGCTCGTCCTGACGGAGGTCGTCTACCGGACGTTCGGCGCCGCGGGTTACGACCAGGCCTTCGTCCCGGACCGCAACTTCGGCGCCTGGGTGGACATGCTCCTGGGCGGCGAGCTGTCGGCCGGCCACTGGGTGGCCATCAACGCCGTGCCGACGGCGGCCCACACCATCTGGGGCGTCCTGGCCGGGCAGTGGCTGATGCGGGCGGCCCCGCCGAAGAAGAAGATCGCCTGGCTGGCGGGCCTGGGCGCCGCCGCCACCGCCGCCGGTTTCGCCCTGACCGCGGTGACGCCCATGATCAAGCGCATCGCCACCAGCTCGTTCGTCGTCGCCACCGGCGGCATCTGCCTGCTGGCCCTGGCCTTCTCCTATTGGCTCATCGACGTCAAGAAGTGGAACCGATGGGCCGTCTTCTTCAATATTGTCGGCATGAACTCGCTCTTCATCTATCTCTTCCAGGAGAGCGGGGGCACGGTCTGGATCCGCAAGCTCGTTTGGCCGTTCACCATGGCCTTCCAGGGCTGGATCGGGGAGCTGCCGGCCGAGATCCTGACCAGCGTCGCCGCCTGGGCCTGCCTCTGGTCGATGTGCTATTGGCTCTTTAAGAAGAAGATAATCATCAAGATCTAGAAGAAGGGGTCAAACCTAAACTTCTTCAATTTCCTGCCCGGGAATCAGGTCTCCAGAGCAGACCTTCCCGCAAAATTGAATTAATTTAGGTTTGACCCCTTCTTATGCCGGCTCGACGACGACGGCCGTGCCGTAGCACAGCACCTCCGTCGCGCCCTGGATGATCTCGGTGGCGTCGTAGCGGACGCCGATGACGGCGTTGGCGCCGCGCTCGACGGCGTGGGCGACCATCATGTCGAAGGCCTCGGCCCGGGTCTGCTCGCACAGCTCGGAGAACAGGGTGATGTTGCCGCCGACGATGGTCTGGAGCGAGGCCCCGATCGTGCCGAAGACCGACCGCGACCGGACGGTGATGCCGCGCACGACGCCGAGCGACTTGACGATGCGGTAGCCGTCGAGGGTGAAGGCGGTCGTCGTCATCCCGAAGATCTCCTTGGGCTGGGCGGCTCTCTTCTGGTCCTCCTCGCCCATGCTCTCGTAACAGCCCAAGCAGACATCGGCCGTCTTGAAGTGGTAGAGCGACGGGTAGTCCTTCTGGCAGATCCTGCATCTCATGCCGCACCTCCCGCGGCCCCATCCTACGCCGGAAGCGGGCCTCGGGCAAGCCGGGCCGGGGCGGGGCAAGTCCCTCCGGGTGCAGGCGAGAGACAGCGCGGGCTAGGGGAGAGGGCGGCGAGGGGCTGTGCGCGAGGGCGCCGGGGCTAGCGCGCGTCGCCGCGGCAGGACCTGACGTACTCGAGGTTCATGGCCAGGACCTTGCGGCAGTCCTCGGAGGCCTCGGGGATGGCCAGGCCCTCCTCGAGAAAACGCAGGGCCGGGGCCAGGTCGACGCCGGGATCCAGCCGGAACATCTTGATGATCATGTAGGCGGCGTTGTTCAGGCCCCAGGCCACGCGGACGGGGCTGCCCAGGCCGCGGGCCTGGCGGACATACTCGAGATAGTACTGCAGGGCCCCGACCAGGTCGCCCTCGGCGTCGAGCTTTTCGGCCTTGGCCTTGGCCGCCAGCCAGCCGTCCCACGACACGGGCTGGACGGCGGCCTGGCCCGGAGCGGTCCGTCCGGCCGCCGCCGCGCCGCGGTCCGGAACCGCCAGGACCGCGACCGCCGCCGCCAGGACCAGACCCGCGATCCCCGTGGCTCGCATGCCTTACCTCCGGGCGCCGCCGGGAAGGGCCGGCCGGCGCGCGACCTTAGAACTGGCCGTTGAGGCCGAACGAGAGAACGCCCTTGTAGCCGGCCCCGAGCTCGGCGAAGAAGCCGACCTGCTTGCCGATCCGAAGGCCGATGGCGTTGATGTGGAAGGTCGGCAGGACCTTGTTGAGCGTCTCCGACCCCTCGGTGCTGTAGGCGCCGTGCCGGTAGCGGACGCCGAACCCGGCCCCGGAATAGAGCTGGAACCCCGGCCGCATGATCCAACGGTAGTCGAGCTCCGCGGCGGCGATGTAATTGGTCTCCTTGTACGTTCCGGCGTCCGCGTCCCCGATCCGCAGGGTGCCCTTGGCGTTGTACGTGCCGACGGCCCCGCCGAAGCCGAAGCGGGAATTGGCCGAATAGTGGTAGGTCAGGAAGGGCACGCCGGTGTACTTGGCGTCGGCCTTGCTGTAGGAGCCCAGGGTCAGGACGACGGTCAGGACGTCCTGGAGGATATCGGCCATCTGGTCGATCGAGAGCATCCCGTAGGACAGGGAAATATCGTGGGTGCGCGTCTGTCCGAACGCCGCGGGCGTGGCGACGAAGGCGGCGAGGGCCAGGATGAGCACGGGCGTGAGGGCGCGTTTGAGCGTCATGGAACGGACCTCCTGGTGCGATATGGACAACGAAGTCCGTGATTTTAGTCGGCTTGGCCGGCCGGACATTGACTTTTCGGGGCCCGGCCGGCCGGCATTGACAGCCGCGGCCGAATGATGGAAGAATCCCTGGCACATCCAACGGAGCGAGGTGAGTCGTGAACGCGAGAACGAGAATGGGCGCGACGGCCGCCGCGGCGGCCCTGGCCTTGATGCTGGCCATGGGCCTTGCCGCCGGCGGACCGGAGCAGGCGGGGAGCGGGCATCCCGGCCGGCCCGGCGCCGCCTGGACGGTCGACGACGTCCTGTTGGCGGAGACGGCCTCCGATTGGGAGATCTCCCCCGACGGGGCCTGGGCCGTCTGGACCCGCGCCCGCATGGACAAGGAGAAGGGCGGCCGCGTCTCCAACCTCGTCCTGACCAACCTGTCGACCAAGGCGGAGACCGCCCTGACCCGCGGCACGGACCTGAACGGCGGGGCCAAATGGTCCCCGAACGGCCGCACCATCCTCTTCCGCAGCACCCGGCCCCTGCCCAAGCCCAATCCCGACCTGTCGCGCTCCCAGCTCTGGCAGATGAGCCCCTTCGGCGGCGAGCCCTACCCGGTGACCGAGCTCGTCCGCGGCGTCCAGGACTTCGAATGGGTCGACGACGACACCGTCGTCTTCAGCGCCCAGGAGGACCCGGCCTACTACGAACAGGAAGCCAAGCGCCGCAAGGACACGACCCGGGTCGTCGACGACGTCCTCCACGAGCCGCCCGCGCGCCTGTTCAAGCTGGCCTTGAAGGACCGGAAGATCACCCGGCTGACGGACAACACGGACTTCATCCAGGCCTGGGCCGTCACGCCCGACGGCCGCCAGGCCCTGACCGTCCACGGCCAGTACTTGAGCTTCGAGTGGGACCACAAGATCCTGCCCAAGACCTTCCTCTGCGACCTCGCGACCGGCGCGCGCCGGGAGGTCCTGGCCGGGACGCGCCTCATCCCGGCCGCCATCCGGCCGTCCCCCGACGGCCGCGGCTTCTACTTCGCCGTCCCGTATTCCTCCGACCCTCGCTTCTTCACGGCCTCCGTGACCCTCCTCTATTTCTACGACCTGGCCGCGGGCCGCGAGGTCCCGGTGGACCTGGGTTGGGCCAACGGACTGGGCGGCGGCCTCGAGCCCACCCCCGACGGCTTCATCGCCCTGTTGGCCGACGGCGTCCGCCTCCGGCCGGCCCGCTACGTCAGGACGGGCCAGGCCTGGAAGCGGACCGACCTCGCCGGCGAGCACGTCCGCAACATGTTCGGCTTCGCCGTCAGCCGGGACGCCAAGGTCCTGGTCTACGACCACTCGACGGCCAGCCAGCCGGGCCAGTGGTTCCGGGCCGCGCTCGACGGCGCCAAGCTCGGCCCGGCCGAGGCCCTGACCGACCTCAATCCCGGCTTCAAGGACAAGGCCCTGGCCCGGACCGAGGTCGTCCGCTGGACGGGGGCCCTGGGCGAGGAGGTCGAGGGCCTGCTGTTTTATCCCCACGGCTACGAGGCCGGCCGGCGCTACCCGCTGCTGACGGCCCCCCACGGCGGCCCGGCCGGGGCGGACATGGACATGTGGGACGAGAGCTGGGCCTACGCCCACCAGCTGCTCGATCAGCGCGGCGCCTTCATCCTCAAGCCGAACTACCACGGCAGCACCAACTACGGCCTGAAGTTCGTCGAGTCCATCTGCTGCGGCCACTACTACGACTACCCCGTCGAGGACATCGAGAAGGGCGTCGACGCCCTCATCGCCCGGGGCCTGGCAGATCCCGACCGCATCGGCACCTTCGGCTGGTCGAACGGCTCCATCCTGTCGATCGCCGTGTCCATCGCCAACCCCGACCGCTACAAGATCTGCTCGGCCGGCGCGGGCGACGTCGAGTTCATCAGCGACTGGGGCAACGTCGACTTCGGCCAGTCCTTCGACGCCTATTATCTCGGCAAGTCGCCGCTCGAGGACCCGCAGCTCTACCTGCGCGTCTCGCCGCTCTTCCAGATGGACAAGGTCAAGGCGCCGACCATCATCTTCTTCGGCACCGAGGACCGCAACGTCCCGACCAGCCAGGGCTGGACGCACTACCGGGCCCTCTACCACCTGGACAAGGTGCCGGTCAAGTTCCTGCTCTTCCCCGGCGAGCCGCACGGCCTCCAGGAATACGCCCACCAGCAGCGCAAGCTCGAGGAGGACATGGCCTGGTTCGACCGCTGGTTCTTCAAGACGGCCAAGGCCGCCAACGAGGCCCTGAAGCCGGATTCTCCGCTGGGCCAGGCCCTGCGGCGGACCTCCATCGCCCGCGTCGGCGGCCGCTACGGCGTCGAAGCCGGTCCGGCCAAGACCCTCGTTCCCGAGACCGTCCGGAGGGGCGATCTCCTGGTCGGGCGATTCGAGGTCACCCGGGCCCAGTTCGCGGCCTTCGATCCCCAAAGCCCGGCCGCCCCGGGCCGCGAGAACTTCCCGGCCACGGGCGTGACCTTCGCCCAGGCCCAGGCCTACGCCGCCTGGCTGACGAAGCTGACCGGGACGGCCTGGCGCCTGCCGACCGAGGAAGAGGCGGCCAAGCTGGCCGAAGGGACGAGCGCGGAGAACACTCTCGACTTCTGGGCCGGCTACGCGCCCAACCCGGACGACGCCCGGCGGCTCGCCGACGCGGTCCGAGAGCTCGGCGGCCCGGCCGCCCTGCTCAAGGAGGCGGGCAGCTTCGCCGGCGCCGGCAAGGAGGGCGAGGAGCTCGTCTTCGACCTCGGCGGCAACGCGGCCGAGTGGGCCGTCGGTAAGGACGGCGCCGGCAAGGCCGCCGGCGGCAGCGCCGACCGTCCGGCCGACCCCAAGGCCGGCGGCGCGGCCGCGCCCGCAGCCGAGTGCACCGGCTTCCGCCTCGTGAGGTCCGCGGCCGGCGGGAAATAGCGCCTTCCGGCCCGGCGGCCGTTGCGTCCCGCGCCGTCATGGCCGATAATAGCGACCCGAAGGACATGCCGAAAAGAACGCTCTGGGCCAGTGGCCTGGCCGGCTTCGTCATTACGGCGGCCGCCGTCTTTCTGGCCGCGGGCCGTCTGGATTTTTGGCAGGGCTGGGTCTTCCTCGGCCTGACCGCCGCGGCATCCCTCGCGACCGGCCTGTCCATGCGCCGCAACGCCGCGCTCGTCGCCGAGCGCATCCGTCCCGGGAAGGGCATGAAGTGGTGGGACAAGGGCTACTTCCTGCTGTCGACGCCGCTCTGGTTCGCTTCGGTGGTCATCGCCTGCCTGGACTCCGGCCGCGGCCATTGGGGCGGCGACCCGGCCCCCGCCGTGTATGTCGCCGCCCTGGCGGCCTTCGCTGCCGGCCAAGGGTTCTATCTCTGGGCCAAGGCGGTCAACCCGTTCTTCTCCAGCGTGGCCCGCATCCAGACCGACCGCGGCCAGACCGTCTGCCGGGAGGGCCCCTACCGCTTCTGCCGACATCCGGGCTACCTCGGCGGGGCGCTGTTCGGGCTGGCCACGCCGATCGTCCTGGGCTCGTACTGGGCGCTCCTGCCCCAGGCCGGCGCCGTCGCCCTCCTCGTCGCGCGGACCGCCCTCGAGGACCGCATGCTGAAGCGGGACCTGCTGTGGTACGCGGAATACGCCCGGGGCGTGCGCTTCCGGCTCCTCCCCGGCCTCTGGTGACGGCCGCGGCGCGGCGGCCGGCTTTTGACAGCCCCGCGCTCCCTCTGGTATAGAAGCCTTTCGAGCCCAACGAGGAGGCCTGCCTGTGACCGAACCCATCCGCACCCGCCGCATTGCCGCGACCGCCCTGCTCGTCCTGGCCGTCCTGCTGTCGCTCCCGGCCTTCGCCGCCGGGGCCAAGCTCGTCAGCCCGCAGGAACGGTTCGGCTTCGCCATCGGCGACGACTACCAGCTCGTCAACTACAAGCAGCTCGTTGCCTACTGGAAGGCGCTCGACGCCGCCTCGGACCGGCTGACGGTCGTCGACATCGGCACGACCGCCGAGGGCCGGACCATGGTCATGGCCATCGTCACCTCGGCGGCGAACCAGGCCCGGCTGGCCCGCATCAAGGACACCGCCCGCCGCCTGGCGCTGGCCGAGGGCCTGACCGACGAAGGCGCCCGCCGTATGGCCGCCGAGGGCAAGGCGGTCGTCTGGATCGACGGCGGCCTGCACGCCTCGGAGATCCTCGGCTCGCAGCAGCTCATCGAGCTCGTCTGGCGCCTGGTCAGCCGCAACGACGCCGAGACGCGCCGCATCCTGGACGATGTCGTGCTGCTGGCCGTGCCGGCCAATCCCGACGGGCTCGACCTCGTGGCCGACTGGTACATGCGCGAGAAGGAGCCGGCCAAGCGGTCCATGGGCGGCCTGCCCGTCCTCTATCAGAAGTACATCGGCCACGACAACAACCGCGACTTCTACATGAACACCCAGCCGGAGACCAAGGCCATCAGCCGGCAGTTGTTCATCGAATGGCACCCCCAGATCCTCTACAACCATCACCAGACCGGGCCGGCCGGCACGGTCCTGTTCGCGCCGCCATTCCGCGACCCGTTCAACTACGTCTTCGATCCGCTCGTCCCCATGGGCCTCGACCTCGTCGCCGCCTCCATGCACAACCGCTTCGTCACCGAGGACAAGCCGGGGGCGACCATGCGCTCGGGCGCAGGCTATTCGACCTGGTGGAACGGCGGGCTGCGCAGCTCCGGCTACTTCCACAACATCATCGGCATCCTGACCGAGGCCATCGGCGGGCCGACGCCGGTCGACATCCCCTTCATTCCCGAGCGGCTGCTGCCCAAGCAGGACTACCCCTATCCGATCGCGCCCCAGAAATGGCATTTCCGGCAGTCCGTCGAATACGCCATCACCGCCGACATGGCCATCCTCGACGTCGCCTCCAAGCACCGCGAGGATTTCCTGTACCGGCGCTACCTCATGGGCCGGCACGCCATCGAAAAGGGCCGCCGGGACAGCTGGACCATCGTGCCCGGGACCGTGGCCGCCGTCCAGGCCGCCGTCGAGAAGGACCGCGCCGCCGCCCGCGGGGCGGCGGGTGGCGCGAGCGGCGCGACGGCCCCCGCCGGCTTCGGCCGCGCCCGCGGCGTCGACGCCAAGTATTACCGGACCATCTTCGATCCGGCCACGCGCGACCCCCGGGGCTATATCATCCCGGCCGGCCAGCCCGACCTCCCGACCGCCGTCAAGTTCGTCAACGCCCTCCTCGAGAGCGGTGTCGCCGTCGAACGGGCCAAGGCCGATTTCGAGGCGGCCGGGAAGCGCTACTCCAAGGGGTCCTACATCGTCAAGACCGATCAGGCCTTCCGGCCCCACGTCCTGACCATGTTCGAGCCCCAGGACCACCCTAACGACATTCCGTACCCGGGCGGGGCGCCCAATCCGCCCTATGACGCGGCCGGCTGGACGCTGGCCTATCAGATGGGCATCGCCTTCGACCGCGTCCTCGACGCCTTCGACGGGCCTTTCGAGCGGCTGCCGGGCGTCATCAAGCCGCCGGCCGGCGCCTTCGCGGCCGGCCCGGACGCGGCCGGCTACCTTCTCGACCACCGGGTCAACGACACCTTCCGGGCCGTCAACCGGCTGCTCAAGGCCGGGGCGCGGGTCTGCTGGCTCAAGGAGCCGTTCCAGGCCGGCGGCCGCATCTACGCCGCCGGGACGATCTGGGTGCCGGCCGGCGACGGCGTGGCCCCCCTGCTCCGGAAGGCGGCCCAGGACCTGGGCCTCAACGTCGACGGCGCCGCCGCGGCGCCCGCCGGCCCGGCCTTCGAGGTCCGGCCGGTGCGGATCGGGCTTTGGGACACGTACGGCGGTTCGATGGCCTCGGGCTGGATCCGCTGGCTCCTGGAACAGTTCGAGTTCCCCTACGAGCTCGTCTTCGCGCCCGACCTCGACGGCGGCGATCTCGACAAGCGCTTCGACGCCCTCGTCTTCGTCGGCGGTTCCGTGCCGCGGCCGGCCGCGGCGGGCGCGGACGGCGGGGGAGGGATGCGCGGCTTCCAGCCGGAGCCGCCGGCCAACCTGCCGGACGCCTACAAAGGACGGATCGGTCGGATCACGGCCGAAAAGACCATTCCGGTCCTGCGCCGGTTCGTCGAAGCGGGCGGGACCATCCTGGCCCTCGACTCGGCCACCGTGCTGGCCGAGCATTTCGGCCTGCCGCTGGCCAACGCCCTGGTCGAGGTCGGGCCGGACGGGAAGGACGTCCCGCTCAAGGCCGAAAAGTTCTACATCCCCGGCTCGGTCCTGCGGGCCCGGCTCGACACCACCCACCCGCTGGCCGCCGGCATGCCCGACACGGCCGACGTCTTCTTCGACAACACCCCGGCCTTCAGCCTGATGCCGGACGCCGAGCTGAAGGGCATCCGGCCGGTGGCCTGGTTCGACGACGGCAAGCTGCTGCGGAGCGGCTGGGCCTGGGGCGAGGCCTATCTCCGGCGCAGCGTCCAGGTGGCCGAGGCGGCCGTGGGCCGGGGCAAGGTCTTTCTTTATGGCCCGGAGATCGCCTTCCGCGGCCAGCCCCACGGCACCTTCAAGCTGCTGTTCAACGGGCTTCTGTACGGCCCGGCCAAGACGATCGATCTGAAGGAGATCTGAAGGGGTCAAACCTAAATTTCTTCAATTTTTTCGGTCTTTAGCTTTTATGGCCGCAAAAAATTGAAGAAATTTAGGTTTGACCCCTTATGAGCATGACGGCGCCCATGACCGCCAAGGCGGCGTAGACGAGCTTGCCGAAGAGCGCCTTCCCGATCCTCTTGTTCAAGAGGCCGCCGAGAACGACGCCCAGGACAATGGCCGGCAGGGCCAGGACGTAGGTCTTGAGGACGGCCCCCGTCCACAGGCCGGCCAGCCCGTGTCCGGCGGCGATGGCCAGCCCGGTCGGCAGGAAATAGCCTTGCAAGGTGGCCCGGAACGTTTCCGGCGGCCAGCCCTTCAGCATGCCGTAGGCGACGACGGGCGGCCCGTTGGTGTTGAAGGCCCCGCCGAGCACGCCCGCCGCCCAGCCCACGAGCCAGGGCGCCGGACGGGCCTCACGCCGCAGACGGACCTCCGGCCGGACCAAGCCGAACAACCCGTAAAGAAGGATGATCAGCCCCAGGGCGATCTTGAGCGGCGCTTCCGGCAGGCGGGCCAGGCCGTAGATCCCGAAGGGGATGCCCGCCAGGGTGGCGGCGATGAGAGGCCCGGCGGAGCGGAACTCGATCTTCCGCCACTCGCGGGCCAGGATAAGCAGGGAGATGGTCGGCCCGACGAAAGCCACCAGCGGGGTGGCCGTCCGCAGGCCCAGGGCCGAGGCCAGAAGAGGCATGGCCACGACGGCGTCGCCGAAGCCGAGCGCCGCGCGAATGAGGGCCGCCACGAACAGGACGGCGGCGACAAGGAGCATCGGGGCCGGGGCTCCCTCGTCAGGACCCCAGGGCCCGGGCCAGGTCGGCCTCGAGGTCCTCGTAGCCCTCGCACCCGACCGACAGGCGGACGAGATCGTCGGTGATCCCGGCCTGCTCCTTCTCGCGGCGTCCCACGCCGGCGTGGGTCATCGAGGC
>JAEAME010001376.1_pt1 | contig 17295 bp, 12 predicted proteins | sample 8958731 | NCBI WGS metagenome assembly JAEAME01 (sample SAMN16933194, study PRJNA681113) | bioreactor sludge metagenome | isolation source: anerobic bioreactor sludge (Control) | place: India:Bengaluru | collected 2018-10-24 | reverse complement strand
GGTACATGTCCCCCGAGAACGTATGCCTCGGGTATGCCCCGGGGACACGTACGGGGTACATGTCCCCCGGAATGCCCCGGGGACATGTACCCCGGGTACGTGTCCCCCAAATGAGTGTACCCGAAGTACGTGTCCCCCAAATAAGGAGGCGGCGTGGCTGATCAAGAACCCATCCTGAAGGCCGACGGCCTGTCGAAGCGCTACGAGGACGGCGTCCTGGCCCTGGACCGGCTGGACCTCCGGGTCCGGGCCGGCGAGATCTACTGCCTGCTCGGGGCCAACGGGGCCGGCAAGACGACGACCATCAACCTCTTCCTGGGCTTCATCCCGCCGACCGCCGGGGCCTGCTTGATCAACGGCATCGACGTGGCCAAGGACCCGCTCGAGGCCAAGAAGCACGTCTCGTTCGTGTCCGAGAACGTCATGCTCTACGGCAACTTCACGGCCCGCCAGAACCTCGAATTCTTCGCCAAGCTCGGCGGCCGGACCGGCCTGACCCGGGCCGACTACGACCGGGCCATGGCCCGCGTCTCGCTCCAGGCCAAGGCCTTCGACCAGCGGGTCAAGGCCTTCTCCAAGGGCATGCGCCAGAAGCTCGGCATCGCCATCGCCGTCGTCAAGGACGCCCCGGCCGTGCTCCTCGACGAGCCCACCTCGGGCCTCGACCCCAAGGCCGCCGCCGAGTTCCTGGACATCATGGCCGAGCTGCGGGCCGAGGGCAAGGCCGTCCTGATGTCGACCCACGACATCTTCCGGGCCAAGGAGATCGGCGACCGGGTCGGCATCATGCGCGGGGGCCGCCTGGTCATGGAGCAGACCCGGGCCGAGCTGGCCCACGAGGACCTCAACCGCCTCTACATCGATTACATGGAATCCGAGGCGGCGGCCGCCCCGGTGGCGTGAGATGATCGGGACCATCGCCCGCAAGGAGATCGTCGGCAACCTCCTGTCCTACAAGTTCCTTATCGTCCTGCTGCTCCTGGTCCTGCTCGTGGCCACCAGTCTGTTCATCATGCACCGGGACTACGCCGGGCGCATGGCCGACTACCAGGTCATCCGACCCGAGCCCGGGGCGCCCGTCGCCGTCGTCCCGCCCAACCCCCTGTCGATCTTCGCCAAGGGCCTGGAGGACGCCATGACCCGGTCCTTCGAGATCGGCGTCCTCGGCGTCGACGTCCGGGCCGGCCAATCGTCGGGCAACGTCATCTTCGCCTTCTTCCCGACGCCCGACTTCCTTTACGTGGTCCGGATCGTCCTGTCGCTCGTGGCGCTGCTCTTCGGCTTCGATCAGATCAGCCGCGAGCGCGAGCAGGGGACGCTCAAGCTCATGTTGAGCGGCCCGGCGTCGCGGGCCGAGGTCCTGCTCGGCAAATGGCTCGGCAACTTCGTCAGCCTGGCCGTGCCCTTCCTGCTGGTGACGCTCCTCGGGGCGGCGGTGCTGCTCTTCGACCCGCAGGTCCGCCTGGGCGCCGGCCGGCTCGGGCGGCTGGCCCTGATCCTGGCCCTGGCCCTGCTCTACATGGCTTTCTTTTTGAGCCTGGGTTTGCTCGTCTCGGCCCTGACCCGGCGGTCGGCCACCTCCCTCATCGTGCTCCTGTTCGCCTGGGCCCTGCTCGTCTTCGTCCTGCCCAACCTGGGGACGCTCCTCGCCCGCCAGTTCGTCCGCCTGCCCTCGGTCCAGGCCCTGAACGAGAGGCGGGAACAGACCTGGACCCGCGAGGTCCTGCTGGGGCTCAAGCGCGAAGGCGGCGACATGGCCGAGCATTGGCGGACGGTCGGCCGGGAGAACGACCGCATGGAGGAGGACTACCGGCTGAAGTTCGAGCGCCTGGTCCGGCTGTCGCGGACGATCAACCGCCTGTCGCCGGCGGCCGGGTTCCTGGACGCCGCGACCGGCATCGCCGGCACGGGCCTCGACGAGGAGAGCCGGCTCAAGGCGGAGGTGGTCCGCTACAAGGCCTCGATCATCGACCGGATGATCGACGACCAGATGGCCGGACGGCGGGAGGCCCGGTATCCCGCCTTCGCTTACCGCCCCCGGCCGCTGGGCGAGGTCCTGGCCGGCGGCGCCCTCGTCGACGCGGCCTGGCTCGTCATCCTCAACATCCTGGCCTTCGCCCTGGCCTACGCCGGGTTCGCCCGGGCGGACGTGAGGTGACGTCATGTGGAGAACGCTCGTCGCCAAGGAGCTGCGGGCCCACCTGCTGTCGTTCCGCTTCCTGGCCAGCTTCGTCATCCTGCTGGTGCTCGTCGTGGCCACGGCCGTCGTCCTGGCCGGGGACTATGTCCGCAAGGTCGACGAGTTCTCGGCCCGTCAGACGGAGCTCGACCGCTATCTCCGCGCCTACGCCCATTTCAACCGCATCGGGGCCATCGTCCAGCCGGTCCAGCCGCCCGTCCCCTTCCAGGCCCTCGTCCGGGGCATCACCGCCGACGTCAACATCGAGGCCTTCGACAACGACCCGCTGCCGGTCATGTTCCCGCTCATCGACCTGACCTTCATCGTCGCCATCCTGGTCAGCCTCGTCGCCCTCATCCTGACCTACGACGCCGTCAGCGGCGAGAAGGAGGACGGCACGCTGAAGCTGATGCTGGCCAACGGCCTGCCGCGCTCGAGGGTCCTCCTGGCCAAGGTGGCCGGGGCGGGACTGACGCTCGTCGGCCCGCTCGTCGTTTCCCTGGCCGCCGGGATGCTCGTCGTGCTCCTGCGGGCGCGCGTCGGCTGGTCGGGCGCGAACTGGGGCGCCCTGGCCATGATCCTGGCCGGGGCCGCCGTCTACGCGGGCGTCTTCGCCCTGATCGGGATCCTGGTCTCGGCCGTCCACCACTCCAGCGCCTCGTCCATCATGACCTCGCTCTTCGTCTGGACGCTCCTCGTTCTCGTCGTGCCGAACTTGAGCCCTTACGTGGCCTCGTTCCTCTCGCCGGCGCCGTCGCGGATCAAGGTGGCCCGGGAGATCGCCCGGCTGACCGACACGGACCGGGACGACCTCGGGCGCAAGCTCATGGCCGAATACCGGGCCGAGGTCCTCAAGGAATACCCGGTCCTGGGCGAGCGCCTGACCGAGGCCGAGGTCAAGCGCCGGGTGTCGGAGGACCCGCTCTATCGGACGGCCTACGAAGCCAACCGGGCCGCGGTCGAGAAGGCCTGGGCCGAGGCCAACCGCGTCCAGGGGGCCAAAGCCGAAGAGCTCCGGCAGGACCTGCGGCAGAAAGAGGAGGCCCAGACCGGCCTGGCCCGGGTCCTGTCGATGGTCTCGCCGCTGGCCGACTTCAGCTACCTGGCGACGGACCTGTCGTCGACCGGGACGCGGAACCTGGCCCATTTCGGGCGGCTGGCCGGGCTGTGGAGCCGGTCTTTCTACGGCGATTACCGGCCGAAGAAGGTGGCCGAGCTGCGGGCCAAGGACCCGACCGCCGACGCCTGGAATACGGCCATCGACATGTCCGACGCACCGCGCTTCCGGTACGTCGAAGAGGGGCTGGCCGGCCGGGTCCGGGCCGCCTTGCCGCCGTTCGGGGTGCTGGCCGGCTACGCCGTCGTCCTATTCGCCGCCGCCTACGTGGCCTTCATCCGCTACGACGTCCGTTAAGATGGGAAAAGATGGGGGACACAATACCCTGTCCCCCAATCATTCCCGCGCGTCATGGCCCGCCGGAGCCGCGACCTGTTTAAATAAAGCGGAAACGTCGATCACGTCCCCCCATGCCAGTTCCCAGCCGGGCGGAATCATCTCGAAAACGAGTATTGTATCCCCCATCTATTATCATGTCCCCCATCTTAACGGGCGAAGGCGTCGAGGTCGAGGTCGGCCGCCAGGCCCGGGTCGCGGGCGAAGCGCTTGAGGGCCACGGCCCCGACCATGGCCGCGTTGTCGGTGCACAGCTTCGGCGACGGCACGTAGGCGTCGAGGCCGGCCTGCCGGGCGAACTCCTGGAACCGCGTCCGCAGGCGGGTGTTCCGGGCCACGCCGCCGCACAAGACAAGCGACCGCGGTTGGACCTGGTCGGCCGCCGCCCGGACATGTTCGACGAGCGTCCGGGCCACGATCTCTTCGAAGCTGGCCAGAAAGTCGGCTAGCCGCCCGTCCTCTTTCGTCAACCCGTTCTCGCGGATGACCTTGAGCGCGGCGGTCTTCAGCCCGCTGAAGCTGAAGTCCAGGCTCCTGTCCTTCGTCCTCGGCATCGCGAAGCGAAAGGCCTTGGCATCGCCCGTCTTTCCCAGCTTCTCGATGACCGGCCCCCCGGGATAGCCCAGCCCGAGGAACTTGGCGATCTTGTCCAGGGCCTCGCCGGCCGCGTCGTCGCGGGTCTTGCCGAGGAGCCGGTACGACAGCGGCTCGTCCATCTGGTAAAGGGCCGTGTGCCCGCCCGAAACGAGCAACCCCAGCACCGGGTAGGCGATGCCCGGGTTCTCGAGGAAGCAGGCCTCGAGATGGGCCTCGAGATGATCGACGCCGACGAGCGGCTTCTTATGGTAATAGGCCAGCCCCTTGGCGAAGGACAGGCCTACGAGAAGCGATCCGATCAGCCCCGGCCCCTGCGTCACCGCGTACAGATCGACCGCCTCGAGCCCGACCCCTCCCCGTTCCAGGGCCTCGCCGACGACCGGGGCGACGGACTTGATGTGCTGGCGCGAAGCCAGCTCGGGCACCACCCCGCCGTACGGCGCGTGGACTTCGTCCTGCGACAGGACGATGTTGCTGAGGACCTCGGGAGCGACGAATTGCACGATTCGGGGGATGATTTGGGGGATGATTTGGGGACATGTACCCGGGGTACGTGTCCCCAAATCGGGTGTCCCCAAATCGGGTGTCTGGGGACATGTACCCCGGGTATGTGTCCCCAAATCGGGTGTCCCCAAATCGGGGGCGCGTAAAACGGCCGCGGACGTCTCGTCGCACGAGGTCTCGATGGCCAGGACGATCACGCGTGTTCCGCCTTTCCCGCCAATTCTAGCAGAAAAGCCCGGCCGGCGTCAGACACGGGCCGAAGCCCCGAACGGGGCGCCGCCCTTCGTTCCCCTGCGAAGCCGCTGCGCGGGGGCATCGCCAGGAAGGGGGCGCGACAAAATGCTAATTATTTAGCACCCAGCCGCAACGCCGCCCTGCCCCGGGACGTAATTATTTCGAAGGCCGCGGGAATTTTCGCCCTCCCGGGGCGGTCTTTTCTAGAAGGAAGGCCGTTTCCCGGCCCCCGGCCCGGAGAATTGCTATTTTCATGCCCGTAAGTTATGATTTTTCCGATCGCGGCATTCCGATCGGCAGCGGATCCGCCCGCCCCATTAGCCCAGGAGGTGGTTGATGCGCATTCCCAAGGCCGTCCTGGCCGGCTCTCTGGTCGTCCTCGTCGCCGCCGGCGCTTACTTTCTCGTCTTTCACAGAGGCCCCGCCGCCAAGGATCCGGAAGGCGCCTCCTCCTCCGCCGCGCCCGCCGCGTCCGCCGCCGCCCCGCCCGACCAGAAGGCGGAAGCCGCGCCTCTCCCGGTCAAGGTCGCCAAGGCCTTCACCGGCGACCTGGTCATGACCCTCAAGTCGCCGGGCGAAGCCTACACCGAGAAGCGCGTCGTCCTGAAGTCCGAGGTCGGCGGGATCGTCAAGAACCTCTTCGCCGCCGAGGGCCGCCACGTCCGCCAGGGCGATCTCCTGGTCGAGCTCGACGACCGCGAGTTCCGTCTCAACCTCGAGCGGCTCGAGGCCCAGCGCCTGCGCTACCTGTCGGAGCTCTTCCTGGAGCGGCAGTTCTCGGTGGCCGAGGAGCCGCCCGCCCCGTCCATCGTCGACAAGCTGGCCAAGGCCCAGGCCGACTACGACCGCGTCTCCGAGGGCTTCAAGGCCGGCGTGGCCTCGCAGGCCGACCTGGAGCGGGCCCAGGCCGCCCTCGAGCTGGCCCTGATCGAGGCCGGCCGCAAGAAGGACGAGGTCCAGGCCGCCACCAAGGGCCTGACCCAGGCCGAGGTCGACGTCAAGATCGCCCGCCTGGACCTCGAAAAGACCCGCATCCGGGCCCCCTTCGGCGGCATCGTCACCGACCTCAAGCTCTCGCCCAACGAGCGCCTGGACGCCGGCCGCGAGCTCTTCACCCTGGTCGACATCAGCCGCATCAAGGTCAAGGCCAAGGTCCTGGAGAGCGAGGTCGGCAAGGTCGTGGCCGGCCGCGAGGTCGATCTGCGCTTCAGCGCCTTCCCCGGCCGGTCCTTCAAGGGCCGCATCGAGGCCGTCAGCCCGGTCATCGACACGGCCGACAAGACCTGCGGCGTCTACGTCGTCCTGGACAACCCGTCCGAGGAGATCAAGCCCGGCATGCACGCCGAGGTCGAGTTCCCGACCGAGATCTTCACCGGCCGGCTGCTCGTCCCGCAACAGGCCATCCTGGTCCGCGGCGGGCGCAAGCTCGTCTTCGCCGTCGAGGGCGACACGGCCAAGTGGCGCTACATCGAGGTCGGCCTCGAGAATGAGCGCTTCGCCGAGGTCCTGCCCGGCAAGGAGCCCGGCTGGGGCGTCGCGGCGGGCGACACGGTCATCGTCGAGGGCCACATCACCCTGGCCCACGACACCAAGGTCACCGTCGTCCAATAGACGGCGCGTTCCCGGGGGCCCATCATGAAGCTCGCCCGATTCGCCGTCGACCGGCCGGTGACGGTCTACATGTTCTACCTGGCCGTCATCCTCCTCGGCGCGGTCTCGCTCCGGGAGCTGTCGGTCGACCTTCTGCCCGACATCAGCTATCCGCGCCTGTCGGTCATCACCAACTACCCCGGCGTCGCGCCCGAGGAGATCGAGACCCTCATCACCGCTCCGCTCGAGTCGGCCGTCAGCCGCGTCCCCGGCCTGCGCCGGGTCGAGTCGGTCTCGAAAGAGGGCGTCTCGCTGCTGACGCTCGAGTTCGACTGGGGCACGGACATGGACTTCACCATGCTCCACACGCGGGAGCAGCTGGACAACGCCAAGGACCGCTTCCCCGAGGACGCCGAGAGCCCGACCATCATCCCCCTCGACCCCCAGAGCCGGCCCATCATGACCCTGGCCCTGTCGGGCGACCGGACCCTGCTCGAGCTCAAGGAGCTGGCCGAGGAGCTCATCAAGCCGCGCCTGGAGCAGATCGAGGGCGTCGGCTCGGCCGAGATCACCGGCGGCGTCGAGCGCGAGATCCAGATCGAGGCCGACCCGGAGAAGCTGGCCCTCTACGGCCTGACGGTCGAGGACGTGGCCAGCCGCGTCAACGCCTTCAACCGCAATCTCCAGGGCGGCACCATCCGCAAGGGGACGTTCAAGTACGCCCTCCGCGTCGTCGGCGAGTTCGAGGCCATCGACGAGATCGGCGAGATCGGCCTGTTGGTCACCAAGGAGGGCGGCGTCGTCCGCCTGCGCGACGTGGCCCGGGTCCGCGACGGGATCAAAGAGCGCCAGGGCATGACCCGCCTCGACGGCGCCGAGTCGATCGGCCTGCTCGTCCGCAAGGAGTCCGGGTCCAATACGGTCAAGGTGACCAGGCTCGTCCGCGCGGTCCTGGGCCAGATCCGGGCCGAGAACCCCGGCATCGCCTTGAGCGTCGTCAGCGAGCAGGCCCGGACGATCGAGGAGGCCATCGGAGCGGTCAAGGACGAGCTCATCCAGGGCGCCATCCTGGCCTTCCTGACCCTGCTCGTCTTCCTCCAGGAGTGGAAGACGCCCCTCATCATCGGCACGGTCATCCCCATCTCGGTCGTCGGCGCTTTCAGCCTGCTCTTCTTCGGCAATGTCACCCTGAACATCATGTCCCTCGGCGGCCTGGCCCTGGCCGTGGGCATGCTCGACGACTGCGCCGTCGTCGTCTCCGAGAACATCTTCCGCCACCGCTCGCTCGGCAAGACCCTCAAGGAGGCGGCCTCGGTCGGGACGAGCGAGGTCGGCCCGGCCGTCGTCTCCACGGCCCTGACCACCATCGTCGTCTTCCTGCCGGTCATCTACGTCCACGGCGTGGCCGGGCAGCTGTTCAAGGACACGGCCCTGACCCTCACCTACGCCCTGCTGGCTTCGCTCCTCGTTTCGCTGACGCTGATCGCCACGCTGGAGTCGCGCGCCTTCGATTTCGGCGTCGGCAGGGAAAAGCGCTGGCGCTTCACCTGGGGGCTCGGCCGCGTCTGGAAACCCGCGCCGTCCGGCCCCGGGACCGGCAGCGTTCCGGCCCCGGACCCGGCCCCGCCGCGGGCGCTCCGGGCCCTTCTGACGGCGCCCGTCCGGGCCATTCGCGTCGCCTTCTACGCCCTCTTCCGCGGGCTCGGCTTCGTCCTCAACGCCCTGGCCAGCTTCGTCGTCCAGCTGGCCGCCTTCGTCGCCCACTACCTTGCCATCCCCGTCCGGCCGGTGCTCAAGGCCGTCTTCTCCGGCTTCAACCGCGTCTACGGCCGGTTCATCGACGGCTATCAGCGCTTCCTCCGCTGGAGCCTCGACCACAAGGGCCGCGTCGTCGCCTGGACGCTGGTCTTCTTCGCCGTCGTCTTCGCCCTAGGCGGGCTCATTCGCAGCGAGCTCATGCCGCCCATGGAGACCGCGGCCTTCGAGCTCGACCTGAAGATGCCCGTCGACTTCTCCTTCGAGCAGACGACCGAGACGACGGTCATGCTCGAATCGCACCTGCGCCGCCTGCCGGCGGTCAAGACCGTCCTGGCCCAGGTCGGCATCGTCAGCGGCATGGAGAGCGCCGATCCGACGATCTCCGTCAACTCGGCCCGCCTGTTCGTCGAGGTCCTCAAGCCCAAGCAGCTCGAAGCCGCCCTGGACGCCGCCCGGGCCCGGCTGGCCGGCTTCCCCGACATCGCCTACACCATCGTCCGCGACCAGGCCGCCTTCGGCCAGTTCCTGAACCTCTCGGCGGCCGAGATCGGCCTCCAGGTGAAAGGCAAGGACCTCGACCGCCTCAAGAGCATCGCCGCCGACCTGACGGCCCGCCTGGCCGCCATCCCCGGCGTCGCCGACGCGGCCACCAACGTCGGGGAGGGCAAGCCCGAGTTCAAGGTCACCGTCGACAAGGAGGCCCTGCGCCGCTACCCGGGGCTCTCGCCGCAGACGATCGGCGACTTCCTGGTCAGCGCCGTGCGCGGCCGGGTGGCCACCCAGTTCCGGGAGCTGGAAAAGAAGTACGACATCCTGGTCCGCCTCGAGGAGAGCTCGCGCGAGAACATCGAGCGCCTGCTCGGCGAGACGCTGCCCTTCGAGGGCCGCTCCGTGCCCCTGCGCGATCTGGTCTCCTACGAGGTCGTCCGCGGCCCCCGCGAGATCCGGCGCGAGAACCAGCAGCGCGAGGTCCTGGTGACGGCCAACCTCAAGGGCCGCAAGCTGAGCCAGGTGACGCCGGCCATCGACCGGGCCATCGCCTCGCTGCGGCTGCCGGCCGACTACCGCGTGGCCTGGAGCGGCGAGCGCGAGGAGATGGACCGCTCCTTCCAGTCGCTCGTCCTGGCCCTGCTCCTGGCCGCCCTGCTGACCTACATGATCATGGCCGCCCAGTTCGAGTCGCTCCTCCATCCCTTCATCGTCATGGCCACCCTGCCCATGGGCGCGGCCGGGGCCATCGTGGCCCTGCTCCTGACCGGCCATACCTACAACGTCATCTCCATCATCGGCATGGTCGTCCTGGTCGGCATCGTCGTCGACAACGCCACGGTCAAGATCGACTACACCAACCAGCTCCGCCGCGGCGGCATGCCGCTGCGCCAAGCCGTCGAGGAGGGCAGCCACGTCCGGCTGCGGCCCATCCTCATGTCCACGGGCAGCACGCTCGTCGGCCTCATCCCCATGGCCCTGGCCCTCGAGCGCGGGGCCGAGCTCATGCAGCCGCTGGCCATCGTCGTCATCGGCGGCCTGACCTTCTCGACCTTCATGACCCTCGTCCTCATCCCCGTCCTCTACGAGTGGATGGAGCGCCGCAAGGGATGAAGTTCTGCATCGACCGTCCGGTGGCCACGGCCATGATCTTCCTGGCCCTGCTGGCGACCGGCGTCTATTCGTTCCTGAACACGCCCATCGAGCTCATGCCCAAGGAGGACCTGCCCAAGGTCGACATCGTCACCGGCTGGTACGGCGTGCCGCCCGAGGTCGTCCAGACCCAGGTGACGGCGCCGCTCGAGGAGGCCTGCGCCACGGTCAAGGGCGTCACCAAGATGACCTCCACCTCCGAGATCGGCATGTCCCGCATCACCTTGGAGTTCGACCCCCGGACCGACATGGAGTTCGCGACACTGGCCCTGCGCGAGGAGCTGACTAAGGCCCGGCCGCTGCTGCCGGCCCGGGTCCGGCCCGTCGTCCAGCCCTACGTCCCCGAGGATTTCCGGGAGCGGCCCTTCCTCCAGTACACCATCTCCGGCCGCTACGGCCTCCAGGAGCTCCAGGAGCTGGTCAAGGAGAAGCTCGAGATCGGCCTGGGCGCGGTCCGGGGCGTCTCCGGGGCCGAGGTCAGCGGCGGCTCGGAGGCGGAGGTCCGGATCACCCTGGACGAGGACCGCCTCAAGGCCCTCGGACTTCATCCCTACACGGTCAACGCCGCCATCGCGGCCCGGCTGGGCACCTATCCCACGGGCCGGGTCCGGCGCGGCAACCAGGAGTTCCTGTTCAAGTTCGAGGACCGCATCGACAGCCTGGACGAGGTCCGCGAGACGGTCGTCGCCTACTCGGGCCAGAACCCCATCCTGGTCCGGGACGTGGCCAAGGTCGAGATCGCCTACGCCGACATCCGGCTCGTCCACCGCATCAACGGCCAGCCGACGGTCAACCTGACGGTGTCCAAGGAGCGGGGGGCCAACACCCTGCGCGTGGCCCGGGACGTCAAGCGCCGGCTCGCGGCCCTCAAACGCGAGCTGCCGCCGGACCTGGCCTTCAAGAGCGTCGACGACGAGAGCGAGGAGATCCGCAAGAACCTCAACGACTTCTACCTGTTGGCCGGGATCATCACCATCATCGTCTTCGTCATGGTCTTCCTCGTCCTGCGGCGGTTCAAGCCGTCGTTCCTCATCCTGTCGTCGATCGCCTTCTCCATCGTCATCACCTTCAACCTCATCTACGCCTTCAGGATCTCCCTGAACATGCTGACCCTGGGGGCCCTGGCCCTGGGCTTCGGCATGTTCGTCGACAACTCCATCGTCGTCTTCGACAACATCCTGCGGTTGCGCGAGGCCGGCCTGGAGCCGCGGCAGGCGGCCCTCCAGGGCCCGCGGGAGGTCTTCGTGGCCGTCCTGGCCTCGACCCTGACGACCATGGCCGTTTTCTTCAGCTTCCCCTTCTTCCAGGGCAAGCTCAAGGTCTTCTACGTGCCCCTGGCCATCGTCATCGCCTCGGCCATCGCCGCCTCGCTGCTGGTCTCCTTCACCCTCGTCCCGGCCTTGAGCCCGCGGCTGCTCGAGCGGCGCAAAACGCGGGCGGGGGCGGAAGCGCCGGCGGCGGCGCCCCGGCCGTCGCGATTCGAGAAGGCGCTGGCGGTCCTGCTGCGCCATCCCGTCGAGGTCGTCCTCGTCGTCGCGGCCCTGCTCTTCGGCTCCTACAAATGGTTCCGGGCCGAGGTGACCCTCGGCCGCTGGGGCTCCTGGTACAGCAAGGAGCAGCTCTACATCCGGGTCGGCATGCCGCCCGGGACCGACATCTCCCGGACCGACGAGACCATCCGGGCCTTCGAGGACAAGGTCCTGGCCCTGGATTACGAGAAGGAGATGCAGGTCTACATCGTCCCGGAAAGCGCCCAGGCCACGATCGAGTTCCCGCCGGAGATCGAGCGCTCCTTCCGGCCTTACGCCCTGAAGGAGGAGCTCATCCAACTGGCCACGCAGTTCGCCGGCATCGACATCAGCGTCTCGGGCTTCGACCCCCAATACTACGCCTCGAGCATGGGCGCGGGCACCTACTACAGCTCGCGCATCAAGTTCACCGGCTACAATCTCAAGAAGCTCAAGGAGATCACGGCCGACCTGGAGCGGACCCTGCGCCGCAACCCGCGCATCAAGGAGGTCCGCACGGTCTCCAGCCGCTACGGCTGGTGGCGGGGGGACACGGTCGAGGACATCCTCAAGATCGACCAGGCCGCCCTGCGCCGCTACGACATCGATCCCGCCTACCTCTACTTCGGCCTGCAGACGATGATCCAGGGCTCCTTCGGGCAGCAGGCCCGCGTCCGGATGGCGGGCCAGGACATCGCCGTCTCGGTCAAGTTCCCCGACGCGGCCACGCTCGACATGCGGCAGCTCTCCGAATCTCTGATCCAGACCCGCGGCGGCGAGTACCTGCGGCTGGGCCAGGTGGCCTCGTTCGCCGAGGCCCCCATCCCCGGCTCGATCGACCGCGAGGACCAGCAGTTCCAGCAGACCATCATGTGGGAGTTCCGGGGCCCGGCCAAGGCCGAGGAGCGCTACCGCAAGGCCGTCTTCGACTCGCTCCACCTGCCGCCCGGCTTCGCGGCCTCGCTCGACGAGCAGTGGTACGTGACCGAGGAGGAGCAGAAGCAGCTCAACTTCGCCATCGCCGCCGCCCTGGCCATCATCTTCATCATCCTGGCGGCGCTCTACGAATCGTTCATCCTGCCGTTCTACGTCCTGCTGGCCGTGCCGCTCGCGCTCGTCGGCGTCTTCGTGGCCTTCATCGTGGCCAAGGAGCCCTTCGACCCGACGGCCTATATCGGCGTCATCCTGCTTTCGGGCATCGTGGTCAACAACGCCATCCTGCTCGTCGACCACATCGGGCTGCGGCGCCGGCAGGGCCTGGGGCTGCGCGAGGCCGTGCTGCGGGGCACGCGGGACCGGGTCCGGCCCATCCTCATGACCACCGCCACGACGGTCTTCGGCATGCTGCCCCTGCTGCTGATCGGGGCCCAGGCCAACGAGCGCCAGATCTGGTCGTCGCTGGCCCTGTGCACGGTCGGCGGCCTGACGACCTCGACGCTCCTCATCCTGGTCGTCATCCCCGTCCTCTACTTTCACGGGGACGGCCTGCGGGCCTGGGGGGCGGAGAAGGTCCGCGAGGCCCGCGGCCTGTTCGGCCAAAGACCGGATTAACGGGGACTACTTGTTCTTGCCCTTGCCGGGGCCTTTGCCCTTGTCCTGGCCCTTCCCCTTGTCCCGGTTCTGGCCCTTTTCCCGCTCCATGTCCTGATCGTGCTTCCGGCGGGCCTTAGCCTGGCTTTTCATGTACTTGGAGTGCCCCTTGGCCTCGGCCTTCATCTGCTTGAACGCCGCGGAGCCGGGCTTGATGCCCATGCGCTGGGCCATGACGCCCCAGCCCTGGCCCTTGTTCTTCTCGAATTCGGCCGCCACGTCGCCCACCCGGCGGTTGGCCCGGCGAGCCAGGACGGTGGCCATGTAGACATCCGCGTCGTCGAGGTGGTGGCGACCCTTGGCCTGCCGGATCTCCTCCTCGGGAATATTGTGCCTCTGGCTCAAGCGGCGGATGAAGCCGTCCGGATCGGCCTTGGCTTCGTCGTTGAGGGCCTTGAGCTGGGCGTCGAACTTCTTGTCCCCGGTCCCGGCGGTCGCTTGCTGGGCGCTGGCGACGCCGAGCGCCAGTACGGCCAGAAAGACGAGGCTCCCGACGGCCGCGAAGATCTTTTTCATGATGACCTCTCTTCCGATGAGATCGGCAACGAATGCCGGAGGGCGGGTCGAAGACGCGGAATGAACGACTATGATGACACCCGCCCTTCCCGATAATGATACGCCTCGCCGCGCGGACGGTCAAACGGGCGGGCCCGGAGGGGCGAGGAGAACGGGCTTGGCCCAGGCGGTCAGCGCGGGCCGTGGCAGCGCTTGCAGTCGAGGGGCAGCAGGTCCTTGTGGAAGGTGAACTTGAAGAAATCGTGGTCCTGCATCATCTCCTGGGCGATCTGCAGCCGGGACTGGAAGATGAAGTCGGCCAGCTCGGTCTCGACGGCGGCCCCCGGTTCCGGGTGCATCCGGCCGACCTCGGAGCCCATCCAGTAGACGATGATCTCCGGGACCTTCGTCACCGCGTTCTCGGCGATCGGCCCGCTCGGCTCCGAGAGGTCCTCGGCCGCGGCGACGAACTCGGCGGTAAAGGCCGGGTTGGCGGCGGCCTCGACGGCCTGCCCGACCTTGGCCGCCAGCGCCAGGTCGGCCGGCCGGGCCGGGCAGAAGAACATCCGCAGGTGGAGGGGATCGATCAGGGCCACGAACGAGGCCTGGGCCTCGGGCGAGGGGGTGAACGACGCGAAGGCCGGGTCGGCCGCCTTGGCCATGTCCACGATCCGGTCTTTGCCGACGAACCCGACCGGGAGCGGGTCCTGACCGGCCGGCCGGCCCGGGAGCATCAGCGGCGCCGCGGCGGCCAGGATCGCGGCGAGGACGATCCAAGGCCGGGCCGCCGGCGTTCGCCTCCGTGACGCCGTGCCGGGCCTTCTCATCCGGTGCTCTTCTCCCATGCGAGCGACGCGGCTAGTCCCGGATCTTCAGGCTCTTCTCGTACGGCGGGCGGAAGATGCCGCGCTCGGTGACGATGGCCGTGATGTACGCGGCCGGGGTGACGTCGAAAGCGGGGTTGCGGACCTCGGCGTAGGGCACGGTCAGCAGGCGGCCGCCGGCCTCTCGGACCTCGTCGGGATTGCGCTCTTCGATGGGGATGCCGCCGCCGTCGGCCAGGGTCCGGTCGATGGTGCTTTCGGGGGCGGCGACGTAGAACGGCACCCCGTTCTCCTTGGCCAGCACGGCCACCGAGTACGTCCCGATCTTGTTGGCGGTGTCGCCGTTGCGGGCGATGCGGTCGGCCCCGACGACGACGGCCTGGATCTCGCCCCGGCGCATGAACCAGCCGGCCATGTTGTCGGTGATGAGCACGACCGGGATGCCGTCCTTGTCGAGCTCCCAGACGGTCAGGCGGGCCCCCTGGAGGAAGGGCCGCGTCTCGTCGGCGTAGACCTTGATGCGCTTGCCCTCTTCCACGGCGGCCCGGACGATGCCGAGCGCCGTGCCGTACGCGGCCGTGGCCAGCGCGCCGGCGTTGCAGTGGGTCAGCACGGTCATGCCGTCGCGCAGCAGGGCCTGGCCGTGCCGTCCGATGGCCCGGTTGGTCTCGGCGTCCTCGCGCTCGATCGTCCGGGCCTCCTCGAGCAGCGCGCCCCGGATGGCCCGCAGGCCCTCGGTCCGGGTCCGCTCGTAGACGGCCTTCATCCGCTCCAGGGCCCAGAACAGGTTCCGGGCCGTCGGCCGGGTCCGCTCCAGGCGCCTGACGACCTTCTCGAAGTCCCGGGCGATGGACCGGCCCGTGTCGGTGCCGGCGGCCATCATGCCCAGGACGACGCCGTAGGCGGCGGCGATGCCGATGGCCGGGGCGCCCCGGACGACCATTTTTTCGATGGCCTGGGCCACCTGGATGTAGGTCCGGCAGCGAACGTAGGTCTCCTGGCCGGGCAGCTTGCGCTGGTCGATCATGACGAGGGAGCGTTCGCGCCAGGCGATGGTCGGCAGCATCGGTCACTCCTTCTTCCAGGCCGGCGTCCGGTCGTCCCGCCAGCCCCACTTGGCCGCCCAGCGCGCCTGGGCCGCCGCCAGGGCGTCCCGCTCGTCCGGCGCCAGCGCGGCCAACAGCCGCCCATAACAATACACGAGCTGATTGTCGTTGTCTCGCCCGATCTTCTCGGAAGGCAGGCCCAGCTCGCGGGCCATGACCGCCTCTTCGTAGGAGCGGCGGAGGTCGCCAAGATGTCCGTCGACCTGGGCGTGGAGGTAGTGATAGAGGCCGCAGGCGGGATCGCGGTCGACGAGGCGGTCGAGGGCCTTGGCCAGGGCGGCCAGGGTCCGGGCCCGCTCGTCGGGCGCGAGCTCCGCGGCCCGGCCCAGGACCAGGCTCGTGCGCCGCTCGGCCGCCAGCATCAGGGCCGGCCGGAAGCCGGAGTCGTCGACGATCCGGGCGTAAACGCGCAGGGCCGAAGCCTCCAGGCCCAGGTCCTCGAAGGAGGCCGCCAGACCCGTCAGGGCGGCGTCCGAAGCCCAGCGCTCGCCCTCGCCGAAGCCGAGCGAGAAGGCCTGGAGAAAGGCCCCTTCGGCCTCCCGCCAGCGGCCCAGGCTGGCCAAGGCCAAGCCCTTGACGGTGAAGGCCTGGGCCGACGGGTCCCGGCGGCAGGCCAGGACGGCCTCGTCGAGAGACCTCTTCCAATGGGCGACGGCCTGCCCGGTCTGGAAGGCCCTGGCCCGGGCCTGGCCCTCGGCGTAATGGGCCTTGGCCCGCCGGAGATGGGTCAGGCAGGCGGTCGAAACGAGGACGGCGGCCGCCAGGCCGAGGACGAGGAGACGGGACGGCCGGCGGCTCATGCTTCGGGAGGAACGGACGGGCCCGGCGCCACCGGCCCCCTGATCAGGCCGATGATCAGGTCCTGGACCTCTTCGTCCGTGAGGAGATGCAGGCCGAGCGAGGCGGCGGCCCGGCCGACGCTTTCCAGGGCGGTCCAAAACGAAGGGTCGGCGGCCGCCGGCCTGATGCCCTCGCGGGCCCCGGCCGTCCGGGCGGCGAACTCGACCACCACGGCGCGGTAGTCGGCCGCGTCCAGCTCGGGCTTGAACAGGGCCTGGAGGAAGGCGTCTTCGAGCCCGAGGACGGGATACAGGGCGGCGAAGGCGGTCCGCAGCGTGCGCAGGTCGCCCCGGTCCAGCTCCGCCGCGTATTCGCGGGCCAGCGGGCCGCGGCCGCGGAAGAAATCGAGGACGAAGCCGTCCGGCTTGGCCCGGACGAATTCGGGGTCGAGCCAGACCTGCCAGGCCAGGATGCGCTCGCGGTAGTCGAAGACGCGCCGGACGGCCCAGACGCAGGCGGCGTACAGGACCGGGAAGTAGAGCCAGGACTTGAGCGGCAGGAACCGGTCCAGGAGCTCGACGCCCCGGGCCAGCGCCGCCTCGATGCCCTTTTTGCTCACGGCGAACCCCCGTCATCCGCCGAAATCCGGGACCGGGCCCGCGGGATCGGGCGGGATCGGGGACATGTCCTCTATGTACGTGTCCCCGTCTTATCCCCCGGGATCGGGGACATGTACTCTTTGTACGTGTCCCCGGCTTATCCCCGCGGAAGATCGGGACACGTACGGGGCGCACATGTCCCGCTAACTACTGCTTTTCGACGGCGAACGTGCCGGCGTACCCGCCCTGGACGAACTCGCCGGAGATCTTCTTGCCGGTTTCGTCGAGCGTCCCTTTTAGAGTCGGATCGCCGGGAACGCCGTCGATCATGCAGGTGATGGTCTTGTCCTTGATCTCGATCGCCGTCAGACCCAGGCCGAACGCGCCCTGGGTGATGGAATCGAAGGTGCCGACGACCTTTTTGGCCTCGTCGAGCT
>JAEAME010001375.1_pt1 | contig 17301 bp, 13 predicted proteins | sample 8958731 | NCBI WGS metagenome assembly JAEAME01 (sample SAMN16933194, study PRJNA681113) | bioreactor sludge metagenome | isolation source: anerobic bioreactor sludge (Control) | place: India:Bengaluru | collected 2018-10-24 | reverse complement strand
GGGCATTACGGATGCAAGATACGAGATTGAGCAAGCATTGACTGATCCCGGCGGAGCACTGGTGCAGCCGAACGCGATGGTAAAACCACGGGGCAAACTGCAAACGTTATTCCCGTGGGTTGCAGTTGCCCTCGTCCTGGGTGCGATCATCGCGGGGCTGGTTGTGTGGAATCTAAAGCCGACGCCTAAATCCGAGCCACGCCGGGTCACCCGCTTTGAACACAATCTAACCGAAGACCAGAAACTCCTTAATCCCATATGGCCGGTACTCGCAGTCTCACCAAACGGCAGACAATTCGTCTACAGCACGACCAAGGGCCTTTGTGTGCGATCGATGGATGAATTGGATGTCAGACTCATTTCAAGTGCCGGTGATAGTCCGCTAATTCCATTTTTCTCGCCTGACGGCCAGTGGGTAGGCTACCTGTCACAGGCGAATGGCAAGTTGAAGAAGGTTTCCATTAGCGGAGGGGCGCCGATGGTTTTGTGTGATGCCGGAAATGTCCTATCAGCCATTTGGGATTCGGATAACACGATTGTATATAGCCAGGTGGCAAAGGGCATCATGCGGATTTCTGCCGGCGGAGGGACTCCGGAAACGCTGATTGGAGAGGAAAAACAGAACCTCTACCAAGCCCGACTTCTGCCGGGTGGAAAGTCTGCGCTGTTTACGCTCGCTACCAACGAAGGATATAAGATTGCAGTGCAATCGCTGGAATCACGGGAACGGAAGGTTCTATTCAAAGGGGATGCTGCATGGTATCTCCCGACCGGACATATGGTCTATGCGCTAGACTATAATCTTTACGCTGTTCCATTTAATCTCGAAACTCTTCAGACAACAGGTGCGTCGGTTCCAATGGTCGAAGGAGTATTTCGAGTGGGGCCCTTGTACTCGCCGCAATTTGCCATTTCAATCTCGGGAACATTGGTTTATGTGCCTGCAACGATAGCATCAGCCTCCGAGAAACGCACTCTTGTATGGGTGGATAGGAATGGAAAGGAAGAACCGCTTGCTGCTGCTCCGTCCGATGCTTACCGGGCCTTCAGGATATCGCCTGATGGAACCAGAGTGGCGTTGACCCTTGATAATGGCAGCAAGAGTGACATTTGGATCTGGGACCGCGTTCGCGAAACCGGAACCCGGTTGACCTTCGATGAGGGCAGCGAGTACCCTCTTTGGACCTTAGATGGTAAACGGATCGCTTTTTCTTCGAGTCGCAGAGGTATGGTGCTCGGCGATGTTTACTGGAAGGCCGCGGACGGCACGGGAGAGGAGGAAAGACTCGGTACAGTGCCAAGCCGGAGTTTATACCCATGGTCATGGTCCAGAGACGGAAAAACCCTTGTGCTGATGGATCAAACTGTGAGAAGTGAGGCGGCCGGTTTCCTGGCAGTCTCCCATATTGGATCCCTGTCGATAGAAGGCGATCGTAAATGGAAGCCGCTGCTGCAGGAACAGTTCTATGAAGGCCATCCGCAGATCTCGCCCAACGGGCAATGGATGGCATATACATCTAGGGAGTCGGTGGGCAGCCAACCTGAGGTCTACGTTCGCCCCTTTCCTGATCTGGGCGAGGGAAAGTGGCAGATCTCCGCGGGCGGTGGACAGAATCCTCTATGGTCGCATGACGGACGGGAGCTGTTCTATCGCGCCGGTGATTCCGTATTCGCGGTCGATGTGCAGACGGCAGAGCCGACCTTCAAAGCCGGGAAACCCAACCTCCTTTTTCAAGGAGCTTATATTGCTATTGGTCACGGATGGGATCTAAGCAAGGACGGCAAGCGATTCCTGATGCTGAAAAGGGCCGAGACCACCGCATCCGCAGCGGAAGGTCCAAGGCGAATCAACGTCGTTTTGAACTGGCTGGAAGAACTGAAGCAGAGAGTGCCGACCAAATGAGATGAGACAAATATTGATACAACTGAACTCACTCCCAGTCAGGCGTAACAGAACCATGGCGCAACCAGACATGCCCGGATCCAACGCTGCAGTAGAAGCTTCATGAATAATGCGGATTTATGCGTGGATTGATTAAAGGAGTTGCTGGAATTCCTCATGGTTCAGGTCACAATTAATGAGAATTTTGGCCATAAGACCCGGCCCGATGAGTTCACCTTAGTGAACAGGAATGACCGTGACACGACCGTCAGGGTGTTGCAGGGAATATCGTACCTCGATCATCTCTAAAAGTCTTTTATGTGTCATTCACTTAAGGAAAGGACATTTTTAGCCCTCATTATTCGTATTGTGGTCTGTCCCCGATTGGAAAAAATTTGATAACAAAAATGGGGCTCAATCGTTGTATCGGCGGGAGGGGATATCATGAAAAAACTCGCCGTTTCTCTGCTAGTGATTCTTTTATTTTCCAGCCTGAGCTTGTTGCCGGGCCAGACTAAAACTGAAACACCACCGATACGGCCAATCGCCGCCGAGAGAACGCTGTCGCCGGCCAACGAAACGGAACTGGCATCCGTCCGGAAGCAGCTGTTTAAATACCTGCGCATGAGTCCAAGGTTGACGACGGCCATTTCCACCGATCCGGCACTGCTGGGCTTTCAGGAATATGTAAACAAATATAATCCCGAACTGGCTGGCTTTATTCAGCGTCATCCCGAAATTGCCCGCAATCCGGAGTTCTATCTTTTTGCCAAGCTGCCGGATGGACAGGGCGACGATGTTCCCTACCTTTTCCGGCGTGCTGTGTGGCCGGAAATCGGGAGAGGATCGAATGGGATCAATGGAGACGCGTTGGCATTTTTTGTATTTCTGGTTGTGCTCGCTGCAATTCTCTGGCTTCTGCGTCTGCTTCTGCAGAATCGACGCTGGAATAGAATCTTCAAGGTGCAAACGGAAATGCATACCAAGCTGCTCGACAAGCTCGGCAGTAACCAGGAACTGATAAGCTATTTTGGCAGCGATGCCGGCCGGAAATTCATGGAGTTGTCTCCCGTCGCCGCTGCGCTTGAGTCGCCCAAACAGAGCGGGCTGGCCGCTTCCATCACAAGAATCCTGGCGCCGCTGCAACTCGGAATTGCATCGACCCTTGCCGGCATCGGTCTGCTTTATATCAGAGGATTTTTCGAGGATTCGGGTTCGCTTCTAATTGTAGGCACGCTGGCTCTTATGCTTGGAATCGGCTTGATCCTTTCGGCGGGAATTTCCTGGATCATCGCCCAGCGTCTTGGTTTGCTGTCTGAGAAGGATGCCGCGGGACAAACCGGACCAGGCAATGCATAGAAAGCTGCAAATCGCGGATTCGAACCTGTTGGAGTCGGTCCTGGATGTGGATTCGGACGCCGAATCAGGCGCATCAAAACCGTCCAGATCCACGGCCGGCTTCAGGACCTATTCAATGCCTAAAGCATTTTTGTTGACAGCGAGCGGCAGCGCCGTTAAAGCCCCGCTTTGATGTGGGGAGAAAATGGGATAAAATCCACGAAGAAGCCTAGGATTTCACTTATGAATTGCAGATCTGCAGCCCTGGAATCTTCGCTGTCAGCCTGTGGCTTGACCGAAGGAGAAGATACGACTCAACTCCCGATGACCGAGGAGGCATTCGCCTGTTTCCACAAAAACACTGTACGGCCGCTATGGGCTTATTTGTCGCGCATGTCGGGGAATCCGGCCCTGGCCGATGATCTGGTTCAGGAGAGCTATCTGCGCTTCCTGTGCGCGAGGGCACCCTGGGAAGCGGGGGAGTCGGCGTGCAGGCGCTACCTGTTTCGCATAGGAACGAATCTGCTCCGGGATTACTGGCGGCGTCCTGCCGGCCGATCGCTGGAGGATGTGCCGGAGAGGCGCTTGCCGGCAGTGGATCCTCCGAATATTGAAAGCCTGGATTCGAATGCATTTCTCAACGCGGCCCTGCGGCACTTGCGGCCGATGGAACGGCAACTGCTCTGGCTGGCCCATGCGGAAGGTATGTCTCATAAAGAGATTTCGGGAATTGCCGGGATGGGAGTTGCTCGCATCCGCCTTACTCTTTTCAGAGCCAGGCATAAACTGGCCCGCGCATTGCGCCGGGAGATGGTGAAATCGGAGGTGCGGAAATGACTTATCCGTTCTGCCCTCATGAGGAAACAATCGCCGGGATGTTGAAAGAGAATCAGTGGCCTCAGACTGCGGATCCCATGCTGTTGGATCATGCCATGAAATGCAATCGCTGCAGCGAGGTCGTGTTTGCAGTCGAGATGCTTCGGGCCGGCCGTGCATCCTCCATGATGACGGCGCGAGCCGCTTCCCCGAGCTATCTTTGGTGGCGAGCTCAATTGCGCCGCAAGAGCAGTGAGATGGCGCAGCTGACAAGGCCGGTCGTCTGGGCGGAAGGATTGGCACTGGCCATCATACTGTGCGTGATTGCCGTCTTCGGTTTCTGGCAACGGGCGCAGCTCGCCGGCATGTTCAGCTCGACTGTGGGTGTATCGATCCTGATTGGATTGACGACAATCCTGTTCGTCGGAGGTTTGACTCTGTTCTTGTCGTTCAGAAGGCAATAGCGCCTGCGTGTTGCATAATCCGCAGCGACAAATTTCATGTTGGACCAAGCTTCAGAATCTATCCCACGATTGCTTGCCGGGAGCACCGGCGCTCCCAGGAGAAGCATCTGTAAAATGGGAAAGTTGATCATTTTAATCTGCCTGCTCTTGCCGGCCTCCCTATGAGGCCAATCGGCCATATAGCGAATGGAATGATCACGGCCAACAATCCCACGCGGACCATATTTCCTTTTCACAAACAGCCCTATGGGAAGCTTTTTAAGAACAAAAACAGGCGGATCACCCGGATTGAAGCAATCGTGATCGAAGTCCCATACGGCATGCCGTCCGGGTGGGTCAGATAGGAATCAGCTATCCGATGCCGGTTTGCTTTTGCCGCGATCCGTCCCCGATTTCAGGATGTCGGGTTCAAGGTAGATCACCCGGGCAATCGGGACGGCCTTGCGAATTCGCGCCTCGGCATTGTCGATAGTCCGTGCTATCGATGATGCGCTTTGGTCATGCCGGACCGCTATCTTTGCAGCCACCATCAGCTCGTCAGGCCCAAGGTGCAATGTTTTGAGATGAACGATCCGTTCAACATCGCTTCCGGCTTCCAGTGCGATGCGGATTGCTTTTATGTGCTCGTCGGTCGCGGATTCCCCGATGAGCAGGCTGTTCATTTCGATGGCCAGGAAAAAGGCGATACACACAAGCAACGTGCCGATGGAAATGGCGCCGATCCCATCCCAGCGGGCGTCCCCTGTGACGACGGTAGCAGTCACGCCGATCAGTGCAAATATGAGCCCCAGCAAAGCTCCGACGTCCTCCATCAACACCACCGGCAACTCAGGAGCCTTGGAGGTTCGGACAAAGCGGGCCCATGATGTCCGGCCCCGCAGGGAATTGGATTCGTGCACGGCCGTCCGCAGCGAAAACGACTCGAGCAACACCGCCACGATGAGTACGCAGAAGGCCCAGAGCGGACTGGCCAGCTTTTCAGGGTGGAGGACCTTATGCCAGCCCTCGTAAAGCCCGAATACTCCGCCGAGACTGAACAGCACGATCGAAACGATGAAGGCATAAATATAGCGTGCCCTGCCGTAGCCGAAGGGGTGCTCGTCCGTGGCTCCACGCCGGGCTTGCTTGCGGCCGATCAACAGAAGCACCTGGTTGCCGGAATCCGCAATCGAATGCATGCCTTCGGATAGCATCGACGACGAACCGGTGAAGACAAAGGCCGCAATTTTCGACGCGGCAATTCCCAGGTTCGCCAGCAGCGCTGCAATGACCGCGCGGGTTCCTCCATCCTTACTCACGAAAACTCCTTTTGCCCGGACAGGGATCAGGTGAATCCATAAATATACCACCACCTTCCGGAATTGAGTGCCTGACGCCAATTTTCGGGCTACAATCCCCGGTGATGAGAATGCCGGGAATTATCGAGTATCGGTCGATTCCAACAGGTCCCAAGTGGATCGCATTGAGCTTTGTGATGCTGCTTGTGTTGTGCGTTCCCGGCGATGGGGCCGACAAGAACGCGAAGCAGTCGATTACTTTCGTTCACAGGGAACGGGCGCTGCAGCCCGGTGAGGTTATTGTTATTGACGCCCGGAGTTCGCGGTCTCTTCAATCGCTGCGCGCTTATGCGTTCGATGATGAATTTCCGGCCTTCAGCGGGAAAAACGGCGTTTCATGGACCGGCTTGATCGGCATCGACCTCGAAACCAAACCCGGATCCTATGCGATAGAGCTGAAAGGCGTCGATCTGGATGGGAAAAGCGTAACCGCACGAAAAGTCGTGAATATTATCGGCAGGAAATTTCCGGTGCGCAGGCTCAAAGTGGATGAAAAATTTGTCGCTCCGCCCGTCGATGCTTTGAAAAGGATCGAAAAGGAGCAGGAAAAAGTGCGGGCAATTTTCGATTCGGTGACAGCGGAGAAACTCTGGACGGGACCATTCCGGTTGCCGGTTCCCGGGGAAGTAATCAGCGCATTCGGCAAAAGAAATGTGTACAACGGACAGGAACGGAGCCCCCACGCGGGCGTGGATTTCAGGGGCGCCGCCGGAACGCCCATTCGAGCCCCAAATAACGGAAAAGTCGTCCTGGCGGCGAATCTCTACTTTTCGGGAAACACGATAATCCTCGATCACGGCCTCGGTTTGTATTCCTATCTGGCGCATATGTCGGAAATGTCGGCAAAGGAAGGCGACGTGATCAAAAGTGGCGGCATTGTCGGGAAAGTGGGCGCCACCGGCCGGGTGACCGGGCCCCATTTGCATTGGACCGTGCGGATCGGCAGGACGCGCGTGGATCCTTTGTCTCTGATCAGCGTTCTTAAAGGTTCCCGGAATCCATAGGTCTTTTGAGGTTGGAATCATCAGGCTGCATCCGGGGCAAAGCCTTCCCGAAAGTTCCCCAATTGGGCTTTCGGTGGTTGCCATGTGCCGGCAGGATTTGCCATAGTAATTGTCGGCTATAGATCATGGGGAGGAATGTTATGAAAAAGCTTTTAATTGCGGCATTACTGAGCACTATCGCTTTTGCATATGCGGAAGGAACACCCAAAGCGCTGCTTTTCATGCGCAGCGGCTCCGCGGATCTGGAGTTTATGCTCAAACAGGAAGTCATGGTCATGAAGAGCACGCTGGAACGGTCCGGTTTCAAAGTCGTTGTCGCCACGCTGGACGGCTCGGATTTTTCCGCAGGATCCGTAACCGTGAAGGCAGACCTTAAATTGGGCGAGGCGAAAGTGGCGGACTATGCCGGATTCATCCTTCCCTGCATGATGGTAGCATCCTATCCCGAACCTGTTGTGTCCAACGAAGCATTGAGCCTGGTCAGGGATTTCGTCGCCGCGGGCAAGCCTGTCGCCGCGCAAACCGGATCCCTGTGGACGCTGGCACGGGCGGGTCTTCTCAAGGGAAAGAAATACGCTTATCCTTTTGAAGAAAAAAGCCCTCGTTTCGAAGGAGCGATTTTCGGCGGGACCGGCGTCATGAGAGACGGGCTGATTCTCACCTCCGCGCTCTGTCCCCACATGGCACGGACGATGAAAACAAAGGACGGTACCGAAGGGCTTGCGCTTGCCCTTGCCGAAGCGATGAAAGAGAACGAAACCAAGTAGCCGGATGATACGGAGCTGGGCTATGCGCATAAAAAGCAATCTTCTATTTCTGGTTTTCGCCGGAGTCGTAGCGGCGCTGCCGCTGGTCTCCCAGGACTGGCCGATGTGGGGCGGCACGGCGCAACGCAACATGACGTCGGCCATGAAAAGCCTCCCGGAGACTTGGGACGCCAAAAGCGGCAAAAACATAAAATGGAAGGCACAGATCGGCGTGACCTCCTACGGGAATCCGGTCGTGGCAGATGGGAAAATCTTTCTCGGCACCAACAATGGAAATCCCAGGAATCCCGAAATCGAGGGCGACAAAGGGGTGCTCATGTGCTTCCGGGAGTCCGACGGCAAATTTCTCTGGCAAGCCGTAACGGACAAGCTCGAGTTTGACAACGATTTTCCCGAGGAGGGCGTCTGCTCGTCTCCGGCTGTGGAAGGGAAAAAGCTCTACTATGTCAGCAACCGCGGGGAGCTGGTCTGCCTGGATACGGAAGGGTTCATGGACGGCAAGAACGACGGCCCTTTTCAGGATGAAGTCTATAAAGGGCCCGCGGATGCCGACATTATCTGGAAACTCGACATGATGAAAGAATTGGGCGTGTCCCAGCTTTTCATGGCCAATTCTTCGCCGGTCATTTGGGAGGACCTGATCTTTCTGGGGACCTCCAACGGCCGCGACAGCAACGGCGAAAAAGTTATTGCGCCGAAGGCTCCCAGCTTCATCGTCGTCAATAAAGATACCGGCAAAGTTGTGTGGCAGGACAATTCCCCCGGGGAAAACATTCTTCGCGGCCAGTGGTCCTCTCCGGCTCTGGGCATGGTCGATGGCGTGCAGCAGGCTTTTTTCGCGGGAGGCGACGGCTGGCTTTACGGCTTCAACGCCCGAACCGGGGAAAAGCTCTGGAAATTCGATTTGAATCCCAAAGACGCCGTGTGGCCCAAAACGCGCAACTATGGCGTTTCCACGCCGGTTTTCAGCGAAGGTAGAGTCTTCATGAGCGTCGGGCAGGATCCGGACAGCGGCAACGGAGTCGGACATACCTATTGCATCAATCCCGCCAATCGGGGCGACATCACCGAATCGGGCCGCGTCTGGCAATACGACAAAATCAACCGGTCCATCTCGACGGCGGCAGTCGCCGACGAATTGATTTATATCTCGGATTTAAAGGGTATCTTACACTGCCTGGATGCCAAAACCGGGAAAGCCCATTGGACCTATGATACGCTCGCCCCGATTTGGGGTTCCGCGCTGGTGGCGGACGGCAAGGTTTACCTTGGCGATCAGGACGGGGATGTCGCTGTCTTCAAAACCGGCACGGAGATGAAGAAGCTCGCCGAAATCGATATGGGTGCCTCGGTCTACGGAACGCCCGTGCCTGCCAACGGCGTGCTGTTCATCATGACGAGCAAGGAGCTGTTTGCCATTTCCATCAATGCCGGTGGACCTGAAAAATAGCGGCCCTTTGCATAATTAGTTTCTGTCGCGAAACTCGTTCCCAGCCCCAAAGGGGCGCAAGAGAATAGCCCCGGGCGTGAGCCCGGGGTAAGGATTACGAAATTGCAAAGCCCTGAAGGGGCGACACTAAAGTCAATCGACAGAATACATTGTGCCGCCCCTTCGGGGCTCGAAACTCACTTGTCCGCCACCCCCGGGCTTATGCCCGGGGCTATTCTCTGTCGGCCCTACGGGCCTGGACCTTGTGTTTTGTGACAGAAAATAATTAGGGCTGGCCAAAAATATTTCGAATTTTGGGAAATGAATATCTAACCGCAGAATATCGAATGCAGAATGTCGAACGGCAATCCTGCGGCGGGCACTTCGATATTCTGCCTTCTGCATTCGACATTCTGCGGTTCAAAAGCGCATTCGTTGTACCAATAAGGTTTAATCTTAGTTGAGTAAAGTATATATATTGTAGTGACGGATCTAGCGGTGCAGGCATCATTTTGCTTCAGAAAGGGAGCCATGAAAATGAAATCCAAGATAAAACTCCTGACGGTAATTTTCTCGTTGTCCCTGGCATGCGCTCTGGCCGCGGATTGGCCGGGATATTTCGGGCCCAGAAGGGACAGTACCTCAACTGAGAAAGGCCTGTTGCGAAGCTGGCCCAAGGAAGGCCCAAAGGTCCTCTGGACGGTGCCCGTGGGTGGCGGCTACGGAGGTCCGGCCGTCAGCGGCGGCAAGGGGTATCTGCTCGACCGTGACGACAAAGTCGGGGACAACCTGAGGTGTCTGGATCTTTCCAGTGGTAAGGAGCTATGGAATTTTGCTTATGACGCCGCGGGGAGATTCGACCACCCCGGTTCGCGCAGCACCCCCATCGTGGACGGCAATCATGTTTATAGCTGCGGAGTACTGGGAGACCTGTATTGCATAAATACGGATACGCACAAGCCCGTCTGGAACAAAAATATCTGGAAAGATTTCGGCGGCGGCCAGCTGCCGAGGTGGGGAATCACTCAGAATCCGCTGATTTACCGAAACCTTGTCATCGTGGCGTCGCAGGCGCCTCAGGCAGGAGTGGTTGCATACGACAAACTGACAGGCGAGCTTAAATGGAAATCGGCGGTTTTGTCGGGCGCAGCCGGATACGTCAGCCCGTCTATAGTAAAGGTCAGCGGAGAGGATCACCTGGTTATGATCATGGCCGGTATGGGATTCGGCCGCAACGCCAGCGGCGGCAGCGTCAACGGCCTCGATCCGCTCAGCGGGAAAGTGCTGTGGTCATACGGCAACTGGCAGTGCGCAATTCCTATCGCGCATGCAGTCGATGCCGGCGAAGGACGGATGCTCGTCGCGGGCGGGTATAGCGCGGGCTCCGCCATGATAAAGGTTCAAAAGAAAGCGGATGGCGGCTACGACGTAGCGGAAATGTACAAAAACGCCAACTTCGGCTCTCACACCCAGCCGCCGATTCTCAACAAAGGTCATTTCTATACACAGTACACCATCAACGAGCGAAGCGATGGAATGGTCTGCATGACCATGGACGGCCAGGTCAAGTGGAAGACGGGCGACGAGCCTCCCTTCAACAAGGGCGGCTACATTCTTGTTGACGGCCTGCTGCTGAGCACGGACGGCAACACGATGCTGTACCTCATCGATCCCGATCCGGCGGGTTTCAAAGCATTGGCCAGTGCGGTGCTGTTGGAGCCGGGAGAAAACTGGGCTCCGCTTGCCCTTGCGGACGGCAAGCTGCTCATCCGCGACCAGAAGAATCTGAAGTGCGTAAAAGTGGTTCCGTAAAGCAAGCAGGGATAACCCTGATTTTGGTCATTGCTTTTGGGGATCGGGGGTACTCCTGCTGATCTTGTGCAAATTGACGGGGAGGCATTTGGCGAAACGGAGGAAATCTCTGTCTGTTGTGAGGATAGCCAGATCGCGCCGCGCGGCCGCGGCACATATCAAAAAGTCCGTATTGGATCCCTGAATTCCCCTGGAACGGCAAAGGTTATAAAATTTGGCTGCCGTCACATAGTCTTCTATTGCCAGCGGCATATCGGGGAATGCGGCAAGATGAGATTCCAAGCGGTCAAACTGCGCCTGATTGCGTACTCCTGACAGGACCTCCTGGCGTATCGCTCCAATGATCTCGGTTGCATGAAGCGCAATCAGCCGGCGCAACTCTATGGTTTCCGGGTTCGTTTGCGGCGTATTTCGCCTCAGCGCAAGCGACCACATGCTTGTATCGACCAAGACTCTCATCGTTTTGCCCGCTGCCGCTTGTAATCGTAGCGGGGATCGAAATCCACCTTGCCGAATAAATCGAGGATCTTTTCCTGCCTGAGATGGCGCACGTATTCGTTTAATGCCTGTGTGACCGCGTCTTTCTTGCTACGGTGTTTGCCGAGAGCAACCGCCTCCTCGATCAACGCATCGTCAAGGTGCAGATTCGTAGCCATTGTCAACCTCCACACAAAGTATCACACAAACAACCGTGTGGGATCAATGGATGGCGGGCAAATGTTATTGCCCCTTCTTCAGGAGTTCGTGGATGCCCTGCACGCAAAGAAGCGGCTGCGGCGGTTCGGCGATATTCATGAGAAACCGTTGGCCATCGGGAGGAGCGACATCATAGGGTGAGAAAAGATAGGTTGCTATGTCGTTGAGGGCAATCTTAAACAATGGTCGCGGTTCGCTGATTCTTGGCTCTCCGTCTAGGTTGGCCACGGTCGCTGCCATTAACTCATTCTGCGGGCTGAGATAAAACAGCTCGCGACCATCCCTCCTCCACGCCGGATGCGTTCCTCCACCGGACGAGACAGGGATAGCTCTCTCATTGCCTCTAAATGACCGCAGGTATATTTCAGGGCGGCCATCGGCATCCGATAAATACAATATCCACTTTCCATCCGGAGAGAAGCGGGCTGCCCTTTCATCATTTTTCGAGGCCAGCAATGGGTCGGTTTTTTTGGAATTAAAATCATATAGAAGGATGTCGTTGCTTTTTGTATCCGGTGAGAATGTTTGGAGCAATAGATATTTCGAATCCGGCGACCAGTCTGTTGACAGGCACGTATTGCCCATGGCGTCAAATAGTTTGGTTTCCTGTCCTCCTTGACTGACAGGTTTGAACAGGATTTTCGATGTGGATACGCTGAATACGATTTTTGTTCCATCCGGCGACCAGACAGCGGAATGCTCATCGAGCGGCCCGGAAGTCAGGCGCGTACGCCTGTTGTCCGGGCCGACGATCCATAGGTCATGATCCGGGTTCACTGCAGCACGCAAGCCCTCCGGTGAAAGCCGCAATGTCCAGTATCGTCCGGGGGGACCCAATTCCCCGACGATTTCGCCCTGGCGGTTGACCCACTTCAGCCTCGCCATCGGATCGCCGGGATTGCCCGTGTCGTCCTTCGAGCCGCGAAAGATCATCGCCATTTTGTCTCTGGCAGCCGTAAGAGCAAAAAATAAACCAGGTGAGCCCGCCAAATCGGTTATTGCAGCAGGCTTGCCGGTGACAGACAAAGATTCAGGATCAAAATTCTGGACGGACAAGGCTCCCGCCCGATTGAAAAATAGGTATCCGGGTGGAGAAAACAGAAATCCCGGAATAGCGCTCGCGTAGCCCGTTTCAAAATCAAGCACGTGTTTCAGCGGCTGTTTCCCTTCCAGCGAGGCGGCATAGATATGCCCCGCCTCATATTGTTCGAAACGGCAGAAGAGAAACATGCGGCCGCCGGGCAGCCAATATGGATAGGCTACATTCCCCTTGCCAAGTCCCGGTACTTCCACCGGCGTGCCCCCATCCGCTGATACATGAAATATTGTTGTAACAGCCTTGGCTTGCGAGCCGAACAATATTTGACCATTGTCTCCCCACGAGCCGCTCATTACGGCGCCCGCAGCGGCACAGATGGTCTGTATCTGGCCGCCTTCAGCCGGCATGCGACGCAACTGGTCGGAAGCCAGAAATGCAATTTGAGTCCCGTCAGGCGACCAGAAAGGGAACATTCCGTTATCGGTTCCGGCAATCGGCTGGGCGTAGGGATCGGCAAGCCGCCGTTTCCAGAGAAGTTGGCGGCCATCCGCGGTACGCGCCGAAAAGACGAGCGTTTGCCCGTCCGGGGACAGCGCAAAGCCTTTGTGGAATGCGGAAACTGCCACGGCAGGAGCCGGGATGAACGTCATCGTCGGCTGCACCACTGATGTAGATCCGTGGGTGGATGTATACCACCAGTACGCAAGCCCGCAAACAACTGCCAGACCCAGGATGGCGAGGCCGGCGGCCAGAAGGCGGGAGGTTTTCAGGGAAACCAACTGCGGCATTGCCGGAGAAATTCCCGGCTCTTCCATCAGCATGCGCAGATCCGCGATGTCGTGCAAGCGGCTGCCCGGATCTTTTTGCAGGCACCGGCGGAGCACAAATCGCACGTTTTGCGGAGTCGCAGCGGGCAATGCCTGCCAGTCCGGCTCGCCCCTGATAATAGCCGCCAGAGTCTCTGTAACGGTTTCGCCCTCAAAAGGCCGCCAGCCAGTGAGGCACTCGTACAGGATGCAGCCGAAGGCCCAGATATCGGCGCGCTTGTCGACCGATTTGCCTTTCGCCTGCTCCGGGCTCATATACGCAGCTGTGCCGAGGATGACGCCAGGGCGAGTCATCGCCTCGGTAAGCGTGGGCGATTGAGAGGAATCCACACTTTGCGCTTCATCGGAGAGCGCTTTGGCCAGACCGAAGTCAAGTATTTTGACCTTATCGCCTTCGGTAATCATCACGTTGGCGGGCTTCAGATCGCGGTGAATCACCCCTTTTTCATGAGCAGCCTCCAGCGCTTCGGCTATCTGGCGGCATATGGCGAGAGCGTCTTCAACCGGCAGGGCTCCTTTGCCGATTCTTTGCGCCAGCGTTTCTCCTTCGACCAGCTCCAGGACCAGGAACCGTTTCCCTTCGGCCTGTTCTAGCCCGTGGATGGCGGCGATATTGGGATGATTGAGCGAAGCCAGCAGTTTGGCCTCGCGCTCGAAGCGCGCCATTCTTTCGGGATCCCCCGCGAACGCGTCGGGAAGGAATTTCAGCGCGACTTTGCGGCTCAGGTTCAGGTCGTCGGCAACGTAGACCTCGCCCATGCCTCCGCGCCCCAGTTGCTCCCCAACCCGATAATGTCCCAGCGTTCTGCCGATCATGGGGCGCACCTCCGATTTCTTTCTTAATCCCGAATATCGAATCTCAAATCACTTTGTTGCCTATTATAAATGGCTGTACAGCGTCTATTGACAGAATAATGTGTGGGAGCGGACAGTCGCCGGTATCCTCTCATGCATGCCGGATAAAAATGCTATTTCTGTTTGTTGGGAACCCTGGTGACTGTCACCTGCTCCAAAATACCTTGAAAATCCTTCATACGGTAGCGGATTTTCAAGGTATAATACAGGCATGCTTCCGCGAACAGCCCTATTTCAAAGAATAGAAAAAGCCCTGAAACGCAGTCGAGTGGTAGCGCTGATCGGGCCCCGCCAGTGCGGCAAAACAACTCTAGCGCGCGAATTCCTGTCTCCCAAATCCAAAAACTATTTCGATCTGGAAAATCCTTTCAGCCTCGCCCGTCTTGATCAACCAATGGTAGGGCTTGAAGATCTGCGAGGATTGATCGTCATTGATGAAATCCAGCGCCGTCCCGACCTGTTTCCGGTGTTGCGGGTTTTATGCGACCGCAAGCCTCTGTCGGCCCGATTTCTCATCCTCGGCAGCGCTTCGCCCGAGCTGCTGCGTCAATCTTCTGAGTCATTGGCCGGACGTCTTACCATGGTCTCCATGGGCGGTTTCAGCCTCGAAGAAGCGGGTTTTGCGTCTCAATCTCAGCATTGGCAGCGCGGAGGGTTCCCTCTGTCTTTCCTGGCATCTTCTGATGAAGACAGCTTCGCATGGCGGAAGGACTTCGTCACTACCTTTCTGGAGAGGGATGTTCCGCAATTCGGATTCAACATACCGGCAACCAGCCTGTTTCGGTTTTGGAGCATGCTGGCGCATTATCACGGCCAGGTCTGGAACAACTCCGAGGCCGCCCGGTCTTTGGATATCAGCCAGGGCACTGCGCGCCGTTATGTGGATTTGCTTCAGGATTTGTTCATGGTGCGCCAGCTGCAGCCATGGCATGCCAATCTGGGCAAGCGCCAGGTCAAATCGCCAAAGATCTATTTCCGCGACACAGGGCTCCTTCACTACCTGCTCGGCATTCGCACGGAAGACGAACTCGTTGTGCATCCACGTAACGGAGCTTCCTGGGAAGGTTATGTCATCGAGGAGACTCTGAAGGCAGTCAAACCGGAGCAGGCATACTTTTGGGCTACGCATTCGGGTGCCGAGTTGGATCTGTTATTGATCAAAGATGGCCGGTATATAGGAGTGGAGTGCAAGCGGGTGGATACGCCGCGCCTGACTCCTTCCATGAGCATTGCCCTAAGAGATTTGAAACTGGCACGCCTGATCATATTGTATCCAGGACTTCACTCCTATTCTCTGGCGAAAAATGTTCAGGCTGTTCCTTTGACAAGCATGTTGGAGTCTCCGGACGAGTTTCTCTCATAATTGAGTGCGTTTGGAAAGGGGACAGTCGCTGGTATCCCCGCATGGGGGGAGCCGGTGACTGTCCCTTTCCAGGAGCTATGGTGAAGGAACGTATCTACAAATATCTGCAGGATGCCGGAAGAGGCATTGAATCATCTCAGATCCTAAGGGATGTTCTCGGCGTCTATTCGCCAAAGGCGCACTCCGCAGACAGCGTTTTGGCCGGTTTCCTGGAACAGGATTCCCGGTTCGTGTCAACCGGGGGACTCTGGCATCTCAGTTCCACTTCCAACGCCGCGGCGGGCCTCGGTCTCGAGAACGCGGTCGTGCTGCATTTGCGGAGCCCCGACTCCTCCGGGAGATTGCAGGGGCTGCACGGCGCTGTCTGCCTGGCGGATGGCCGTTGCCGGGAATTTGCGTTTCCAGGATCCTTCGATGCACTCCGCGAAATTCGTTCTGAGATCGAGGGCTGGCTGTTGATCATCTGGAGCAGCCGGGAGCTTCGGTTGTGGAATGGCCTGCTGAGATCCAAAAGGCTGGAAGCCTGGCAAGGAGAGACGCTGTATCTGCGAAGCCTCGCCGCACGGGCATTGAAGCGGGCGCTTACAAAACTGCAACCGGAAGACCTCGCTTCTGAATTGGGCTTGTCTCCGCCGGATGAAGAAAGACCGCTGGCGCTTACGCAGTATCTGCATGCGTGCTGGTCGCTGCTTCTGGAGAGCATCCCTCGCGAGTCCCGCCGCGACCTCGATTCGGTGCGCGAGTGGATTCATGACCGGAAGGCGCGCGTGGACTTCAGCCGTTTTGCATTCGGGCCGGACTATTTGCGCCAACTGCCGAACACAAGCGGCGTTTATATGATGATGGATTTCAGAGGCAAAATCCTCTATGCGGGCAAGTCGCGCAACCTCAGGCGCCGCGTTTCCTCCTACTTTACGCCGCGCGCTCTGAGTCAGCCCAAAATCGCCAGGATTCACGAGCGCCTGCATTCCATAGAAATTCTCAAAACGGACAACGAAGTTGAAGCGCTGCTGATGGAAATGCGAATGATCAAGGACTTTCGTCCCCCGATCAACCTGCAGACCGAAGTCCACGAGCCGCAGGAGGCCCGCCACGAGGGGCGCAACCTTCTGTTTTTGGTGGCCGATGCGGAAAGAAAGCGAGCAAACATATATCTTTTTCGCAACGGGATATTTGCCGGCAAACATTCGGCGCCGCTGGGGCGTTCCCTGTCGAAGCGGCTGCGGGAAAAACTCGAGTCCCTTTTCTTCACTCAGGGCGGCGGCAGTAAGCGGCGGGGTGAAGCCTGGGAAAAGGAAATTGTGTCGCGATGGTTCAAGGCCAATCAGAGGCGGCTGAACTACGTGGACGTGGACGAAATCGCGGATTTCAAAGCGCTGCTCTTGCGGCTGCAGAATTATCTCCGCGATCCGGACAAGCTCGAGAGCAAGGTCTACTACCGCTGAACCGCCGGTGCTCATCGACTGAACTTGGGCAGGATTTGCTTAAACTGATTTATGGGGCATCAAATCTTCGCCTAAGATGCCTTTTAAGCCTCTCCAATGGAACTATCCTTATGCTATACAACAATTTATCGTGGTCCGTCCCCAATCATCCAATCATCAATTTCATAGCCGTAATCACTACTGTCCCGTTAAGGACTGGTTAAAATGCCACAACATTAAGCATAGCA
>JAEAME010001374.1_pt1 | contig 17314 bp, 14 predicted proteins | sample 8958731 | NCBI WGS metagenome assembly JAEAME01 (sample SAMN16933194, study PRJNA681113) | bioreactor sludge metagenome | isolation source: anerobic bioreactor sludge (Control) | place: India:Bengaluru | collected 2018-10-24 | reverse complement strand
CCTGAACCATTCGACACTCCAGTTTTTGCTAAAGCGTAGAACGGCAAAAATTGGGTGTCAACCATCATGCAGAAGAACCGTTGAACGCATGTCATTGACACCCGTGGAATAATTGAAATAATATCTTACTTGTTATGAATGGAACTAATAATAAACCGGTTTTTTCGATTGGAGTGGTCTCCGAGTTGATGCAAATTCACCCGGAAACGTTACGGGTATGGGAGCGGCATGGCATCGTCAAGCCAAGTCGCAGAAGCGGCCGCCGCTTTTATTCCGATATCGACCTGACCCGCTTGAAATTCATCAAAAAACTGATGGAACAGAACCTGAATCTTCCCGCAATCCGCCATTATTTGCAGTTATACCCGTGCTGGCAGATGGAAGGCTGTCCATCATGTATGCGCATGACTAAGACAGCATCTTGTGCCAAACCATGCTGGCGGAGTGAAGGTCTTTATTGTCATGTCAGTCCCGGAGAAAATGCCTGCCTGGATTGCGCATACTGTTCGCGGCCGGTACCCGTATAACAATCAGTTTACTGATGGTTTATTAACATCATTCTGGCCAGGTACAGATTGCCGGGCGCCTGCCCATAATAGACATCACACCACCCTTCGTTATTAACTACTTATGGTTCATTGAAAGCATAACGTTTTTTTAACGATATTGGCTTTTTTCTTTGCCCGATTACCCTTCAGATTCAAAACATGATATAAAGTCACTTCAATACTTTTATTGACATCGTAATTTCATCAAGGTTATTATGGGGTTAGCGGCAGGAGGAAATAATGTCATTACCAAAAGGATATGCCGGAAATGTGGCAATTATCGATCTTAACAGGCAAGATTCGAAAATCGTCCCCAGCGAGCGTTTTTTTAAAGAATATGATATTGACCCACGCCTGTGGCTGGGGGGCGATGGTTTTATTACCAAGATATTCTGGAAGGATTTTACAAAAGCTGTAGACCCCTATAGTCCGGAAAATGAAATAGTAATTGCAGTAGGACCATGGACGTCGACTGCGGCTCCCTGGGCAGGGCGTGCGATGTTCGGTTGTCTCAGCCCGGAAACCGGGGGCGGTTTCGGTTCCGGTTCCTTTGGTTGGGTATTTCCCTCGACTCTAAAGTTTGCCGGCTATGATATCGTCATCATTCGCGGCAAAGCAGATAAACCGGTATACATCTTTATTGACGATAGTGAAATCACGATCCGTGATGCCTCAAAGGTCTGGGGCAAGCAAACCGGCGAAACCGTAAAACACATCCGCCTGGAATTAGGCGAAAGATACGACGGAGAGATCAGGGTTCTCAGTGCTTCCGTGGCCGGAGAGAACCTGATCGCATATTCGCCGCCGTGTGCTGACGGTACTTCCTGTCCCGGCCGGTCGGGAGGTGGGGCGGTAATGGGCTCAAAGAACCTGAAAGCGATCGCCGTGCGGGGTACCGGAGAAGTGCCGATTCACGATCCGCGCGGGCTGGTTCAATCATCATACAGGATCGTGGATACATTCCGGCAGAAAGAACCACTCCTCAGGTTGTGGGAAGAGCAGGGTGCTACCACTGCCATGATGACGGCCTACGGCATGCCTTTAACCGGCAAGATGCTGGTGGACAACCGGGAGCAAGCCGACGTCCCGCACTTAAAAAATGTAGGATGCCTCAATTGCCCCAGCCCGTGTTATCACTGGCTCCAGGTGAAAGAAGGGGAATATACCGGTACCAGGCAGCTCGGCGGCCACATGACCTTTATCACCAACTGCCTCAGAGATTTGGGAATAACTGATTTTGGCGCCTGGATGTACTATGAACGGCTGATGCAGGAATTAGGTTTGGATCCATCTTCATTTGCCTTAGCCTTCTCCTGGTCGGTAGACTGCTTCGAAAAAGGGATCATCAATACCGATGATACCGATGGCCTGGTAATGAAACGCGGCGATACCCATTTGATATGGGAAATCGCCGACCGGATTGCTAACCGGAAAGGGAAATTCGGTAATATGTTGGCTGACGGCGTTGCCGAGGCCAGCCGGCAGATCGGCCGTGGTTCCGAAGATATTGCCCCTCATGTCAAGGGTAAAGCTTACCTGCAGAGGGATCCCAAGATACAAGCCTTGATCTGGTCGCTTTCGATCATGACCAATCCGCGCGGCGGTGACTGGAACCGGTGCCATAACTCTTACGAACTATCATTTATCCCGGCAAGGCGGGACACTTATCCCAAGCTTATCGGGATGAGTTGTATGGATGCATATAAAACAGCCGTGGAAAACCTGGATATGCCAGACGAACTGAAAAAGACCATCTTTGGCGACCCGCCTCGTGCCGATGAAGAGTGGGTCAGGCGTTATGAAGGTAAGGTTGCCTTTACCATTTTCAGCGAGAACAGCATGAACGCGATAAATTCCCTGGTAACCTGCATGTACAGCGGTGGAACACACTGGTTTCTCATTGGCATCGGACCGAAGGTGTGGGCGGAAATTATTAAAGCCATTACCGGATGGGATGTGACCCCGGAAGAATTATTGAAAGTAGGGGAGCGGGTATTTAACCTGCAAAGGATGTTCAATTACCGGATCAAGGGATGGGATGCCAGGAACGATGCCTGGGCAGATAAACGGGTTTACCAGCCCGCTGAGTCCGGTGTATATAAGGGCAGGCCGATTCCCTGGAATGATGCTCTGCAGGAATATTACAGCATAAGAGGATGGTCGAAAGAAGGAATACCCACTGCAGAAAAACTGAAGGAACTGGGTATTGCATCAACCATAAAAAAATGAAAATAAACACATTGTCCCCCGCTTAAGTGAGTTTGAGGAAAAGAATTAACCTTAGATATTACCTGCACATGGCGGTTTATGTTATAGTACGGTAAGCAAACCGGCGGTGAAAATGCTGATAAAGGAATATCGATGGTGTATTCATATGGGATGGGAAAATCGGATTTTCCCATCCCATTATTGTTATTAAGTAATCTATATGGAGATATATATGGCTAGTCAAAAATGAATATTGTGTAATGTTATGAAACCGGTTTGGTTGGTCATACGAAAATTATCAGGAAAGAAAAAAGTACAGAGTATTTCCGAAGTAAAGACCAATAAGTGATCATCAAGTTACCAGCGAAAGTTCGAAAAGCAACAAATTAGTAAATCTTAAATAGATTTGAGGGGAGAAAAAGTGAGTGCTAAAAAACACGAGGGACTGATCCTGACTGACCTGGTGGTACCGGCCGATGTCCAGGAGAAAGCAGCCGACTACAATAAACGGGCGACCCGTATTCTCTGGTTAGAAGATTTCCTGGTCAAGGGTTCGCCTAACATCATCCTTTCCTGGTACTGGAAAGCTACCGACGGTGAGGGGACTCCCCAACATACCCACGACTTCGATGAGGTAGTCGGTTTCCTGGGTGGGGATTGGCAGCATCCCGGAGATCTGGGTGGGGAGGTTGAATTCTGGTTAGAAGATGAACAATATACTCTCACCAAGAGCTGCCTGATCCATGTACCTAAGGAATTACCGCATTGCCCATTGATCGTCAGGAAAGTAGAAAGGCCATTCCTGTTCCTGGCAGTATCATTAACCAATAAGTATATCAAGGACAACATTGTTCCCGGATATTCACCTGGAAAATAAAAAAACAGTGATGAAATCTTTCAGACTTTATAAGATATCCCTACAGGCCATCTGGATTCTGAAACAAGTTCAGATTGACATTGCAGGAAGAGGCTGGACGCATGTGTCCAGCCTCCTTTTTTAGTGGTTGACTAGTAGACGCCGTATTCTTTAGTGGCGTCTACCCAGGCTTTTACCAGTTCCGGCTTGCAGCCCGACATTTCGCCCACACCGACACTCATGATATAACCGCCGCCTTTACCGACATCTTTACATAACCTTTTGGTGTAAGCCCGGACTTCTTCAACCGTGCCGCCCTGGAGCAGGGAATTGGGCATGCCGCCTATGATGCACATGGTATCGCCCAGGACCTCTTTCACTCTGAAGATATCGGAGGCCTGGAACCAGCCGACGGTTTTCCCTTTAGGAAGTTCGGCCAGGTAACTTAACCGCTTGTCCCAAACACCTTCATAAAAAACACCAACAGAAATGCCATTATCAGCGAAGGTGACGATCAGCTTTCTTAACTGCGGCCAGTAGAAGCGTTCAAATTGAGGGATAGACAGGAAACCGTCGGAGCCGCGGTGCAGCGGCATCATCACACTTTTCATACCGGTCGCCTGGCTGGACTCGATGGCATACTTGATGAGGAAATGGGATACTTTTTCTTCGGCGGCGAGTAATTTATCCGGACGCTGCAGGATATCCAGCATGATGCCCCGCATCCCCCGCAGGGTATCGGACATGAAGTCGAAAGGGGCCTCGATGTTGAATCCACCCAGGGTCCCCGGCGGCACCCCGATGGCAGCCATCCGTTTCATATTATCCGCTGCCGTTACTGCGTTTTCCGCCAGCAGTTTGACCGCTTCGTAATATGTTTTGAAGGAGTCGATGACGGCGGGATCGGCCAGGCCGCCCGAATTCAAAACATGGTAGCTGCCGAACAGGTTCATGCCCAGCCGCGGCAGTAGCGCAAATCCCTGCAGCTTGCTGAAAGCCCGGGGCAAATAGACCCGGACGGCCCAGTCGGCGGGGTCTTCGAGAAACTCATCGTAGTCTGCCGCTTTCATGAATTCCTGTTCGGCGAACTGGTACTGCCCGTGGGGGCCCAGCCCGTGGCCGGGCCATTTGGTCATGCGGTCGCCCAGCATGAGGAGGGGGCGGGGGTCGGATGGCATGGTACCCATGATCGAATCAGCCTGGAAATATACGGCCGCTTTTTCCAGTAGTTCCTGGGCCTTCCCCGGTTTTTCCAGGAACTCCTGGTTGGTGATGCCGCCCATTTCCGCCAGCAGGTAACTCATCGGCAGTTGGATGGGAATCCGGTCCGGCTGCCTTAGTTCAACTGCATCCTTAAGCCGCCGCGCCCGCTCCTGGTAGAGTTGGGCGGCAGACTTCCTGGCATCGCTGTCTTTATAAGGTTTTTGCGCCATCATCACCCCTCCCCGGCTAAAGTTATCAATAGGCAGGTATCTGGCTTACAGCCGCTGGAGTACATCCATGCGGAAGAAAGCTTCCGCATATTTATACCCATCAGCTTGCCCGACAGTTGCCGCTGACTTGACCAGTTGGGCGTCGAATTCCGGATTTCCGGGAGGGCCGATCTGGCTGACGTGGGTGCGGCAGGCTTTCATTTTAAGTTCATAAACATCGGTAATGTCGTAACGGATATTCTGATTGGGAGAACCCCATAGCAGCAGCTCTTTCACCCGGTGCAGCTTCAGCCCTTCTGCCAGCAGGTCACGGTAGTTGTTCGGGGCGAGGGCGGTGGGCCAGATGGCATCCAGGACGACCCGGCCCATGACCCGGTGGTCGCGGTTATTGATGATGGGGGGATTATCGGGATCGCAGGTGGCCACGATTTCCGGGCGGTAGGAGAGTATCAACTTGAGTATTTCTTTACGGAAATGGGGTTCGTCTTCCAGCCCCATATCGGGGTGCCGCAGGAAAACGACCTCGGAGATGCCGAGCAGCCGGGCAGCTTCCAACTGCTCCTTTTCCCGGGTTTTCGCCAGGACGTCCGGCAGTAAGTCCGGGTCGCTGCTGCCCTTATCGCCGTTGGTGGCAATGACATAGACTACTTTTTTACCCTCGCGGATCCACTTGGCGGCGGTGCCGCCGATGCCGAAATCGGGGTCGGAAGGGTGGGGCGAAATAGCTAAACAATGGATAGGTCCGTTGATCATGAAAAACCTCCCTTTTTCAATATCTTCCTTATTCAGATTATCTTATTCAGACTATTAAGCGGCGAACCGCTCATTCTGAGCCTGTCGAAGAATAGTGTGCGGCTTAATATAAGGTATATAGTAATATTAGACCGAGCGGCCGACCGCTGTGGCAATCGGTTTAAGCTCCTTCATCAGCCGGGCAAAGTCGGATGGGGTCAGCGATTGTAAACCGTCCACCAGGGCTTCCTTCGGGTTGGGATGGACTTCGATAAGGAGCCCGTCGGCTCCGGCGGCGACGGCGGCTTTTGCCAGGGCCGGGACGAGGGCAAAATGCCCGGCGGCATGGCTGGGATCGACGATGACCGGTAGATGGCTGGCCCGCTTCAGTACCGGGATGGAAGAAATATCCAGCGAGAAGCGCGTCGTATCTTCAAAAGTACGGATGCCCCGTTCGCACAGGATGACCTGGTTATTACCCTCAGCCAGGATATAATCAGCGGCGGTCAGCCATTCCGTCACGGTACAGGAAAAACCGCGCTTCAGCACCACCGGGCATTTCGTTTTACCCACGGCGCTGAGGAGGACGAAGTTCTGCATGTTGCGTGAACCGACCTGCAAGATATCGCAGTACTTAGCCATGATATCAACTTCCTGGGTATCGGTCACTTCGGAGATCACCGGCATGCTGTATTCTTTCCGTACCCGGTCAAGCAGTTCCAGGCCCTTTTCCTTGAGCCCCTGGAAGCTGAAAGGAGAAGTCCGGGGTTTGAAAGCCCCACCCCGGAGGATACGGGCACCGGCGTTTTTTACAATATCGGCGGCCTTTTTCAGCTGGGCTTCACTCTCCACGGCACAGGGGCCGGCCATGACCGCAATGGGTTTGTTTTCGCCGATTTCCACGCCCTTGATGGTAACCACCGAACTCTGGTTATGGAATTCCCGCGAAGAAAGTTTATACGGCTTCATGATCCGGGTTACCGAGACAACCCCCGGCAGAATGGCAAAGACATCAGTCGACAGCTTACCGGTATTACTGCCGAGAATGGCGACCACGGTCTTGTCCGTACCCAGGTTCATCTGGACGTCCATGCCCAGGGATTTGGCACGCTGAGACACGCCGTTTATCTCTTTTTGAGTGGCACCGGACCTCATTTCAACGATCATCTTTTTGTACCTCGCCCCATCATACAATACCGGTACGAATTATGACAACAGCATTTGAGTAATAATGAAAAGCGGTGGATATTTTTTAGCACGATATTAGTGAAGGCCGGATGGGCTGAAATCCCTTATCCTTAGCAAATCCCAGGAGCAGGACCGGCAGGCTCTAAGGATAGTTGCGCTGGAAGGCTTCAATATCATCCAGGTGCATACGGCGGTGCAGGCCCCGATTCAAGGCGTGTATATCTCCCAGGGCCTCGATCGCGGTTACCATTTCCGGGGGTAGCTTTTCCAGTTCCCGGTCCAGGGTAATAGCTGTAGATACTGCCGTCCGGGCGGCTTCCCGGGGATCGATTTTCAATAAAAAGGGCAGCATCGTATCATTGAAGACATCATCATCGCTGGGGGAAGCGGTGACGCCTTCCTTCTGCCATTTCTGCAGTAAAACGATACGGCGCATGTCCCAGAAGGCGATATGCGCCAGGGCGGCGGCGATGGTCCATCCTTCTTTATAAAGAACAAGCGATAATTCGTTATCGGTCAACCGGTTGACGAGGGCGATCAGCCGCTCTCTCTCCTGGTTATTGGAAGTGATGTACTCATTTTTCATTTAGTAGTAATGCCTCTCCTGGAGATAAGGCTGCCCGGATATCCGGATGGAGCCGGGATTTTTTGGATTATTGTAGATTTCCTCATACCGTTAGTCAAGACTGGCGGGACTTACTTCGCACAACTAATGAATCGCGGTCTCGTTGGTGATCTTACGGTTTTTAGACCGGGACATTACCTTCCGTGGCTGCTGCCGGCGGAGTTCCCGGTAAATATTTTCCGTTAATTTACCTAATGTAGTAATCAAGAAATTGATTTCTTCGCCGGATAGAGATGCCGACATCTTTTGTATCATTGCCCATTCGATAACGCTGGCCTGTTTCAGCTTATTCCTGCCTTTAGGCGTACTGACAATTTGGACGGTTCTTCTATCGGCAGTATCCCTGGTTTTTGTGATCAGGCCGTTTCTTTCCATACAGTCGAGGGTAGTGCTCATGGTATTACTGCTGCGCTCCAGCTGCCGGGCGAGGTCGATTTCCCGGATGGGGCTGGCCATGGTTTCCATCTTGAGCAAGATGACGAAATGCTGGTGGGAGATGCCGGCTTTTACCGTGAATTCAACCTCTTCATATTTATCGATCAGGTCGGCGGAATGATGCAGCAGCGGCCATAATACCTTTAACGCTTTATCGTCAGGCGGGATTTTCCCGGCAGTCCCCTGGTGGCTTTTCTGCCCGGGATTCGTGGTTTTTGAGTTTAAACGTTTGTTATTTAGTCTTGGCCGAACCATGTCTTCACGTCCGTGATGAGTAAATTCGGTATGATAATAAGCTCCTGCATAATTCCTGCTTTAATAAGTCTGGCAAGACTGAATCATATATTAACATATTTACGCGTGCAATAGCAATAAAGTATCAATCGATCGGAAATTCACGACGGGAAGAGGTGGCTGGCAATGGAAAGATGAACGATTATTTCAAGTTATTCGTGCGTTGTTTATTTTCTACGCCGGTTGATTACGATGAACATAACGACGGTCAAGCAGAAAACCAGACCGAATACCGCTAAAATCCACCGGTTAGTACTTTTCTGTTGTGCCGGGGGAGTCATGGTGGCCGCACTCGGCGGCCGGTGAGTCGGCGTAACACTGCCGTTTGAGGGAGCTTCATTTATAGTAAAAGCGGCCGTGGTCCCATTTACATCTACCACATACCGGCCGGGATCATTTTTCGCAACATTGAATGATACCGCCACCGTGGAATTCGCGGCGATAACGTGGTTCCTGATCATCTCCACTATACCGTTTAGCTTGAGGGTTACGGTATATTCATCGGATGAGGTGCCTGAATTCGTGACTTTAGCGGATATCGTGATTTTTTGCCCTGGTGCAGCCGACCCGGGACTGACCGATAAATCGGAGACTGCCAGATAGTCTGGTATTTCTACCGCTACTGGTGCCGTAGTAACGGATGATGCCTGCTGCTCTGCCGATAACGTAAAGATGCTGAAGTGGTCAATCGACCCGGAAACAAAAGACTCAGCTTTATCATGGATACTGGGGACAGCTTCCCAAACATTGGTATCAGGATTGAAAAACACGATACTCAAGCTATCCGGGTCGATATCGTCCGGCAGGGCCTCCGGATCATAAAATATCGCCAGCGTAACGGCCGGCGAAAAGGTGGCGCCCTGCGGGGATAATTCATAAGTCCGGCCGATCAGCCGGCTGCCGGCGAATGCGGTTGCCGGGCTGTCAACAGGAACGATGCTGATAGCTTTCAATACCGTCTTATCCTTCGTTTGCGCCAGCACTCCTTCGTAAATGTTTAACAAAACCAGTCCGTCATCGGATTTAACGATCCAGCATGAAAATGCCGCTGTTATTGATGAAGGGGCTGATCTGGGTGGTTCCCGGACCGTAATTAGTTGCCCCACCACTACCTCCCCCATCGCCTGAGGGATTGCCCCCCATCCCGCCGCCGTTATTACCTGACAGCCGGAACGAAGCCAGCACGACGGTGTCTTGATATACGGTAAACGATTTCGGATTATCGTGGCCGTTAATGTCTCCTCCCCAGCCGTCAAATGCCCAGTCATAGGTAGGCACAGCCGAAAGCTGGACGGTGGTCCCGTAGGTATAAACTGCCTGGTTGGGCACCCGTGCCACGCTGCCGTTGCCGATTGTATTGATGGTCAATGTGTATTGTTCCTGGGTAAAGGTGGCCGTGACGTTCATCGATCCCTGGACCGTAAAGGTAAGCGGGTTTGTGTTCCCGGTGATATTGCCGCTCCACCCCGCGAACGCCCAGCCGTCCTCCGGGTCAGCCGTGAGTTGCACCGGGATGCCGTAACTATATGAAGCCTGGTCCGGCGACCGCGTGACGCTGCCGCTGCCCACGGTATTGACCGTTAAGGGGTATACCTCCTGGCTGAAGGTGGCGGTAACTGATACATTACCACTGACTGTTACTGCTAAAGGGTTTTGACTGCCGGTAAAGTTGCCGCTCCAGCTTGTAAATGACCAGCCGGCCCCAGGCGCGGCGGTAAGCTGTACGATGTCGCCATGATGATATGATGCCTGGTCTGGACTGCGGGTGATGGTACCGCCGCCCACGTTGTCAGTCGTGATGGTGTAAGTATTTTGTGTAAAGGCCGCGGTAACGGCCTTGTTCCCGTCGATGGTAATAGTGGCGGGATTGGTCGTGCCGGACAGGTCGCCGTTCCAGCTACTGAAGGTCCAGCCGGCCCCGGGCGCGGCCGTCAGCTGCACAATATCACCGTAATGATATGATGCCTGGTCTGGACTGCGGGTGATGGTGCCGCCGCCCACGTTGTCGGTCGTGATGGTATAAGTATTCTGTGTAAAGGCCGCGGTAACGGCCTTGTTACCATCCATGGTGATCGTGGCGGGATTGGTCGTGCCGGACAGGTCGCCGCTCCACCCGCTGAAAGTCCAGCCGGGGTTGGGCACAGCACTAACAGTAACATTTGTTCCGGCGGAATAAGAGCCGCCAGGAGGATCGAGGTTGATGCCACCATTGCCGGTAGTACTGGTCGTCAAGGTATAGTAGGTCACGGGGATCTCGGTGAATGTAGCGGTTACCGTTATATTCCCGTTCATGGTGATCGTTGCGGGGTTAGTGGTGCCGGATATGTTGCCGCTCCATCCGCTGAAAGTCCAGCCGGTCCCAGGATTCGCTGTCAGCTGTACCGATTCGCCTGGGTTGTACGCTGTTTTATCGGGATTCCTGGTCACAGTGCCCGAGCCGACGGTATTGACATCCAGGGAATAAGTCACCGGTATCTCTTCGAAGGTGGCCGTTACTGTGATGTTGTCAGTGATAGTAAGCGAATAGGGATTACCGGTACCCGAAGCGGCGCCGCCCCATCCCGTGAATACCCAGCCATCGCTCGCCTCAGCTGTCATATTGATGCTCGTCCCGCTTTCATAGGTGCCCCCTGGAGGGTTTACCGAACCCTGGCCGTCGATGGTAACCGTTAGCGTGCACATGTCCTGGGCGGCTGCCGGCAGTAGTGGGAAAGCGGTGGCTGTCAGTGTTGTCAGGGCAATTACTAGCTTAAAAAATATGCTGCGGATTTTCTTCATCGTTTCTCTCCACCAGGTGGAGCCGGAAATGGTCATTTTTGCTGAAGAATGATGGGATATCAATATAATAAATCAGTTGCTCATAGTTTACAATTTTTAGGGAACAATTAAGGGGACGGCCGTATGTGCGTCCCCTTGTCGTTACTTTGTCCGGCTGTTGTTACGCCCGCGCCTCTCGTTTGCGCTGCCGTACCAGGAAAAGTATCAGGACGATTACAAAACTGACGCTGAGTATCAGCAGAACGATCAACATCTGACTCGGCGCTGCCTTATCCTGTGCTTGACTGACCACCGGATTCGTCAAGCTGGCCGGTTCCGCTTGCTCACCGGGCTGCGGGGTTGCCGCGGCGCCAGTGTCACTGGCCTGTTCCGGTAAGCCGGCGATAACTCCTGGTGTTTCCGCGGCCGCGGGTATATCAACCATCATGCCGTAGGTGGAGAAGCGGTTGATGTGCGCCGTCAAGGTACGGTTTCCGATATCCAGGGTCGTGTCGAGGGTTTTCCATTCCGTGCCGTCCCAGTAAGCGAGGGTCAACTGCCCGGCACCGGCACCTGCCGGCAGCTCGGCCGGGTCATAATGCATGGTCAGGGTGATACCCGGATCAAAAGTTGCGCCGTCCGGCCCGAAGTCGTACAAGGCTACCATCGCCTTCTGCGGCGGCAGCGGGATCGCCGCCGACAGCGGTACCGCCGTCACCTGGGAGAAAGATTCACCGGAGCCGGTAACGATTTCGGTATTTGCCGGGATGATGATCACGATCCGCCCGTCCGGCGTGGTAAAGCGGATCTCTTCACTGGTTACGTTAGGATTAGTGGCTTGAATGGTACCTATGGAGAAATAACTGTTATCCGTCTGGGTCCCGGTATCCGGCGGCGTGGTCGTGAGAATAGAAACCGAAGCCGAATTATTACCGGTAACCGGATCCGACTGGTCGCCGCAGATCGCCGCCGTATTGGTGCAGCCGTAAGCCGCCGCTACCAGCTGCATGGACACGCTGGCGCCGTTGGCCAGGTTGCCGATACTCCAGATGCCGGTATGGCTGTTATAGGTACCGGTCGCCGGATTAGCCGAAATAAAAGTCAACCCGGTAGACATCACGTCGTGCACGACAACTCCGGTGGCATCACTGGGCCCGTTGTTCTTCGCGGTGATGGTGAAAGTAACCATGCTGCCCTTGAGGGGCATGGCATTATCTACGGTCTTGGTGACGGCCAGGTCCGCCTTCGGCGTCACCACCGGACCGGCGATCGTCGAGATGCCCACGGTGGCACTGTTATTTCCGGGGTTCGGGTCTGGCTGGTCGCCGGAAATAACGGCGGTATTGTTGCAGCCGTAAGCCGTGGCTACCATCTTCATGGTGGCCGTAGCGCCGCTGGCCAGGTTGCCGATCGTCCAGATACCGGTCTGGCTGTTGTAACTACCGGTACTGGTCGTGGCCGAGACAAAAGTCAGGCCCCAGGAAAGGATATCGTGGACCACGACCCCGGTCGCATCACTGGGGCCGTTATTTTTCGCGGTCACGGTAAAGGTCACGTTGGTGCCTTTGACCGGCCGGTGATTATCGACTGTCTTGATTACTTCAAGGTCGGCGTACTTACAGGGTACGGCCTTGATGCCGGTGTAATGGGCCGGGTCGCTGGCCGTAACCGTCGTTTGCCCGTATTTGGCCGTCACTGTGGCCGTATTCTTATGCAGGCCCAGTACCGAGGTCAAAGCGATGTACGGGCTGGTATATGATTCTCCCTTGCCCAGGGTGGCCGGGACCTGGAACTGCAGGCCGGTATCATCGGTGACCACGATGTTGGTCAGCGGCACGTCGCCGATATTGGTAACGATCACCCGGAACTTCACGGTCCCCGGGATGGTGATCTCGGGGCCGGGGGCGGTATCGGCGTCCAGCCAGGTTGACCCGCAGTTGACCGAGACCTGTTTTTCAATTTTCACCGCCGGGGCCGGGGCGCCTTCCAGGTTGACCTGGAGGGTGATGGGGTAGACACTGGCCTGCATGGCGATCTGTTCTACCTGTAAGCCCAGGGCCCCTACCACGCAGCTGTAGGGTTCGATCACCTGGCCGATTTCGATGCCGCTGTAGGAAGCGGTGATCATATCTTCGCCGCCGGGGGCCTGGTTCAGGTTGACCAGGTCGATGGAAGTAATGGTGCCCGGCTGGTTGTGGTTATTGCACACGCTGAAGAAGATGGTGGGGTGGTAATAAGGGTAAGCGTTGTTGACGTTGATGGAAATACTGAAGCCGTCGGGGCTGATGGTGGCACTAGTGAAACCGACGTCTTTATTCCACTGGTCGGGGCAGACACCGGGCACGGCCGGCGGAGGCACTGGGCCGCCCACCGGGCCGGAAGGATCCAGTCCGTTATCGCAGGGGTCGATGGGGTTGTAGCCGCCGGCATTTGCGGTCTGGCCGTCATCATTGGAGACCACCCAGGGGATGACCGCCGGGCAGGCAAAGGCTTCCCCGGCTGCTTCCAGGCTGCCGCTGAGCCGGGCATAGCAGACGCCGCTGCTGGCCAGCATGGCGCCCACCAGCAGGAGAGCGAGTCCCAGCTTTCCCATCTTCACGGCCGATTTCTTCATCACGTTCATCAACTCTTCAATTGCCCTTATATTTAGTCGCTGCCAGCTACGGTTCCGGTAATTCATTTACGGTGACCAGCACGCCCTTGATACGGAGTGTCCGCGACCAGTCGGCCGTTTCATTGGCTATGTTATAACTGGAAAGATTAATCACTACTTCAAAATCATAATCCTGGTTTGGTATGATATTGTTCCACTGGAAATCGATCGCGCCCAGGACCTGTACGGTAGGCTCGATCTGGGTGTCCTTCACCAGGGCGCCGGAAAAATTCAGAGTCACATCACCGGCTACGGCACCGTTGTCGTTGGCTACCGGGGTGACGGTGGCAGTAACTTTATCCACTTTTACGGGCATTTTGCCGTTGTTCAGGATGGTGCAGGCGATCGAACCACGGTAATTTGTGTATGCATTGTACATGGCAACAGTCAGGTTATCCGTGCCCTGGCCGCTGACCGTGGTAAAGGCGGAATTATTGTCGGTCCCGGTACGGTGGGTACCATCCCAACAGGTCGGGTTTAATGATCCGTTTGGTAACATTGACCAGGTACCGGGTGCTATCGGGTCTTGGATGGTGAGGGGCAATGAAGAGAAGGCGGACTGCGGGTCGTTCGAGGCCGCCTGCTGGAAAACCGCGGCGACCCCGGACATATCGACTTTGCCGCCGACGACGATCTCGTCGGCCCACATCCCGTAGCCGATGCCCACGACGCCCAGCGCGATAACTGCCACCAGCATGATCAACCCGAGTTTTTTCATCATCCTACCGTATCTTTTTATCTTTGCCGGCTTTCACCGGCCGGGGTGGACGGGAACTTCTTTCCCAGCCTCCCGGGCAGGTGAAAATACTTATTCTTTTTTCTATCCTCCTGATTAAGGCGGTGCCGTTGTCGGCGCCGGTTCATTCCACTGGTAAGCCAGTACTTTCCCTATCAGGTCGAAGGACTTCCCGGCCATCGAAGTGTGGCTTGCCAGTTCCTGCGGCGGGTTGATGCAGAAACTGATATTAAAGGTGTCACCCTGGTGGATCTGGAAAGGCCTGACTGGAACTTCTTTGTCGTTGACCGTGATTACAAATTCACTGTGTTTACTGATCAGTTCCCGGGCCCAATCATATTCAGGCTCGGTTTTCACGACCGACCAGATGACGGCCAGGTGCACCGGGATGGTGCCTGTATAATTGCCGCTGAAGCCGGTGCAGTAACGGGCGCCGTCCAGGGGGAACAGGTTGCTGAAGGTCATCGTAACCGCGTCCTCTAAGGTATTACCACCTGAGATAGTAGGGCCAGCCTTGGCGAAGGCCACCGGGTCGATATCGGTATCAGCGGGGAAGGCATCGATGGCGCCTGTCGGTGTAATGTTGTCGGTCCTTACCGCCGTGCCGCTTTCCGTTTTCCAGACGGTGGTCGAGGTATATTCGAAGGCGTTGATATCCACGATGGCGGTGGTGACGGTGCCCTTGATGAGGATCTGGTCCGACCACATGGCATAGCCGGCGCCAACGGCGCCCAGGGCGACGAGGAGAGCGATTACCATCAGGCCGAACTTTTTCATCTCTTAACTGACCTTATTTTCCGATATCTTTTTACTACTTTACGTTACTTCTACTTCCTGGGCCGGGTAGGCTGGGAACCCGAGGGTTCCCAGCCATATAATATACATCAGGTAAAGTTATGTAAGAAGATTATGGGAGTACGATATCAGGTGCTGATTCATTCCACTGGTAAGCAACGATCTTGGCAACAAATCCAGCGTTAAGACCACTCAGCCATTCCTGTGTATTATCATCAACATCATAATATTCTGGAGCATCGTTTACAAATGTCTGCGGGATGAAGATGCAGATCTCCAAATCAGCGGAATAGCCTCCATGCATTTGAATAGGAGGCGTACCTGTGGTGAAAGATAGGGTACCATCCGTGTAATTTCCAGCATACTTCATAACAGGAGTAGCAGAACCATCATACACTTCAAAGTTGATTGTTGCGTAACCATTAGCAAAGAGCCAATCTAAGATTGCTTTGTCTGCAGCGTCCCCGGTGGTTTTTCCTTCAACCGCGATGTGGACCGGGATACTTCCGTCATAGTCGATACCGATATCAGCGCAATAACTCAAATAGCCATTCGTGTAGCTACCAGCTACCGGGAAAAGGTTGTTAAAGGTGAAATTAATCTCATCCTCATCTGTACTAGTGGCTTTTGCTATGGCAACAACCTCAAAATCTTCAGACCCAATTAGAGTGTTGTATGCTGTCAGGTCCATGTCATCAGGAATTTCAATGACGACCATCTGACCCAGAGTATATCCATCATGTGCACCTATTACCTTAAGGACAGATGTACCTGAGTAGGTAGTCGAGTCCCCAACATTAATGTCCACGGTACCAGTATTGACCGTACCGTTGATCAAAAGGGTATCCGACCACATGGCGTAGCCGACCCCGAGCACGCCCAGGGCTAGAACCAGGGCAAGTAAGATCAGGCCAACTTTTTTCATTTCCTTTTCTCCTTTATAGATTTTTCATTATCGGTTCGCTCTATCGAGGAGAACCTTAGTCCCACCTTTCTGACCTTACTCCCCTCCCCTGTGGGCACCGCGGGGAATCGACCGGGGACTACTTATTCAAATACCGAAAAGTAGCGGTACTTCTGTACTGTCCCTATCTTAGTGGGCGGCGCAATTGAAGTCAGTCCTCAAAGTGTGGATTCGGCGTCAACGGAATGATTAATCAACCGCTTTGTTTATTGACAGCAGGCTGGACCGGGATTACGATTACATTTAAGTACTTAGTGCGAAATCGGGAGATAAGGGGCAAACGATGGGTTACCGCAACTGGCTGGCCGCCCTCGCCGGCTCTATACTGGGACTGATCTTCCTGGTCTCCGGCCTGGGAAAAATATTCGGGCACAGCTCGTATTTCGTTTCGGTGGCCAACCTGGCGATGTTCCCCGATTTCGTGAAAGTCCTCATCAACGACTGGCTGCCCTGGGGGGAGGTCGTGCTCGGTTTGCTCCTGGCCACCGGTACTTTGACCCAGTTGACGGCCCTGCTTTCCTCGGTGCTGGTGGCCAACTTCATCTTCCAGAACACCTGGATGATCGCCCACGGCTTCCGCAACGAACCATGACACTGCTTCGGCATCTGGGAGCGTGTCTTCCAGGGACGGTTATCCACCATGAACTCATTGTATATCGATATCGTGATGCTGGTGCTGGCGCTGGCGGCCTATTTCCTCTTCACCGGCGGTTTCAAAGAATGGCGGCCCTGGTTCCTGCGCTTGAAATCCCGGGTCAAGGCTGAGGAGCCTCCACCCCCGCCTCCCCCGGCTTAAATACCCGGCCGGCAATTTTATCCGGGTAAATTCCTCTTCGTCTCGTATCACGTGTTCATAGTAACCGCGCTGCCAGACTGGCTTCCCTGGCAGGTGACGATACTCGTTGATCTTCCGCGACGAGTAAGACTTAAACGCACGGACTATTTCCGACAAAGGATGCTGTTTTGTAGGGGTGGGTCTCGGACCCACCCGCCTTAAGTCCTGATATAGTGATGAAAAGCAAAGCAGCCTGGTAAATCCAGCTTTCGGGCGGGATGGTCGCCGGCCATCCCCTACCAGGTTACCGGCTTT
>JAEAME010001372.1_pt1 | contig 17365 bp, 16 predicted proteins | sample 8958731 | NCBI WGS metagenome assembly JAEAME01 (sample SAMN16933194, study PRJNA681113) | bioreactor sludge metagenome | isolation source: anerobic bioreactor sludge (Control) | place: India:Bengaluru | collected 2018-10-24 | reverse complement strand
AGGGGTGTATTGACCCATTCTTCGGGTAACCATGCGGCAGCGCTCTCTCTGGCTGCAAAAATGAATGGTGTGAAAGCCCGGATAGTAATGCCTGAAAACGCCCCGGAGGTAAAAAAAAATGCAGTTGCCGGGTATGGTGCTGAGATAACATTCTGCAAGCCCACGCTTCAGTCACGCGAAGACACGGCAAACAAAATAATTGAGAAGACCGGGGCTGCAATGATTCATCCTTATAATAATTTCAATGTTATTTGTGGCCAGGGAACAGCTGTCCTTGAACTGATTGAAGATTATACAGACCTTGATTTTGTCATTGCACCTGTCGGGGGAGGAGGGCTGCTGAGTGGCACCTCCGCTGCTGTCAAGGCGGTGAACAATCATATTATAGTGTTAGGTGCAGAGCCGCTTAATGCAAATGATGCATGGCAATCTTTCAGCACCGGAAAGATTGTACCTTCAGTCAATCCCCGGACAATAGCTGACGGGCTGCTGACATCATTATGTGAACTTACATTCGCTGTTATCAGGAAGAATGTTGACAATATTGTTACAGTCACGGAAGAATCAATTATTGAATGCATGCTTCTTGTATGGGAGAGGATGAAGATCATTATTGAACCCTCTTCAGCAACTGTTCTTGCTGTTATAAGGGAGAATCCGGATCAGTTCAGGGGTAAAAAAGCAGGACTGATTATCAGCGGAGGGAATGTTGACCTCCGTAAACTTCCCTTTAATAACTGAGACTGAAATATGCAGCGACAGGATAATGATCTGAATACTTAACCTTGAGTATATCAAAATATTTACAGTCAAGCAATTGATCATACAGGATGTAGTCAATCCTGTTGGCAGGATAGTTGCCTCTGTAAGTAAATCCTGCGCCATAGCCTGAATCAACGAATGAATCATTGAGACCTTTACGGATCTTCCTGTATGAATACGATACGGGAGTATCATTGAAGTCGCCGGCAACAATCACTGGATATTGAGAAAGGTTCATCCGGGTCTTTACAGAAGAAGCCTGAAGGGCTCTCCTTACAAATCCCTGCTTCAGCCTTACAGAAAGGTTCTTCATTGTATTGATTGTCTCCCTGTTATTGGCTGAAGTCATTTCCTCAAGGAAAGAATTCTTCATAGTGCGGAGGCGGAATGACTGAAGATGGTTATTGAATATCCTGAAAGTATCTTTCTCAATAACCACGTCTGTAAAAATTGACAGGCTTGAAGAATTCGGGTGAATAATCTCACCCCTTTTTATTATAGGATAACGGGTATAGGTAACAATACCATAATAGCCTTTCCTCCCGTTGCTTATCAGTTTCATGTGGGAATGATAAGACTCTCCAAGGGCTTTTGTGATATCATTATCTTTCCGGGCCGGATCACCGGAAAGATAAAACTCCTGGAGACACAGAATATCAGGTTCCTGTTCCCTTAGAAAAGCAATTACTTTTTGCTCGGTACTGCCTCCGTCTTTTTCGTAGTTGTCGAACAGCCTTACGTTATAACTTATTACTTTGAATGTACCGTCCCTGCCTTCGTGGGATCTTCCAAAACGGATGTAGTTTGAAAAATGATTGAATCCCAGGGCTATTACAATAATTGAAATTACAGCTTCATATCTTAAAAGAACAGCCCATATAATTACTATCAACACGTTTGCCAGCAGGAGATATGGATAGGCAAGGCCAAAAAATGCAGGAAGAGCAAATGTTTGTGGGTTAATATGAACAGCAAGATAGGATATAAGGAGGCATAAGGCAAAAAAAGCATTTACCGAAAGCAGTATCTTGTAGAGGAATTTCTTCAACAGTAATATTCTTATAATTAATTTTTTTTCTGGCTTTCACTGAAGAGGAACTCTTTTTCCTCTCTGGTCAGGCTGTCATATCCTCCCTTTGATATTTTGTCAAGTATCAGGTTTATCTTTGACTGCCGGTCTGATTTTATTTTGTTATAATCATAGTCTGTTACAGGTTTTTTATAGCTTACTTTCATTTTCTTCCTCGGTTTGAAGAGAGTAGCGAAGAAGTCGATAATCCTGTTGAATCCCTTACCTATATCCCTGCCTTTTCTCAGGTTCAGTATATAGAGGAAGCCAAATAATGCTCCTCCGATGTGGGCGAGCTTGCCTCCTGAGTTGACTGAGAAATCCATGAATGATGTGAGGATAAATATTGCAAGGGCAACATATTTTATCTTTATCCTGCCCAGCAGGAACAGAGTGATTGAATAATCAGGAACGTACACTGCAGTAGAGATAACTACTGCCATTACTGAAGCTGAGGCTCCTATTGCAACGGAGTCGTATAACATCCCGGTAAAGGCAGGAAAGATATTGAAGGAAAGAACATATACTATTGCCCCGCTTATCCCTCCGAGAAGGTAAACAGCTACAAGCTTTCTCTGGTCAAGGTAATCAAGGAATATTTTCCCAAACCAGTAGAGCCACAGCATATTGAATAATATATGCCAGATATCCTTATGAGTGAACATATATGTTATCAGCGTCCATGGCCTTATAAGTAATGTATTTAAGGAAGCAGGAATGGCAATAAGATCGAGTAGTGCAGCCTCTATATCCGGGTTATTGAACAGGAAGCTGATGATTGCAAAAATCAGAAAGACAAGAAAAACAGTCACATTGATATAAATCAGTCTTGTTAGTGCGTTGGCCTTACTGAAGGTTTTTTTTATATCATGCCAGATATCCATCAATAAAGTGTATTTGTCGTTTTTCTCCAGTATCTGATAAGTATAAATCCAAACAGCATTCCTCCAAGATGTGCGGCGTGAGCTATATTACTGCCTGGTTGTGTGAAAGCCAGGAATAGTTCGATGGCACCATAGATAATGACGAAATATTTTGCTTTTATTGGGATTGGCGGGAAAATGATCATGAGTTGTGTATTTGGGAAAAGAACACCAAATGCCAGGAGGATCCCGAACACAGCGCCTGAAGCTCCTACTGTTGGGGTATTAAGTAACAGCTGAAGACTTTGCATCCCTGAATCACTGAATATCTTTCCGGTCCCGAAATAAGCAGATCCTTCATTCAGCACTAACTGCAGATCATCCGGGCTGATAGAACTGGCGAGCTTTGTATATTCATAGGCTATTACTGATTCATGTGTCAGGGCTGCTCCAAGTCCGCACACAAGATAATAGACCAGGAACCTTTTTGGGCCCCAGACATTTTCAAGTATCTGTCCGAAGATGAACAACGCATACATGTTGAAAAACAGGTGCCAGAAATTGGCATGCATAAACATGTGCGTAAGTATCTGTAATGGTTTAAAGCTTTCTGATTTTGGGAAATACAAACCCAGGATGCTGTTAAGGTTGACTGAGAAGACACTGGCAGCAGCATAATAGGCAAGAAGCATCAGAATGTTAAGCATTATGATATTCTTTACCACCGGGGGCATTGAAAAGAAACCTCTTCCGTATGAATTCATATTGATATTAAAGTATAATTCTTAGCCTAATCTTCCCGGGCAAAGCTAACAGTTCCTTTTTAAACGGCCAACCCCCGGTCATTTTCTTATTTGAATTTCCTGTCAAGTTCTTCAATTGTTATTATGTTTATAACAGGTTTGCCCTTAGGAGAATAATTCGGTGCTGAACAGGCGAATAGAGTATCAAAAAGATCTTCCATTTCACTCTGTGTGAGTTGTTTGCCATACTGGATCGCTGCAGAGCCTGCCATGGCACCGGCAAGTTTTTCCCTGGCACCCTTCGCCGGATCACCCCCGGCGCTTTTATATTCTTCAATAATCTTCTCAAGCATTTCAACCGGATCTGAGGAATCTGACCCTGATGGCCGGCCTTTCAGGAGGATTTTATTTTTACCGGCAAACTCTATTCTCAGTCCAAGCTGCTTTAGATCAGCTGACACTTCCCGTAATAATGCATAATCTGCAGGATCAAGTTCAATTGTAAGCGGGTACAAATCAGTCTGGCTTACCGGTATATTATCGCGTAGGCACTCAAGGAACTTCTCATATAAGATCCTTTCATGTGCTCTTTTCTGGTCAATGAACATTATTCCCGATTTCACGGGGCAAGCTATGTATTTGTTTCTTATCTGAATGAATTTACGGTCTTTTTCAGTTCCTCTCAGGAATTTATCAGGATCTTCATTCTCTTTTTCAAGTGTTGAATAAAGTTTTTCCCAGTTCTCTGTGTTAGCTTTCTCAAACCTGTCGATGAAATCCGGCCTTTGAGGGACCTGGTCCTCTTTTTCAAAAGGATTGTATTCCGGATTGATATTTATTTCCGGGGGCCGGGGCAAGGTATCAGATGTTTTTCTAACCGGAATATCTATAAGGACTTCATTTTCAAAGTCGAGGGACGGGACTATATTAAAACGCCCCAGAGCCTCCCTGACGGAAGCCATTAGTATCTGCCAGATAGCACTTTCATCCTCAAATTTGATCTCAGTTTTTGTGGGGTGAATGTTAATGTCTATTGAAGCAGGATCAGTCTCCATGAATATGAAATATGCAGGTACTGTATCTGCGGGCAGGATATTCTGATAGGCTTCCGTTACCGCTTTATGAAAATAAGGATGTTTCATAAAACGTTTGTTCACAAAAAAGAACTGTTCGCCATATGTCCTCCGGGCATGCTCCGGCTTGCCAATGAAACCTTTTAATGTTATAAGGCTTGTGTCAGTCTCAAGTGTTATCAGTTCCTGGTTTATCTGCTTCCCGAAAACTCCTATTATCCGTTGCCTGTTGTTAGCGGCAGGCAGGTTGTAGATTTCACTATCGTTATGGCTCAGGGTAAATCTGATTTCGGGATGTGCGATGACAACTTTCTGGAATTCATTTATAATATGCCTGAATTCGGTTGTATCTGATTTCAGGAATTTCCTTCTTGCAGGGATGTTATAAAACAGGTTCTTTACGGTGAAAGAGGAGCCCGCAGGGCAGCTGCATGGCTCCTGGGCCTGCACTCTTGATCCGCTTATATTTACTAGGGTGCCTGTTTCGTTATTCTCTTTTCTTGTCTTAAGTTCGACCATTGCAACTGCAGCAACTGAGGCAAGAGCTTCTCCCCTGAATCCTTTTGAGCTTATTGCAAAGAGATCTTTTGCCGATGATATCTTTGATGTAGCATGCCGTTCGAAAGACAGCCTGGCATCTGTTTCGGACATACCCCAGCCATCATCAATTACCTGGATCAGGGTTTTCCCGGAGTCTCTTATTATTACATTTATATTATTTGCCTCTGCATCAACCGCATTCTCCATCAGTTCTTTTACAACAGAAGCTGGTCTCTGGATGACCTCCCCTGCAGCTATCTGGTTGGCAACGGAATCGGGTAACAGTTTTATTATATCAGGCATTTACAGAAGTATTGTCAGACATTATATCTATTTGATATTTAGTCTTATATAGCAAATAATAGTTAAACCAAGCATGATTTCACAAATATATAAATAATTGGCAGATGAGCTTAACTGCACCGGTTCTCCGTCAGGATTGTGAATAATATCTGCCATATTCTTATCTTTGGAGAAATATATGCTGATGAAGAGAAGATCACTATATATATTCGTTATTCTTTTATGTTTCTTGCAGGCTTGCTCAAAAAAGCATGAGAGTGATCAATACAGGGTAGTAAGCCTTAATATAAGATATGATAATCCTTCTGACAGTTTAAATCCCTGGGTATTGAGGGCACCTGTCGTTTCAAGGTTCCTGAATAAGGAAAAGCCCGATCTGGTAGGATTACAGGAAGTGCTTTTCAGTCAGTATGAATATCTTGATTCTGTTCTTACAGATTACAGTTCAGTGGGAGCCGGACGCGAAGATGGTATGCGATTGGGGGAAATGAACCCTGTTTTTTTCAGAAAAGACCGTTTTGATCTTGTCAGAAATCTGACATTCTGGTTGTCGGAGACTCCTGAAACACCAGGGTCCAAAGCATGGAACTCATCTCTTCCAAGGATCGTCACCTGGGTTGAACTGGCAGACAAAAATACACATGACCATCTGTTCTTTTTCAATACTCATTTTGCCCATGATTCAGATACGGCAAGGATCATGAGTGCAAAGCTTCTCTTATCTAAAATCGACACAATAACGTCTTCTTTTCCTTTTATTGTCACAGGAGATTTTAATGCTCTTCCCGGCAGTGAAGCGTATGCAATTTTAACAGGACCGGCCGAAAGCGTACCCCTTCTCATGGATGCCAAGGGGATTTCCGAGGATAATCCAGAGGGCCCGGTTTATACATACAACGGTTTTTCCGATACTACAAGATCAACAAGGATTGACTATATTTTTGTAAGGAACGGATTAAGGGTGTCGGACCACAGGGTATTTGTAAGAAAGGAACATCGGATCTTTATCTCAGATCACTGGCCGGTTGCAGCTACAGTTTATCTTCCACGAAAGAAATAGATCCCTTAACAAATAGCATTCGAAGCTTTAAGTTTAATCTTCATGAAATTTGTCATGCTGTCTTCCTGTACCGGTTTACTGCCAGTGTTGTGAAAACGACTGCAATTATTGCAAGGGAATAAATATCCCGGCTGAGGTCACTGAAAGTCGATCCCTTAAGCATTACCATCCTGTTAATCCTCATAAGATAAGCGACAGGGTTTATCAGATCAAGTTTCTGGGCCCACATTGGCATACTCTCCATCGGAGTAAAGATCCCGCTCATAAGTATGAATATTATCATAAAGAAGAAAGCTACAAACATGTACTGTTGCTGAGTGGATGAGAATGTTGAAATAAACAATGCAAGGCCCAGTACTGCAACAAGAAATATTGATGAACCCAGAAGGAGCAGCCAGACACTTCCTTCGAAGGGGATATTGAATGTTATCCTGCCTATAATAAGTCCCAGCAGGAGATCGGCAAGGCCTATAATAAGAAACGGGACCATCTTTGCTGTTATGAACTGGTATTTCCTGACCGGCGTAACATTTATCTGTTCTATTGTCCCGATCTCTTTCTCCCTTACAAGATTCAGTCCCGCAAGGAGGAATCCGATCGCTGTTACAAGAATTCCGAGTATGCCGGGAAGCATATAGTGTTTGTAATTGAGTAATTCATTGTACCAGTACCTGTTTGTTATCTGGATCTGAGGAATGCCTGTAATTATCCTGTCGCCGGCATTCTTGACGGAGATATTGATATTATAATCGCGGATCACCCCATTCAGATAAGCCCATGTAAGCTGCGCAGTTGTTGCATTTATTGCATTGATTGTAGCAAGGATCTTCGCCGGCTGTCCTGTTCCGATATCCTTTCCGAAACCTTCAGGAAACTGAAGTATGAGGTCGCACTTGTTCCTATGAAGCAGATTATTTGCTTCATGCTCAGAAAGCGTGGCATATCTGAACTTAAAGAAAGTAGATCCATCAAGCTGGTTTATAAGACCGGTTGATTCCGCTGACATATCCCTGTCAATAACGCAAAGCTTTACATTTCTGATCTCGAAAGTTATTGCCGGGACCAGTATAAGCATCTGGACTATTGGTACACCGAAGATAGCCCTTCCGATGAACTTGTTACGGAAGATCTGGATGAATTCCTTCCTTATGAGATAAAAAATTGTCCGCATCTTAAATAATTACTTATTCCCGAGTCTTACCTTAAAATTCCGGATGCTCAGTCCAATGAAAAAAACTGTCATCAAAAGCAGTATCAGGGTCTCCTTCCAGACAAACATCAGACCGGTACCCTTAATCATTATGTTTTTTATTATAACAACAAAATATCTTGGAGGCATTACTGCACTCACAAAATCGTAAATCTTAGGCATATTCTCTATGGGGAAGATAAATCCTGATAAAAGGATCGTCGGAAGCATCAGTCCCAGAAAAGAAATGAAGATAGCCTGCTGCATTGTATCCGAGACAGTAGAGATCAGGATGCCGAGTGAGAGGCTCATTAAAATATAGAGCATGCTTTCGGCAAGCAGCAATGCAAGGCTTCCTTTAACAGGAAGATCAAAGACTAACCATGACAGCAATAATATCATTATAACATTAATAAACGAAAGCAGGAAATAAGGCATTACCTTACCGAGAATTATCTGGACCGGTTTAAGAGGGGATACAAGTAACACTTCCATTGTGCCGTACTCTTTTTCACGTGTGATTGTTACCGAGGTCATTAGTGCACATATCAGTATCAGGATCAGTGTTATAACACAAGGGACAAACATGAATTGACCCTTGAGCCCTTTATTTTAGATCATTCTCACTTCAGGCTGGACCAGCAGGTTCCCGGTTAAGGATGAGGTAGCAATTTCCCTGTTAAAGTCGTTTACTATTGCTGTTATATAATTTGTTATCAGTGTTGCTGTATTTGGTTCGGATCCATCAGCTATTATGCTCAAAGCTGCCCTACCCGTGCTTACGATATCCCTTCCGAAATTCTCTCCGAATATTACGACGGCCTTTACCCGGCCGTTTTTCATTACCTTATCAATATCATTATAGCTCTGCAGGTTATCTGCCCTTATAAAAAACCCGGATGAACAGATTTTGTCTGATATTTTTTGTGTTATATCATCTCTGGAGAGGTCAAGAAAAGCAACTTTGGCATCTCTTATGTCTGTACTTACAACGAATCCGAAAATAAGGATCTGAAGGGTAGGAATTCCGAACAGTATTATAAGGGTCCGGAAATCCCTGAAAATATGAAGGAATTCTTTTTTCACAAAACCCAGAAACCTTTTCATAGCTTTTAGGATTAATTTTGGGGTCTCGCTATTTTCACAAATACCTCTTCCACCGAAGTTGCATTATAGATTCTTTTCAGTTCTTCCGGTGAATCAAGTGCAACAATTTTGCCCTCGTTCATTATTGATATCCTGTCGCAGTATTCTGCTTCATCCATGTAATGTGTTGTTACAAAAACAGTAATACCTCTGTCGGAGGCTTCATAGATCATCTCCCAGAATTGTCTGCGGGTTACAGGGTCAACTCCGCCAGTAGGTTCATCGAGGAACACGATCTTAGGTTCATGCAATACTGCTACAGAAAATGCCAGTTTTTGCTTAAGACCAAGAGGGAGAGCCGAAATAAGCCTGTCGCTGTATTCATGAAAACTTAATTTGTCAAGGAGATCCTCTGTCCTCTTTTTGATCAATGATTTTGGCATTCCGTAAATACCCCCGTACAACATGATATTCTCCCTGATAGTAAGATCTTCATACAAAGAGAATTTCTGACACATGTACCCTATATTTTTCTTTATCTTCTCTGGCTCGCGTTTAGCATTATATCCTGCAACAATGACTTCACCGCTAGTTGGAGAGGAGAGTCCGGAAAGTATCCTGAGAGCAGTTGTTTTTCCTGCCCCGTTAGCCCCTAAAAAGCCGAATATCTCGCCTTCGTAAACCTCAAAGTTGAGATTATCGTTAGCTGTGAAACTACCGAATTTCTTAACCAGATTTCTGACCGATATAACTGTGTTCCTTGTCATTAATTTATTCTACTAACTCTCCCGCTGAAGCGTGATCCCGTTTTCCTGAGACCTTCAAAGGGGGACTTCATTCGTTTTCATGAGTTCGAGAAACCTGTCTTCAATTCCCGGATCAGTTTCAGTGATGACGGCATTTTCCATACCCGATTTTTTAAGGTGATCATATAATGTCATGTCAATCTCGTTTTTATGAAATGTAATATGAACAGAATCACCAAATGGATAGGCAGTGGCAATCCCATGATATCCGCGCAGGACATTGATAAGTTTAAATTTCTCCGGAGCCCTGACGCTGAAAAGCTTTCTGCTGAACCCTTCCTTTATTTTCTGAGGGGCATCTATTGAGAGGATCGATCCATCCTGCATCAAAGCAACCCGATCGCATCTCATAGCTTCATCCATATATGGAGTAGATACGATTATCGTTATGCTGTATTCTTTAAGTTTCTTCAGCATTTCCCAGAATTCAACTCTTGAGACAGCATCAACACCGGTTGTTGGTTCATCAAGGATGAGCAGCTTCGGCTTATGGATCAACGCACATGAAAGTGCAAGTTTCTGCTTCATGCCACCGGATAATTTGCCTGCAAGTCTTTTTCTGAATGGTTCTATGTGTGAATATATTTCAGTTATCAGATCATAATTTTCCCTGACAGTTGTACCGAAGACAGTTGCATAGAAATTCAGATTCTCTTCAACAGTAAGATCCTGGTAGAGGCTGAATCTTCCAGGCATATAGCCGATATTTTTCCGTAACTCCTTGTAACAGGGCACAGCATCATGATCAAGAACATATAATTTGCCTGTATCAGGAATAATAAGGGTGGCAATCATCCTGAACAAGGTTGTCTTGCCTGCTCCGTCGGGGCCGATGAAACCAAATATCTCTGACTCATTCACATTGAAAGAGATATCCCTTAGAGCCTGTACATCCCCGAACTTTTTACTTATACCGGAAGCCTCAATAGTCCTTTGCATTTCTATTTCTGATCAAATAATACTTCTCCGGGCATCCCTGATTTTATTGTTCCGTCGTTGATTACATCTATAGTTACAGCGTAAACAAGAGTAACACGCTCCTCTTTTGTCTGTATGATCTTTGGGGTGAATTCAGCTTTGCCGGCAATATGGCTTATCCTTCCGCTGAAGTTTCTGTAATCTTTCCTGCCGTTGTCAATACGTACAGAGCATTCCTGGCCGATACGGATACTGCCCAGCTGGGCCCCGCTGACATAAGCCTTCAACCTTATCAGTGTCAGGTCTGCAATCTTCACAAGCGGTTTGCCTGCAGCAGTCATTTCCCCGGCTTCCGAGTATTTTTCAATTATTGTGCCCTTAAGCGGGCTTTTTACAATGCTTCTAAGTAATTGCTCGTTAACAGTTGCTTTTTTAGATTCATATACAGAAAGTTCTGCAGCTATCGATGTTTTCTGGGTATTATTTGCAGCAACCTGTTTTTGTAAAACTGCTAATTGACCGGTCAGGTCATCAAATTGCTTCTGTGTTGCTGCCTCTTCTTTAAGCATATTCCCGATCCTTGTTATATTCACATTAAGATTTGCGATCTGTTGATCCAATATTGCGTTCTGGGCATTTACAGAACTGATCCGTGTTCTTATGCTTCTCATTCCTGCCTCGATCTCTTCCTTCTGGAGATGAAAAAGGGTAGTATCAATGAGGGCAATTACCTCGCCTTCATTTATATCATTACCTTCGGAAACATTCAGTTCAAGTATTCTCCCGCCTGTCTCAGATGAAACAGTAACCTCAGTTGCTTCGAAATTGCCGTATGCATCTGCCGCGTTGTCATTCCGATGACATCCGGCAAGCATCACTGCAGTAATTAATGTTAAAATCCTTGTTTTCATTCTATATCCTTTCCGCATATATTTAAATATTCAACCTGCGACATTACCAGATTGATTTTATGTATCTCATTATTTATCATTGCCTGTTTTTCAGAATTGATCTCGTTTAGCAGTTCCGTAGCTGTAATTATTCCATTTTCATATTGCGATTCTGCCGATAATGTTATGTTCTTTCTCAGGGTTATCAGTTCGCTGTCAGATTCAATAAGTGTTTTAAGAGAGGCAATCTCGGCGTTCTTTCCTTCGAGAAGTCTATTTAGGTTATCAGTAAGATCATTTTTCCTGTTATCGATAATCCCCTTTTGAAGGCTTATTATCTGTTTTTCATTTCTTGCCTTGTTCCAGTCAAGGATGTTCCACTTTATTCCTGCACCCAGTATATAGTAGGGTGCAAATTCATCTCTGAAAAAGTTATTGCCTGGAGGATTCCCGTAACCTAATGTAGCAAATCCGAATATTTTAGGCAGTCTTTTACTGTCAACCAGTCTGATGCCTGCAGAGAGCTGTTCTTTTCTCAGGTCTAAGATCTCAAGCTCAGGTCGTGATAATTCAGAACTGATGTCATCCTCAATGAGGGGTACAATAAATTCTGTCTGATGATTGATCTCCATACCTGTTAGATCTCCAAGGATCTTGATCAATGAGCCCCTTTTTATTTCTGTCTCCCTTAGCTGCTGGTCGAGCCGCAGTTTCTCAGAGGTCATTACGTCAATATCGGATTTCAGGATCAGGCCGTTGGCAAGTGCTGATTGCATGGAGGATATCCGTTTTTCAATCAGTCCGAGATAATTTTTTAACAGGTCTTTCTGTCTGTCAAGCAGTAGAAGGTTGAAGAAATAGATATTAACCTGGTCACGGAGCTTGTATAATTCTGTTTCAGTCTGTTTCTGGTTAAGCTGCAGATCGGATATTTCCATCATGCGTGCACCTTTAATTGCGCCTCCGTCATAGATGACCTGGTTTATGTCGACTGTAAATTTGTATTGTTCGTGAGGAAGGGGCTTTATTGCATCTCCGATACCGGGTATTGGGATCGAGCCAAGGGAATTACTAAGGTCGATGACTTCGGAGTTATATACAAAGTTACCTCCGGCATCAAGGCCGGGAAGCCATCCGCTTGCAAGATTCCTGTCTTTGAGCTGCCAAATTGCAGAATAAGTATCTTTCTCTCCCGCCAGGGAACTTGCTGCAACAGCCTTCTCATAACAGTCTCTGAGGGTTACAGTCTTTTGTGCGATCAATGATGCCGGCAGTGCCATCAGGATAATAAGCAAAATGAGTAATAACTTTTTCATTCTGTCAATTTTTACTCGTTTTCTTTAAATAGGTCTTTTGTCTTATGCATTGAATATCAGTAAGATTTGCTGATTGCTTTAATAATGAATTCCGGGGCATAGTTTTTTCTTTGTTCAAGGTACTCTTCAAAATTATATCCGATTTTTTCCATTATTCCTGAAATTATGGGTTTTGCGATAAAGGGGAATACACTCATTGCTGCAATGGATGTCATGAACTGAGGGATATTCTCTCTTGTAATATTGTATTTCTCAAGATCATTTTTATGTTGTTTCTCAATTGTTTCCCACATTTTTTCTACCTGGAAATGCTTAATAAGCTTCTTTATCCTTTCCGGGTTGCGGCTTAGTTCATAAAGCACAAATGCGGGAAGTTTAGGATTCTCCTGCAGAAATGATATATGTTCCCTGAAGAAGAATCTTATTTTATCCTCGAATGACATTTTATCATCGAAAACCGGAGCGAATTTTCTGAACATCAGTCCTGCCATTTTTTCAAAAACAGCATTGAAGAGATGATCTTTTGTTCTGTAGTAATAATGAAGTAATGCTTTGTTTATCCCTGCATGATCAGCTATATCTTTCATACGTGCCCCGTCCATTCCCTTTTCTATGAAGACCTCAGTCGCAGATTCAAATATTTTTTCCTCGGTAAGCTTATCCTTATCCGTCATGATATTTAAGCATTTGATTAAACTATATGATTAAACCAAAAGGTTTAACCAAATGATCAAATATATGACAAATTTTTTATAAAACAAATGTTTCAGCAATAATTATCTTAAAATGTTCCGGGAAAGGGAAATAATCCTGCCTGACTAAAGTCCCTTTAACTTAAGTCTAAGGCTGTTACTGACCACACTAACTGAACTAAGTGCCATAGCGGCTCCGGCTATCATGGGATTGAGCAGGAATCCTGTAAAAGGGTAGAGGATGCCTGCAGCGATGGGGATACTTATAATATTATATATAAAAGCCCAGAACAGGTTTTGTTTAATTGTAGCAACAGTCAGTTTTGAGAGTCTTATAGCTTTAGGTATACGCGACAGTTCGGATGATATAATAGTCATTTTTGCCGTATCGATTGCAATATCAGAACCCTTGCCCATTGCTATGCTTACATCAGCCTGAGCGAGAGCCTGGGAATCATTTATCCCGTCTCCTGCCATGGCGACTATTTTACCCTGGTCCTGAAGCTGCCTGATAAAATCATATTTTTCCTGCGGGAGAACGCCTGCTTTAAAGCTGCTTATGCCGGCAGCTGCTGCAACAGCGGCAGCGCTTAGTTCATTATCGCCTGTAAGCATATGAACCTCAATGCCAAGATCAAGAAGCTCACTTACTGTATGTCTTGATGATTCTTTTATTTTATCAGCCACAGCTGTTACGGCAATAACTTCTTTCATATCTGAAAAGTATGAGACTGTCATAGCCTGTCTCTGCCAGTTAGCGGCTATATTATCCAATACGGGACCAATATTAATAACGTTTTCTTCAAGCAGCCTCTTATTTCCAACAAGGAACTGCTGGTCCTTATAGCTTGCTTTTACGCCTCTTCCGGCAATGCTCTCAATTTTAACCGGGAGGTCCTGCAAGTCAGCACCTGTCTCTTTGAGATAGCGGGCAACGGGTTCTGCAATGGGATGCTCGCTGTTCTTCTGAATATTATAAAGTATACTTCCAAACAGCAAGGGATCGTTTTTGCTTCTCCATTCAATGCCATTGACAACAGGCCGTCCTGTAGTAAGTGTCCCGGTCTTATCAAAGACTACAGCATTTACTTTATGAGCTGTTTCAAGACTACCTGCATCTTTTATAAGAATCCCGTTTTCAGCGCCTTTTCCTATTCCCACAATTATAGCTGTCGGAGTCGCTAATCCAAGTGCGCAGGGGCATGCAATTATCAGTACTGTTACTATTGCCATCAGACTGTGGATCAGGGCGTTTTCAGTACCTGAAATTATCCATATTATTCCGCTAAGCAATGCAATCACTATAACAACCGGAACAAATATTCCGGCGATCCTGTCTACAAGGTGCTGGACGGGCGCTTTACTTCCCTGGGCTTCACTGACAAGTTTTATTATCTGGGCAAGGACAGTATCGCTTCCCACTTTATCAGCGCGAAACCTGAAGCTGCCTTTTTGATTTATTGTGCCGGCATATACCCTCGACTGAACAGTTTTTTCAGCAGGCATAGGTTCTCCTGTTATCATACTTTCATCAACAAATGAATTGCCAGCTATGACTGAACCATCGACCGGTATTTTATTTCCGGGCTTAACAAGCAGAATATTGCCTGGGATTATGCTGCTTGCTGGAACTTCTTTCTGTTCCCCGGTTTCACTTATAAGTATTGCACTCTTAGCCTGAAGACCGATAAGCTTTTTAAGTGCAGTTGAGGTCTTTGACTTTGCTTTTTCCTCGAGAAACCTGCCCAGCAGGATAAAAGTTATTATAACTGCAGATGCTTCAAAATAAACATGGCCATGAAAACCTCTCTCTGCAAGCAGATGAGGGACAAGTGTAACTGCAGTGCTGTAGATAAATGCTATCCCGGTGCTCAGTGTTACAAGGGTATCCATATTTGCCGAATGGTGCCTGAGCTGTTTAAGCGCATTTACCGGGAATTGCCTGCCAAACCAGAACAATACAGGAATTGTCAGTGCCAGCATTATGAAGTTTGCATATGGGATATCCATAAAAAACATGCTGATTATTACCAGCGGCAGGGTCAGAATGGACGATCCTATTGTATTATATTTTAATCTTTTAAGATGATCCAGGAATGCTTCCTCTTTTTTCTCAGGAGCTGCAGTCTCGTCAATTATAAGATCATAACCTATTGATTGAACTGCTTTTCTTATTTCTGCAGCGCTTATGGAATCAGGAGAGAAATCAACGTATAGTGAAGTGTCGGCAAAATTTACGGCAGCCTTCGCTATCCCGGGCAGAGACCTTACAAGGGTTTCAGTCCTGGCAGCACACGAAGCACATGACATGCCTGTTACCGGAAATGTTTTTGTTATCTGCATCCCTCTTAATTTTTTTTTGCCGGTGTTCTTAACTAGAAACGTCTTAGCTTAAAAAAAGTTGAACTTATATTAAAAAAAGTTAGTTTTGTAATACTAAATCTGACTAACTACTAAAGAATACAGCTATGAAAGTTGAAGGAAGGCGCACAAGCGATAATGTAGAGGATCGCAGGGGTATGTCGACAGGTAAGATGGCCATTGGAGGAGGCATTGGGACAGTTGTTATTGTATTAATTGTTCTTCTCCTTGGAGGAGATCCCTCCCAGGTTGTTAACAACATGCAGCAGGATACGGGTACTGAATCAGGGCCGGTAGCTTCAACCCCTGAAGAAGAAGCTATGGTGAATTTTGTAAGTGTCGTACTGGCTGGTACTGAGGATGTGTGGACAGAAATATTCAGGCAGTCCAATCTTACCTACAGGAAGCCGACTCTTGTTCTTTTCAGGGATCAGGTACAGTCGGCCTGCGGTTATGCAACAGCAGCGAGTGGCCCGTTCTATTGCCCGGGTGATGAAAAAGTATATATCGATCTTGATTTTTTTGATGCTCTCAAGACAAGTTATGGAGCAAACGGTGATTTTGCTGTTGCTTATGTTCTGTCTCATGAGATAGGACATCATGTTCAGAACCTGCTCGGGATCCTTAATCAGGTTAACAGTCAGAGGTCGCAGATGGGGGAGACAAGTGCCAACAGGTTATTGGTGAGGCTGGAGCTTCAGGCTGACTTTCTTGCAGGGATGTGGGCACATTATGATCAGAAGATGTTTAACTCACTTGAGGCAGGCGATATTGAAGAAGCTATGACAGCAGCTGCTTCTGTGGGTGATGATGTCCTTCAGAAAAAGTACCAGGGACGTGTCACGCCGGATTCTTTTACACATGGTACGGCAGCGCAGAGGAAGGAATGGTTCAGGAAGGGGTATACAACAGGCGATTTCGATCAGGGAGATACTTTTAACGCTAATTTATAATAAGGTTAGAGCGTATATACATTCCAGACGCAGCCGTTATCGAATTTCTCGGATTTCTTTAGTTTAGCCACAATATTACCTGTTATTTCCGAAAAGATAGGATAGGATTTTTCTCCCACTATAATAGGATGGATTAGAAGGCTTATTTCATCAACAATCCCAAGATTGAGCAGGGTATTTCCAAGAGATCTTCCTGTATCAGTAAGGATCTTTGAGACGCCGAATTGTTCCTTTAATGATTTAAGAGCTGACAGGAGGTCGATTTTTCCTTTTCCTACAGAAATATAATTATAGTTTCTTTCTTTCAGGTGTTCGATATAAGCGGCGGGTGTTGATCCTGTAACAATAACTATTACATCGCGGCAGTATTCAAATCTGCGGCAGGTATGCAACATCCCTTTCAGTCTTGCCTTTGAATCGGTAAGTATCCACCATGGGAGGGAAGCATCGCGCACAGGTATTTCGAAGTCAGAAGGCAATTCATCGGGGATGCCGTTACCGAACATTTCATTACCTGAGATAACGGTGTCAGCGCCAATCAGGTGAGCATCTGGTTTATATTCGCCTGCAATTTTATAATGAAGTCCCATGTCAGGCATAAAGCCTGTAAGGGATCCATCAAGGCTGATAGAATTATGGATTATTATCTCAGATTTCATTGCATTATTAGTTTGTTCAAATTTAATAAGAAGAATTACGAATAATCAATTGACGACAAAGAAATTCGTCTTCAGGTTGATT
>JAEAME010001370.1_pt1 | contig 17371 bp, 19 predicted proteins | sample 8958731 | NCBI WGS metagenome assembly JAEAME01 (sample SAMN16933194, study PRJNA681113) | bioreactor sludge metagenome | isolation source: anerobic bioreactor sludge (Control) | place: India:Bengaluru | collected 2018-10-24 | reverse complement strand
AATCATTTGCTTCCTTCAAATCACTAACCTGTTCAGGTGTATATTCACGGTACTTAATCGTGTATAGAAAAGAAACATTGTCATAATAGTAAATGTGCTTCTCGTCGTACTTTGCCTGGTACCGGCATTTTAGCAAATGACCACTTTCCTAAATATTCCTGCATAGTTCACAAGGTTAGAAATTTTTTTTAACCAGTCAATTGTCACACGATTATAATCTGTCATAGTTAAAAAATATTCTTCAAAATTAGGATATCTCTCAATTTCCTGACCGGCAAACCAAATTACAACACCTGGTTGATGTGACGACGGACGGGTCATTACGTGTAAATCTCTATCTTCAAAAGTAGCGGCAATCGGCAACAATTCTGATTTCGAAAATCCGGTAGAATCGGAAATCGGGAAAGCATCATCCATGACATCCAGCATTTCCAATGCATAATCCATCAAGGCAGAACCCATTAAATCTCCTGTGCCAAACAAATTAACGGATTGTGAGAAACAGCTCCAACCATTTGCGCACAGCAGGAAATTTCTGTACTTCTGATCAATAGGATGTCCTAAATGCATTTCAACTGATGCTAACTGTTTTTCAGTAGCCGCCAGTTCCGGGTAATAATATTGAAAAATGCCCAACTTATCAAGCCGTTGTATTTCCTCTTGCACCAGAAACATAACAGCTATATTATCTTTCCAAGCTTTTAGAATATCGGTTTTTTCGTGTTTCATCATTCCCACCTGCTTCTTTTAACAAAATGGTCTTGCCGTCCTTAGACAAGATTGATCATCCGATCCCCTCTTTATCAAACAGTATAACATCTTCTGTGTATTCAGGTTTCGAAAAACGGACACTGCAACATCCCACTGTTATTCGATAATTTGTATACGCATTATGCCATACACCAATTCTCAACTCTCTCCTGTTCAATATATTTTCAAGAAAGTTCCTAAGAACCGCTTGTTTGATTTTTAAATTTGCATATTGTAATATGAAGCGACTGCTAACACACTCTCCAACAGCAGTTTAACGGGAGGAACTTCCGGTATGACATCAAAAATTTACGCGCTTCTGGTTATGATTTTTTCGCTGGCCGGCGTGGCCACAGCGAGTGCCTGTGCTATTATGATCCAGGGACTTCATCCCGTTTTGCTCGGCATGATCGTATTTCTCTTGCTGCTGTACTTCGCAGCGGCGCTTATGATCGAGATCGATCTGCTGCGTTATCAGAAGAAAGATCCCTGGACAGATGTTTTCGGACCGCTACCGATCAGTGCCGAAGCTAAATCCGCGAGAAAACAGGACTTAATCGTGCTCACCTACTTTGGAACCGGATTGGTCGTAATTCTCGCTTTCTTTTTGATTAATCTGAATACAGGAATCGCGGCGATCATACTCTTTGTCATCGGTTGCTGCCTGCTCGCTCAGCACAATAAGCAACGCAATAAGGTCATATCCAAAAGTACACATCATGACTCCGCCAAGTACGTAGATACGACGCCGGTCGAATTCCCCTCGTATCGCTTTTTCGAAGAGAGTCTGTCAAAAGCCGCGGAGATAATAAGCGCCTCGCGCGTTTCGGGACTGCCCTTTGACATGCCGTGTGAAGAAAAAATCAACCGGCTCGCCAAAGACGGATCCTGCGCTATCTTAGCGTTCGAGTCCGGCCTGGATCAGATTCTTTCGGGAGTGCAGGCGGTCATGAAAAGACGCGGTTTTGACTCTTCCGTGATTACCGGAGAAGCCCTAATCGCCGGGGATTCCGGACAGATCCAAAAACGCCGACGTAAAGGAGAAGACACAAGCGATAACGATCTCAATTCTATCGGACGTATATTGGATGGTGCGGGATTGGTTCTTCTGGATCTTCTCTATCACCCTTATGAAGGTCACATCATTACCGTCATCACACCGGCGGAATTGGATCGCCTCGAAGAGCTGAACTACATCGATCTGGAAGAATTGCGTCATTGTCAGATTAACCCGTAGGCCAAAGAGGAGTAATATATGGAGATGATCTATCACGGATACGGCCATATTAATGTGGGTTTCAAAGAGAGGAACGTCCGGATGGGCGGCGAGTGCCATATTAATGGTTTTTTAGTTTGGATCAACGGGACCGAATGGGTATCTCACAGAAGGAAGACCCTGCTGACAGCAGAGGAGTTAGTTGATCTTATGCGCGCGGCATGTGGATTTACCTGGCGCGAAGATTTTCACTTCGTTTTTTTAGACGACAAATCGAAAATAATCTTTTTTTCTCCGCAAGGCGAACCCTATGTGTATATTGAAGAAGGTGTTGTTAAATCAAGCAAGGGTAATTTCAATTGCCTTTGTGAAGCGCTTGAAGAATCCGATGATTACTCAGAAATCGGATTCAGGAGGCTCAGCTGGTATATCAATGATTATGCCTTCTCCGGAAATTTTAAGAAGATACGCGAATGGAAGAAGCACGGGGAACCCATAGAGGGCCGGTACAAATGTACCCGGTGCGGAAAAGTCTGGCGTCTTGTCTGGCCTCGGGATTCATTCAGTGGATTATGGGAAAAAGTATAGGAGGATCTTATGAGCAGTATGAATGAATTCACCATATCTTTTCCCAAAGGGGCGATTAGGCTTGAATTAACCTTAATGTTGTTTATTATACTCTTCCCGGTGATGTTTACGGTGACCGGGCAAGAGACCCATGTGGTGATGTATGTATCTTTTGGATTGCTCGCGTTATGTCTCGCGGGGCTGCCCGCTTTGCATATGATAACACATAAAATCCGGGTGAATGGACACTCAATCCAAGTGCGAAAAGGCTTATTCAGAAAATTCAGCATAGATGTTACCCAGATCAATCGGGTAGATGGGGAAATGGCAAATACGGAATTCGGTACACTCAATACCTTAATTGTAAGGGCGGGCTCAAGAAAATTCAAAGTTAATTTCCTGATGGAGGTTGAGAAAAGTCAAAAGAAAGGTGCGAGTGCAATGCTGGCTTATTTAAAAGAGAATATTGATGAGAGCAAAATCCATATAACGACCCACAATCCCATGAACTTGAAATAAAGCAATCGGGAAACCGGGTTCATTTATGCGCATATTTCAGGATCCCATGATCTCCTTTTTCTTTTTTTCAAATTCCTCCGGGGAGATTGCTCCGCCTTCAAGAAGCACCTCATAAATCTTAAGTCTGTCTGCCTTGTCATCTGTCGGTGAATAGAAATCGCTTTCTTGGTTACCATGAGAATCGGATGTGCCGAATTCATTTCTTTGGCCGGCGATTTGCTCACTTGCAGTGCTTGATTCACGGTAATTCATCCATAGTCCGAGGAATAGAAAAGCAGGAATCTCTAAAAGATACAAAAGAAGAAAAGGAATCACTCTAAGACTGCCATAAGGCAAGTAATCCCACAAAATTATCACACATTTCAATGAAATGAATAAGGCAGGAATAAACCCCATGATCTTGTTTGTTTTTAATTCCGAACGACACAGAGGAATACAGTTCAACATAGAAATAATCATCAATAAAAACACAGCTAAACCGTTGAACAGATAAAACAGCGAAAGATGAGGCATGGTATCCCCAAACACCACAAATACTACTGCCAAAACAATCAGGCCGGCATTTTTCTTTCTGAGAAAAGCAAATATGGCAAAACCAATCCAGACCAGTCCATACAGCCAGAATCCATACACGGAACGCATCGCATCAACGCCTGATACCAGAACAATATACGTCATTCGGTAGAGCGAATATATAATAGAGAATTCTGCACTTCTTTTAGCCAAAATATCCGATGTGTCTTTCTCGATCAACTTGTCATCCTCCCTGCCGGTTTCGGCTGAATTAATATCATTTCATATTATCACATCCTTGAGCACCGGCGATACAAAGCAGTCCGAAGACTCTGTTCACAGGCGTTGCGGATCTCGTTTTCAATATTGCTGCTCCACCCGTTTACTTTCTCCACATCTTTACCTTGTTCATTTCAATAAGGCTTCCTGCTTTTCTTGAGAAAAGCGATCGCCGCAAGATCCATAAATGACGCGGCATATTTATACCGTGGATCCATGAATTCCCGGGTAAGCAGAATGCTCAATTTCAATTCCGTAAAACCGGAAAATTCCGCGGAATATGCAATCAGTCGGGAAAGGAAGGCAAAAGTCTCCGCGCCTACTTCCAGGTCCCGAAACTTGACAGATCACCATAGGTACCGGACAATTGACATAATCTGAAAACAAATGCACGATCCGTACGGCTCATATGAAACAGTGGACTTATGGATTCCTGGTTACGGAGCTTTCACCGGCCGTCTCTGTCAAGTATATCCACCGGATAATTCCGGAGAAAAATGCGGGGGGATCACATGTACGTGAGAGAATTCACCGTTGTATATAGCAAAGGAATGGTTTGGTTTTCCTTATTCGCGGGACTATTTTGTATATTTCTGCCGGTGATGTTTACGATGACCGGGCAAGAGACCCATCCGGTGATGTATGTGTCTTTTGGCGGGTTCGTGCTTTTATCCTTCTTGCTCGCTTTACATATGAGCATATATAAAATCCGCGTGGAGGGAAGCACAATCCATGTTCGAAAAGGCTTACTGAGAAAATTCAGCATTGGTGTTTCAGAGATCGATCAAATCAAGGTCAATCGAGTCAAAACCAGCGTATTTAGGCATATCAGAATACCCGATAGAACCATCACAAACACTTCGCTCTTCATATGGGCAGGCTCACGGAAATTCGTAGTTAATTCCTTTATGAAAACGATAGAATATCCTCAAAGTGCTACGGTTGTAATGTTGGCTTATTTGGTAGACCGTGTTCATGAGAACAAAATCCATGTCCGAAGCCGTGACACCACGCAATCCAAGCGCGATCATTACGGCACGTCCGAACGAAAATACGACCAGCCTGTACCTCCGGATGATAATGCAAACTAAACACAACATTCCGGTGATTGAGACGTGCCCCTCACTGACAAGGCAGTTGTTGCAGAAGCCCTCAAGGGAAATAAAGACCTTCCTTATGACCTTCACCCTAAAAATATAGTCCACTCCCAACGTTCGAAAAACAGACAATATGATGCTAGGCATTGGCTGTTGCTAGTGAACCTTACATATTCTGGGATGGAGACCCATCTGAAGCTCATCGGATTATCAGCTAAATCAATATTCCCAGGGAAGTCGGGAATTTAGTATTACCCAATAAAAATCTTAACGGCCCTTCAAGCAAAGTTCTATCCGAAAACATACTGAAGCCATTGTCCGTTAACAGGCAGCAAACATGGCTATGCAATCATGAAGTCAGGCGCGAAAACCATCATATTACTTGGTGATGTCCCGATCAGGCAATACCTCCGAAAGGTATGTTCATTGGATTTTAATGATCTCAGAGATTATACGCAAAAATATGGTTATGGCAAACCTATTCGACTGAAAATTGCAGAGACAGCTGTTAACGTGGTCCACTTATCCGTCTGTTAAATTGATATATAATTATCCGGTATATTTACGTTTTCAATATCAATTACGCTGTATGCAAATAGGGTTCATATAGAAAATTCATTTCCTGAACGGAGGAACTTCTATGAAAACGAAGATTCTGTCCGTTTCGGATTAAAAATTACCGTCGGACGAGTCGAAACCGAAAAAACACTGCGGAAGCCGCCCAAAAGAAGTTGTGGCGTTATTTGACATAGCGGAACTACTCCGGTATCAGAAGGATGTACTGAATACTCGTTCCTTTTCGAAAAGCGCTCGATGGTTCAAATAACCCGCTCACTTAGAGGTGCTTCTTCCTCTTTTTTTCTTTATAGAGTTCGGCATCCGCCTCTTCCATTAACTGCTCAATTGTAAACGTTGTATCGGGGTCGCACGGAGCGGCACCTGCGGAGACGGACAATTGAAACTGCTGATTTTTCGATGCATTAAATTCATCGATCACCTGATCCAACCGCCCCTTGATTTTCTTATATTCGCGGATCGTACATTCGATGGCCAAAATGACAAACTCATCGCCGCCGATGCGGGCAATAATGTCAGAACTGCGAAAAACCTTTTTCAGCAGATTGGCAAAAGACATCAGGGCGTAGTCGCCCACCGAGTGTCCCAACGTGTCATTGATCTTCTTCATACCGTCAATATCAAAATAAACCAGCAGAAGATCGTTGTTATTCCGCTTTTTCAAGGCGATTTGCTGTTTTGACAGAGTCAAAAAGCCGCGCCGGTTATAAAGTCCGGTTAACTCATCGATAACCGACAAGCGCTCCAACTTTTCACTGGTCTCTTGCACAACATCCAAGGCTTTTTCAAGCTCAATCGTGCGGTTTGCCAACTCCTGGGTCCGCTCCTCAACCTCGATTCGCAGGTATTCGGCATGCCTTTTGGCCGCTTCCAGAAGGCGCGCACCCTTTAAGGCACTGGAAAGGTGGTCTCTGATAATCTCAAGAACAGGAACATCTTTCAATCCTGCGTCGGAAACAAAAAATCCGATATCCTCATTCCGATAGAAAAGCGGCAAAACATGACGATAATACGGACGGGGCAAACGGGCAAGACCGCCGCTGATCAGTTGTTTTTCGGGAAATTTATCTCCGCGGTGACCGGTCTGATCGAATAGGATTTCCGCCTGCCCCTGCCCGAGATACTGAGACAACGAGAAATCACTAATGCCAAGGAAATTCATTTGATCACTAAGAACGGAAATGATTTCATCGATTTCAAAATTGCCGATCAAATCCCGTGTCATAAGATTCACAACAGCACTCAACTCTGCCCATTCGCTTCTGTCTTTATCCGACAACGCTGCCGATGATTCTTCACTACCGGTCGCACTAAGTACTGCCGTACCGGCCTTACAACCGCAGGATTGTCGCACGGCAAGCGGCGCAGGCAACTGCTCATGCCGTATCTCTATTTTATCCTCACATATACCTTCGGCAAGACGTCGCATGGCAAAAGCGCCTAAGTCGAAGGCAGACTGATGGACCGTAGTCAACGCCGGCGTAGAGCTTCCGGCACTTGCCAAATCATCAAATCCGACAACACTGACCTGTTCCGGTACAGAAATACCCCTTTTTTGGAGTGCCTTCATGGCGTACAAGGTCATATGATCGTTGGCCCCGACCAATCCGTCGATTTCAAGCTTCCGTTCATCCAAAAATGTCTTAACCGCCGCGATGCCGTCTTCGCGAAGAAATGACCCGTAATAGACATAGCGCTCATCATATCCTATATTGTTATCCAGTAAAGCCTGCTTATACGCCCTGAATCGCTCATCCGCTTCATAAACACCATGCGTTCCGCTGATATAGGCAATCCTTTTTCGACCATGTTCCGTGATCAAATGATTAACCGCATCATACATCCCGGAAAAATTATCGATGCCGAAGGTCAAAAGCGAATCATGCCGGATACCGACATGCGCTGAAGGAATATCACCCAAACTCGCCGTATAATCAATGAAACGCTCCAGACCGATATAATTGGACAGCGAAGAAGACACATAAAATATTCCGCTAAAGTCATCGGGATTGACCAAAGAAAACAGGCGGGCTCGCATTCCCATATGCTGAACAGGGCTTTCAAAAGAGCCGACTCCAAAAGTGACGACTGAAACGCCGAGCTTCGCGGCAGCAGATACCGCGCCCCGATATACAGCAATGCTGTATTCATTATGAAAATCATTCAAGAGTAATGCGATGGAGATATCACTCAATTTCTTCATATCTTGATGATATAGAAGAATATGGCCAATTTCAATTCGTTTCGGATCAGAATATCTTGTAATAAGCGCATTAACGGAAATTATTCGTTAATCGCAAATTCGGGAGGGGTACATTTCACCTCTTTACTTCGTAAAACACAACCCCGTGATCCTGATACGGACCGTCACCGTGCAGAAGCCCTTCAATCGCTTCGACTTCCGAAAAGCCAAGCGGAAGGAATTGTCGTTTCACATCCTCCCGGTTAAAATAATGATTCCAGAAACGATACAACTTCGCCGAACCATCTTCAAAAACAACAAGGTGCTGATCGAGCGTTGCCTTTTGATCCGGAAATCTGCGGCTGTCATTCAGGCAGATATAGGACTCCGGACTATAGAATCCATCCGGCGCGGTTTCTGACTCCCATGATGTTCCATAGGTAAGTCGATCGGCCGCATTTTCCGTGATTGCATCAAAGAAGAATACTCCGCCGGGCTTAAGTGCTTTTCGAATGACTTCAATCAACCGGTTACGGTCATCCGGAATCAACACACCGAAGTCACAGTAGATCATCATGACAAGATCGAATTCCTCCATGTACTTGAGATCCAGATAATTTGCCTGCTCATAGTGAATATCATAAAGCGCAGCCTCCGGCCTTGTCCTCGCATAATTGATCGAGTTCTCAGAAAAATCAACGCCCGTCACCTGGTGTCCCAGCGCAGCGAGACGCGAGGTATATAACCCCGGCCCGCAACCTAAGTCGAGGATTTTCGAACCGGGCTTAATCCGCTTGTGAATGTACGCAACAGTATCTTCAATTGCCTGAGGCGTTCGACTGGCAGCTGCATTCACCGGATCAAGATGCACGGCAAGAAGTTTCTTTGAAATATAAGGATCTGTCCACATCATGTGGCTGCCATACGCATAAGGCTGTGCATTTTTCATGTCCCGGGTCCATTTGAATATATCCATTTTCATTTCTCCTAGTATTGTCCGGTTTATGTATTACATCGATATTTTTTTTTCATACAATTGAAGTGTTTCACCCTGCATGAATATCTCGCCCTTGGGTTCAAAACCATTTTTCTCATAGTATTTACATAACCCGTCAATTTTCGTACCGCAGTCCAGTCTCAAAAAGGGTATCCCTTTTTCATGCAACAGTTCTTCAATATCGCTTAATATGAGTTTACCAATACCCTTTCCTTGGTACGTGCGTTTGGTAGTGAAAGAATGTATATACCCCGAGCGATCTGTTCTTTTCCCCCAGAATAATTCATCTTCGTATTGAAGCCTAAACATGCCTACAATAATTTCATCATCCAGGGCAAAGTAAAAATCACCCTTCCGGATTCCTTCCAAGATCCATTCTTTATATTGCTGTTGTGGCTTATGCCAATCCTGCCAATAGTCTATTTCTTTTGCTCTTAACCATTCTGCCGATTCTTTGAGCATTGAAAACACTTGATCGGCTTCACTGATCTTTACTGTGCGATATTTATAATGCATTTTTGCCCGCCTTATTTCTTATATGCAATCGCATCGATTTGCACATGTAGTCCATCCGGGCCGCCTTTATGCGCAAAATCGGTTTGTATCGTTTTTCTCGCCGGATACTGACCGGCGAAACGTTCCCTGAATACTTTTTCCATAATCGGGATATTCCAGGCGTCTCTCAATAAAACATCCACCTTTACCACAGATGATAGAGTCAATCCGATCTGCTTTAAGTGATTCTCCATATCATCTATTGCGCCGTGCACCTGTGCTTCAACAGATTGTCCGACATTTCCCACGCAGAAGTTCAAAAACACGAAGTCACCTGCCTCTACCATCTCTGACCACGCATTTTCTTCATTAATGTTATATCTCTTAATACTCGACACGGTTCGTTCCTCCATTCGTTATCTTTATAGAATTGCGGTAATTGCTCCGATGAGAAATTTTGCCCCGAAGCCGACCCCGGCATAATCGCGCCCGAAAAATCCACTACAAAGGCCGAAAAAAAGAGCCAACATTATTTATAACCTACTTTTCATCATATTAATCGCTTCATCAATCGTAACTGCCTGCGCATACCTCTTCGGCCACATGAATTCGTTGAAATATTTATATGCAGTCTCTCCGGAAAAGTAAGGATTGTCGTAAGTAGAATTGGCATATGCCGGAACGATCATATGAAATCCCTGCTCAAAACCGCTTTTAATCGTTGCATCCATACAATAATCCGTCGATACTCCGATCGCGATAACATCCTTAACTTCTTTATCCTTCAAGTACCCGGAAAGACCTGTCATGTCATGAAACGCACTGTTAACATTTTTATCGAAAATTCTCTCTGATCCTAAAGGAGCAAACTCGTCATATATTTCAAAGTTTTCTGTTCCCTTATCCAGGTCAGAACCCGGACCGTCATCATGTCTTACATAGACAACCTCAACATGATCATTGCGAGCTTCCTTGATCAGGCGTTTAATGTTTTCCTTTACGATTTCAAAAGCGTAGAGTTTGTTATGAAAACACCCTCTTTGAGTATCTACCACGAGCAAGATCATTTGCTTTTCCTCCTTAAATTTATTCTCTAGCCATATCCTTAAGATTCATTTCAGGATGGCGATATTTGACACCGGGCGCTCTGCTCCAATGATGGATCGATCCTTTGGGGCACCATTCATCACATGCAAAGCACATCTCACATCGATGCTGAAATTCCGGTTTCTTATCTACAATTACGATGTTCTCAACAGGACAGACCTTTGCGCAAATTCCGCAACCAATACATTTTTCATCAACAACAATACTCTTGTCAGTCATTGGAATTAATTCATAGTACGATAATCCACTATCCGCAGGTTCATGTGCTCTTACTTTTAGATCTTTGATGATTGCCGGTCTCATTATGCTAAATAGGGGCTTCATGATAATAAGAAATAAATCCTTGCTTCCTTTGTATCTTGCTTTTCTATTTTCAATGATGTAACTACAGATTCGATTGATTTTCAATTTACCCTTACGGATTATTTCATCGTGGTCTCTGTTTATAGGTATCGGGATATGATCATAGTCCAGATTGTTCATTGGCATCCTCAAGGAGCATTCCGCGTAAAGCTTCCCTCCGCAGGACTTGAAAATTTGCCGCAACTTTTGTAATGACGGAAGTGCATTAACACTTTCATACCCGCCGCAATTGCATACAGCAAAAAAAGTAACCTCATTGATATTTTTAATCATCCTGATAAATCTCTCTACCACGGGTGGCAGTCCGGATAGAACAGCCAGATAAGAAGGGAAAACTATAACTGCTTTTTCGGCATCGATGTGATGATTACTCTCTTTCACAAAACCCGGAATCGAAACAAGGTCGGCTTCAAGTTTTTGGGAGATCCTCCTCGCCAGGGCAAGCGTGTTTCCTGTTCCGGAAAAATAGAACACCTTGGTTCGCAATCTCATTACTCCCGTCCCCTTTTCCCAGGATTCCGGATTCCCGTATCACAAACGGGCTTTTCAACCTTACCGTTCTTATTGTAGCTTATAACCAACGTAAAATTGAACGTATTGATTGCCTTTCACCGAATATATATTTATCATAAAGCACTTCCATGGCATGGACACGATTATGGATGAACGCGTTATGTGATAATCACTGGTATCTATTTCTGAGCCACGATCAAATAACGATGAATCGTACCTTCAATCTTACCATCTTTTTCAATTCTGCTTTGCATCTGCAATAATCGATCAAAGCATTTTTCGACAGAGAAGTCCGGAAACTCCCATTCAATGACACGAGCAAACCAAACAAAAGCACCTATATCGAAAAAACGAATCGGGCGAAAGGCCTCCTGCTCTCTGAGTATTCGAAACCCTACTTCTTCAAAGGCTTCCGTTTGCTCATCCAAGTTTGCATGCGAAAACGGGATCGGAGCATCCGGCAAGACCATTTCTACCAGGTCCCTGTCATTCTTACTTCCTACCTGCTGCGTCACAAATATTCCGCCGGGCTTCAAAAGGCGATATATCTCAGGCGGGAAAAAATCTCCATGACGATTGATCATCACATCGAATGATTCATCCTCAAAGGGAATTCGGGCAGAATCCGTGCATTCCCGAAAATCTACGCCAAGAGGCAATAGCAAGTCCTTACATAATTGAACATTGGGCCCATAGCCTTCCGTCGCCGAAGTGTTCTCATGGGGATGGCCTAATGATAACAGGATCTCTGCTCCTCCCGTATCATAGTCCATTAACTTCAAATCATCTTTCAAATATTGTCTGACAATACTCTCGTAATCCCATGGAATATCCTTTTCCGATTCATATCGGCCCTGGATATGCGAGAAATCCCATCCTCTGATATGGGCTATATTTTCTTCCTGCATCCAAATCTGTTTATAGTTATTTTCATTCATTTCACAGTAGGATTTCATTTGTTGTCCCCCCCGAAGTTATACTGATATCAGATTTCTATTTGCTGATCCGGGCTAACCGGGATAGTAACGCGCGGGAGTCCGGCTTCATCGACCGCTTGCGCCAGATCTTCCGGGGTCACCGTTCCCGGAAACAGTTGAAGATGCACGCCGATCACTTGCCCGGAGGTGCTTATCGAGACGATCGATCGCAAATAGTTTATCGTGCGGGAAACCGCCCCGGCAAATTCCGATTTTCCCTTCAGGAATTCCTCGTCCACAAGATTTGCGACGATCGCGTCCGTCTTTCCGACATCATCAGCCAGCGATTCTGTCCACTCGCTGTCGCCCGTCACGAAAATACGTTTTCCGTCGACCTCGATCAGATAACTGTTATGGATCGGGTCCCAATGATTGAAATGCGCGGTATGGTAACAAGTGATAGAAACTTCTCCTAATGTGACGGAAGCCGGCTCCGAATCCCGATTCGAATACATCACTTCAACCTGGTCGATATCTGCTCTCCCTATGGACAGGATCGGCTTTACAATCGTAGGCGGTCCCACGAGGGTGATATCCCGGCCCCGCAGGTCGGGTAACACATTTGCGCTAAAGTGATCCCCGTCATCGTGTGTAAAAAGAAGGACGTCTCCTGGCAGAGCCTCCGGTGCATCGAGCATTGTATTATAGGCATCGATCAGTATTCTCTTCATTCCGGCAGTGATAACAATCGCGCCAACTCCGGGGTTAGTTATTGAAACTATTTCCATTGTTTTGCCTTTCACGTAACGATTGTATATCTTGCCACGAGGTTCTCTTTCCCACGTTCCGAATCGGACAAAAGCTCTCTTTTGAAATCGATCTTTTCATGCTGCAAACAGAGTTCCATAAATAAGAGAAAAATACCGGTATCGATTTTATTATAAAAGGGCACCTTCAGGACCGGCATAATGCCGCGGCTGCCAAGGACTCTGTATACGTCCATAATTCCCGGCGATGAGCGAACAAGCCATGGTTGTGTATTGCAGGCGCTCGGAGCGTATCGTACAACATCGGCCATCCCGCGAAAAGCTTCTCCCTGCCAGATTTCCGCCACTTCCTTGCGCTTAGCTTTCGTGAAATCCTTGCGAAATTCCGAGTCTTGCGCCTTTTCGATCCCGAGCATGATCACATAGTCAAGCCCGTCGCATTTTCTCTCTTTCGTACGTCCCAGACCCAGCCAGCATGTGCCGATGTTTCGGGACGCAAGCCAAAGGTCGAGCTGTTGGACCATATACCCGATGTTGTACAGATAATGCTCGCGCTTCTCGCTGTAGAACAGAATGCAATACTCCCCGCTCTTCCATGACGTCTCCTCGCGCGGGACGATCTTCCATGCCGTCTTGATCTCAGGTACAAGGGGGGGCAGCGTGCCGATATACTGTTCAATCTGCAAAAGCTCATCATCGGTCATCTTCAAATTGCCCGGGAATGTATGAAAGGATTTTCTCTTGAAAATCATCGGATACAGTAATTCGTCCATATTGCCACCCCGTATCTTACTGAACTAAGCGTAAATCTATTTAAATATTAATAAAGTACCCTCACTAAAATATTCTTTATTGCCAAAGAAAATCCATCGACCATCACCGTTTACGATGATGGTGTCACCGGAAGAGAGAACAGGGTGAATGTGTTCCGCCCACATGTTTTGATTTCCAAGAGTATCGCCGGTGGTGTAGATCATCACAAATCACGCTCTCTATTCCGGGGTTAATCAACGTTCGAGCAGCCAAGGGTATGGGTATATTGTAGCACTGTTGCGGGGGAGGAAAAAATTCCGCAACCCTTCGAATAGTAGTATTAATCTTGACACAGGGGTAACAGCAGCTTTCCTCGGAAATACAGGCAGTTGGTAAGTAACGGTACATACAAATGGCGTTTATTATTAATTTTTGCTGTGTGGCAAACTGCCGGCAACTGTGGTATAAAGCAAAGATATGAATAAGCACGTGCATTACATGACCCCAGAAATGAATCCCGACAGCCCGGCGCGCCGTACGCCAAAGTGTGACAGACGATGAGCATTTTGAAGCATCATGACACCGATATGTGCAGTGGGCCATTGTTCGGGAAAATCCTGATCTTTGCCTTGCCGATCATGGCCATGAACATTCTGCAGTTGCTTTTCAATGCAGCCGATATGATCGTCGTCGGACGTTTTTCAGGCAGCGAAGCTCTGGCAGCCATCGGCGCGACAGGATCGCTCATCAATCTGATCGTCAATTTTTTCATGGGATTGTCGGTCGGCACGAGCGTCGCCGTGGCGCAAGACTACGGTGCTGACCGTCCGGATGGGGTGAGCCGGTCGGTTCACACATCGATCATCATCAGTGTGATCGGCGGGTTGCTGGTCATGGCGCTGGGTCTCGTCTTTTGCGGACCTTTGCTCGCGATGATGGGCACGCCTGCTGACATTATCGACCTGTCGACCCTTTATATGAGGATCTATTTTCTCGGTGTGCCGGCCAGCATGATCTACAACTTCAGTGCGGGCATCCTGCGCGCTGTCGGCGACAGCAAGCGTCCGATGGTTTATTTGACCATTGCCGGCATCCTGAACGTATTCTTGAATTTGTTCTTTGTGCTTGTGCTGCATATGAGCGTCGATGGCGTGGCTTGGGCGACGATCATCTCCCAGTACCTGTCGATGGCACTGATCCTGGCCTGCCTGATCCGGAGTGAAGGCGCGATCCGGCTGATCCCCCGGCAGCTGCGGATCGACCGGGAAAAACTGGGACTGATTATCCGGATCGGCTTGCCGGCCGGCGCGCAGAACCTGTTGTTTTCGATCTCCAACGTCCTGATACAGTCGGCTATCAATTCATTCGGCTCCACGATGGTGGCCGCCAGCTCCGCCGCTTCTAATATCGAAGGTTTCGTCGGCTCCACTATGACTGCTTATTACAATGCAGCCATCACTTTTACCGGCCAGAATATGGGCGCAAGAAAATATGAACGGATCGACACCATCGCCAAGGTCTGTACAGGACTGATATTTGTCACCTGGATTCTCCTGGGCGGCGGTGTCATGATTTTCAGCGGTCAGCTGATGTCGATCTATACAACCGATCCGGCGGTCATCGGTCTCGGCATAATGCGCATGCGGATCATGATGGCGGCTTTTTTTACTTGCGGCATTATGAATGTTTATCCGGGCTTATCCCGCGGCATGGGCTATTCGGTTTTGCCGATGGTCATAACCCTTGCCGGCGCCTGCCTGATGCGGATCGTGTGGTTGGCGACGCTGTTTGCCTGGTATCCCACGATCAGCATGCTTTTTGTCTGCTATCCGGTTACCTGGGCGCTGGCCGGATTAGGTCAGGTAGGCATTTTTTTCTACGCGCGGCATAAAGTTCGGCGGCAGGCGCCATCCGAAGCGGTCATACGCTGATCGGGAAGTTCCGCCCGTTCATCATGATAATTCAGCCTTGGCATGATGAACGACCGTATTCTTTTTCCACTTTCCCGAAAGATAATAAACCAGTAGAATCAGACCTGAAGCTAAGCTGGCAACAGGCGCTGCAAGGCCCAATCCCCACAGGCCCTGTTGCATAACCAATGCGAAAATAATAGCTATCGGGACACGGAAGCCAATGGATGACAGAATTCCGCATATGGATGCTATAACGGTATGCCCTGACCCTGTTACCAGGCCATTCAAACAGAATGTCATAGGTACAATAAGGTAATCGACGGAGAAAGCCCTTAGATACTGTACTCCGGCTGCAATCGTATCCGGATTATCATCAAAAACAGACAAGATCTGCTTCGGGAAAAGCTGCGTAACAATAAACAAAACAAAGGTAATCGAAAAAGCCAGTGCAACACCGGTTCTGAACGTCTTCTTAGCGCGATCGATTTCTCCCGCACCCATATTCTGCGCAACCATCGCAGCGACGGATGACCCGACGGCAATCGCCGGCATAATCGCAAACCCGTTGTATTTGCCGACAATACCAACGGCCGCGGACGCATTAACACCCATACTGTTCGCAATAGCGGTGAGCACGAGAAAGGAGAAATTCACAATGACATTCTGGATCGAGATCGGTATACCAACCTGGATGATTGTAGAGAGATGCTTCTTGATGATTCTGAATGACTTCAGCTTGAAATCGAAGATGAAATCGCTTCTGATTAAGGTAATAATGCAAAGAATCATGCTGATGGCCTGCGAAATGACCGTTGCGATCGCCGCACCCTTGGCTGACATGCCAAAGCCGCCAACAAGGAGCAAATCCAAAACAACGTTCGTCCCACATGCTATGGATACGAAGATAAACGGCCTCCTGCTGTCGCCAAAAGCTCTCAATATAGCGGCGAACGCGTTATAGCCGAAGATAAACACCGTGCCTAACATCGTAATGTCGAGATAGTCCCTCGCCTCCTGATAGGACTCTGCCGGAGTCTGCAACAGCCGGAGTACCTCGTCAGAAACCATTAACATAATAACGGTCAAAGCAGCACCGATAATGAGAAGAAAAGTTAGTAGTGTTCCGATGGATTCCTTCACGCTCTTCCGGTCTCCGGAACCTAGATACTGACCGATAACGACGGTACCGCCAACGGTCAGACCAATAATGATATTCGTCAGGATAAACGTAACCTGCCCGCCGATATTCACTCCCGAACTGCCGGCAGTTCCCGAAAAATAACCGACGATCAACATGTCGGCTACATTGTAAAGACTCTGAATCAAGTTCGATAACATAAACGGAAGAGCAAACTGTATCAACAGCTTAACAACACTGCCCTCCGTGAGATTCTTTTCGATGGATCTTTTTCCCATTTGTTCTGACCGTTTCCTCTCCTTGTGTCAATTTGCGTCACCCACACTACTATGATGATCATTTACGTCTTCACACCGGCCAACGTAGCCTGTTCACGTATATAAGCCGCAGCTTTTTTATACGTTTCAAAATCCGGCAGATGCTCGACGAATAACGGAGTGTCCGGCCCCAGCGACTCGCATAGCTTAGAAACCTTTTGGTAATTGACTCTTCCTGTTCCCGGCATGGATTCTCGAATGACGGTTGTATAGGTATTCTCCATGATGACATCTTTACCGTGTATGCTCTTGATATGCGGGCCAAGTTTCTTGAAACATTCCTCAATGAACTCATCGCAGAAGAGATACCGCCGGGGACAATGGATCATATTAACAAAGTCCAGATGCACGCCGAAGGCTTTTCGATCGACATCCTGAATTAGTTGAAGGTA
>JAEAME010001371.1_pt1 | contig 17376 bp, 15 predicted proteins | sample 8958731 | NCBI WGS metagenome assembly JAEAME01 (sample SAMN16933194, study PRJNA681113) | bioreactor sludge metagenome | isolation source: anerobic bioreactor sludge (Control) | place: India:Bengaluru | collected 2018-10-24 | reverse complement strand
ATAGCCAGTGGATTCTTTTCTTCCTCCAGAAAGGAGCAGGCTGATTTTCTTCCAGCTTTGAGAATGCGTAATATCGAATTGGTTAAAATTAAGTCGCCGATCACTCCACTGCCATTCGGGATAGTATGGTTTATCATAGAGTCCCACTGAATACTGAATGCTGGTAGCTGGCTTCGATGCTGGTTCTTTAGTAATAATGTTGATGACGCCGCCCAGTGCGTGCGATCCATACAACGCGGAGCCTGCGCCTTTCACGATTTCCACCCGCTCAATTTGGGACATCGGGACAATGTCCCATTTAATGTCGCCGCTATCGCCGGGCATCATAGGAATGCCATCGACCAGAAATAATACCCGGCTGCCAGCTCCGAGACTGAAACCAGATGAGCCTCGGATATTCACATCGCCTTGCATCATATAGACGCCCGGTGTATATTCCAGCACTTCATCCAGATAGGTTTTATTGCGTCGTTCAATTTCTTTTAAAGAGATAAGAGAGACGCTGTTGGGAACATCTTGAAAGCTCTGGGCTTTTTTGCTGGCAGTGACAATGATAGCCGGGCTTTCGATAGCAGTTACCTCAAGGTTAAAATTGATGATAGCTTTTTCCCCCGGCATGATTGTCACTGCAATCGTTTTATTTTTATAGCCCATCATGGAAGCTTTGACATCATACTTTCCGGAGGGAATGCTATTAACTTCAAAATTCCCATCCACATCACTGGAAGCACCCATGACGGTTTGCACCAGAATAATATTCGCACCGGGCAATGGGGTGCCGGTGCTGGAATCAGCAACTTTGCCAGCCAGCGCGCCGTAGTTATTGTGCGATTGTCCCAAAATTAATTTTAAAGGGAATATGATCAACGATAATATAAATATGAATATTTTAGTAATTTTCATTTTGTCATTTCGTCCTTAGTTGATGTTCCGCGAAATTGCTTTGCTAAAAAAATACGGGGAAGTCAACTCCTTTAATTGCACTGGTATCTGTTGGCACAATAATATCTTTAAGCAACAACCCAACGAGATTTTCCAATGCCCAGGATTGATTGACTTTTTTAATAACTACACCAACGACATGATAGGTGGCTGGCGCTGCTGAAATAGAGTAATTAATCGAATCGACATAGGCGGGCTGGAGACCGGTAAACGCCATATCCAGTAATGAAGTAGGCGGAAATTTAGTGGCGGCGATAACCATAAAATTTTCCGACTGTTCCGGCCAATTGCCGATAAAGGAAATCTTCCCTGAAATGCTACTGCTACTGGCTTTTTTGGCGTAGGCGAAATCGGCGACAATATCCTTGCCGGTTACAATTGATTTTTCATCAGGAATCGATATCGCGGCTGGAGACAAGGCATTGCCCGGGGTGGTATAAATACCAAAAATACTTTGAATTCCCCATGATGCGTCTCGTTCCCGCCAGACCAATCCAAGGTAATAGTCTCCGGGACTTAGATAGAAAGTATATATCGTTGAATCCCCTCCGATCGGGAGAATATCACCGATGATCAAATCGTTCAAATCCGACGGCGGGAATTTGGTGGCTGCGATTATCCGCACTTCAGCCGTGTTCTGAGGCCATTTGCCAATATATTTGATCGTGCCACTGATGCCACTGCGAATTGGTTCCAGACCATGGTTCATTTCACACGTCAAAAAAATCAGCGACGTGGCTAAAATAATTAAAAGAAGCTGAATTTGTCTGTTCTTTGATGAAATCATAAATTCATAAATCCTATTAAAAAAAATCCATGATTAAAATCATGGGTCAATTATGAAAAAAACGATATGACTAAATCAGTCGTTCACTTGAGAACAACATTCCGATAAGTAAAAAATTCGATTTTGATTTTTTTTAATGAAATGAATTGCATATTATGTAAAAACTCTCAGCCTAAATTTCTTTCAACTTATTAAAGGAATAAAACTTATATTTAGAACCATTAATAATAAGATAAAAATTCCAAAATGTCAAGAAATATTTTGGTGAAAATAAATTTTTATAACTGAATGTATTTTAAGAATAAAAACTGCTTGACATTCAAAAAAAAAATTGTAAATTAATGAATGAGTATTCATTCACCATCAAAAATGATCGTTATCCGCCAATTGGTAAACGATAATCAAATGATGACATTCTATGTTATTTAGATAGAAAGGAGTCGAGAATTGGAAACCTATCCATCAGTAGTCTGATAAACCGTTCCGCCGGTTCCGAATCTCCAATTGAGTTCCATTCAAATTTATACATTCAAACCAAGAAGGAGTTATGGCTAATAAAAAGAAAAATAATGATGATAAACGCGAAAGAATTCTAAAAGCAGCTACCCAGATTTTTGCGCAACATGGCTTCTATAAATCAACTATTTCTGAAATTGCTAAAATAGCCAATGTTGCTGATGGGACCATCTACTTGTATTTTAAAAATAAAGACGATCTGCTCATCTCCTTATTTGAAGAGGAAATGATGAAGATCGTTCAACGTATGAAAGAAGAAGTGGTGAAGGAAGATGGTTTTGAAAACAAAATCAGAAAATTTATTCAAATCCATCTGGAAGTAATCGCCAATAATAAGGAGTTGGCAGAAGTACTTCAGATTGAGTTGCGCCAGAGTCATAAATTCATGAAAGATTATATGGGCACCAAGCTAAATGACTATTTAAATATCATTTCCGGAATTATCAGTCAGGCACAGCGCAATGGTGAAGTCCGATCAGACATTATTCCTGGCATTGCCAAACGCATATTATTTGGCGCATTGGACGAATTGTCCGGTTTTTGGGTGTTATCCAAAAATAAACGATATAGCATTGCCACATCAGCCCAAATGCTGGGGGATATATTTATCAATGGCATTGCCAAAAACCATAAATAAAAATTCTCTGTAGCCACCAATCAATACAAATTCTGAATGAGGAAAATCTAATGAGAAAATCGATTTTTGTTATGATTCTTCTGTACCTATTTTCTAATGCGCAAGCTATAGAACCTATTCCCCGGGCAAAGTACCTCGAATTTGCCCGCTCCTCAGCCGATTGGACCTGGAACCATTATGATTCCCTCGTGGCAGTCTGGAAAAAGAATCTGGATCCCGAATATGTCTTTGGTTATAATCCCCCTGGTGGATTGCTGGAAATGGCGACGATTTATTCCTATCTCTACGAAACCGAAGGCAACAACGCCTATGCAGAGCGCGCCAAAAAAGTTCTGCTGAGTTATGGTGACTTTCGGAAAGAATTTCCCGAAGCATCGATCAAACGCCGCACTGAATATGAGAATGGCGTGCCAGCATTGCCCAATATGTTTACGATGATGCGTTACATTCGTCCTTATGAAACATTGAAAAGGCTGGGATTTTTGTCGCTGTCAGAACAAAAGAAAATCGAAGCCCTTATTGCTGAGAGTACCGATTTCATTTTAATTACACAGGAATGGGGCGCCATGAATCGGGGCATGCTGCGGGCTGAATGCCTCGCCTGGGCGATCCGAGCCGTGCCCGATCATCCCCACACGAAAACCTGGCGCATGCTGGAAAAATCCATCGGCGATGATAATTGGGGCAACTGGGAGATCGAGGATGCCAGTTTGTACAATGCGGTCTGGCTTTATTCACTGCTGGGTTATGCCGACGCGCTTAGAAAAATTGACGCGATGTTTCAGACATCTGAAATGTATTACAATGCTCAATATTTTTTGCACCTGATGTGCCCCGATGGCATGATCCCGGATTTCGGCGATTCCAATTGGCATTCGAATTGGGATCGGTTCCTCGTCTTTTTTGAAGCGGCTGCGAAGGCTTACAACGATCCCCATCTCAAATGGGCAGCGACCACCATTGCCAGCGAGCTCGTCGATTTCAAAAATATTAAAAATCCCGGATTAGGCTATATGCTGCTGGATTGCTATCGGTTTGGCGCGGATAATATTTCTGCTGAACCGCCATCTGAATTGAGCGAAGAAGTGATGGAAGATATGGTTGGGAAAAAGATTGTCTTCCGAGACGGCTGGCAACCGTTTTCCACGTATATGCTCTTAAATTATCGCAACGAAGGCGATGGCGGTTTGATCTTCAGAGACTATTTGCGCGACACAATCCCGGTGGAAGAAGAAAAAATGACTCACGGGCATGCCGATGAAAACAGTATTTCCTTATTGATGAAAGGCGGCTCGATTTTGCTGCACGATGGCGGCTATCGGGACTACATGCCCAGCGGACCATTCGGCGCTTATCGCCAGGATTATTTTCATAATCGGCTCTGTGTCCGTCAGGAAAAAATATGGATGGGACAACAGCAAGGTGAATATCGTTATCAGATGCGGGATGCCGTGCCAGGGCAATCAATGCTGGATTTCCTTCGCAATGCAGGATCCTATCGCCAGGTTCGAACTCAAAAAGTTGATTTCATTACCCTGCCTGAATTTGATTACAGCCGCACCCGGCTCATCGACGAAAAGCTCGGTTACGAATGGGATCGGATTATCACTTATGTGAAAGCGCCCGAGCTGTTCGTGGTGTTCGATGTCTTCAAAGCCAGGATCGAAGAATTTTTTACGGCAGCGAATTTGTGGCACTCTCGAAAAATTGTCGCCCAGGGCGATCATTGGTACGATGTGGTTTATGATTCGCTTGGGAAATTAGCCTTGCCCATGGACCAGCGTCTTTTGATTTATTTTCCCAAAACTCATTTCCGAGTAGAAGGGGTTGAACAGGAAAAGCGTTATTATCAAAATGAGCAAGTGATCTATCAGATGACGGGACAACATTTTGAACTGGGGCAGAATATTGGATTTATTACAGTGTTGATCCCCCATCCTGCAACTGAATCGCCCGTAAAATGGCTCAATCAAATCAAGCTGATAAATACCGAGCCAGAGGATAAAGGTCTGGCAATCGAAATTCAGGCTGGCAACAAACAGATCATTGTTGGCGCCAAACGGGATCTGCGCATGGACATGATTCGGGATTGGCGGCGGCCGAAATATACTTATGAAGCTGGTCGAATTAAATACAGCGATTTCGAGACAAATGGAGATTTTTTATTTGTGCAGAAAGAAGGAAATAAATTGAATTACACTGTAGTGAATTTGACAAAGATCAAATATAAAGATCAATGGCTACTGGATCCGAAACCAGCATTATTTGGTTTGGCGTTCGATGGCAGTCCTGATGGGCCTGGTGTGGGGAAATTGAGATATTGGAGAAATGAGGTGGAAGTCAAGTAGTTTTGATTTAGCTATAAAGATTCTGAGATTTCTTTAGACTTTGTTGGAAAAAAGGAATAATGGAAACTGGAATGATGGAATATTGATGTCAATGTTCTTGAGAAATTCTAATAAGGGAATAAGGTTAAAGGGTTCGTTCATTTTAAAATTCTAATAAGGTTTTAGAGACAAGAATAAGGGTTTCTCTTTCGATGATCTTGAATGAGCTGATCAATTGGTGTGTTATCGATATTGCCAGAATTTTCAGAATCAGCAACCATTTCAATTAAATCATTAGCGAAAGACCTGGCAATGATTTGATATACTTCAAGCAAGCGATTTTTATCCAGTTGCTTTATCTTATCAATGAGATTGTCGCGCAACTGTTTTTCATCAATACCTGTCATCAACATTTTTAAGCCTATGAGTTTGAGTAAAAGAAAATATCATTTTTTATAATTCACAAATAGATTACACAAATTAATTTGTTAAATGTCAAATGAAAATTTCAATTCAATATTAAACCTGCCGTTGTTCATAAAAAGTGGAGGTCCCCATGAAAAAAGTCGTTCTTAGCCGAGGTGTCCGCACGCCGATTGGTAATTTTGGGGGAGCACTGCGAGACATCACCGCCCAAGAATTATTGAAATTTGTTTTTCAGGAAGCCATCAAACGCGCCAAAATCGATCCAGCGATTATTGATGATGTCATCGCTGGCTGTATCATTCAAAGCTCGGACGCCACCAATATCACGCGCGTATCGGCATTGATGGCGGGAATACCAGAACATGTCCCTGCCTATACCGTGCAGCGAAATTGTGTCTCCAGCATTCAAGCCATCACTTCGGCCTATCAGGCGATTCAGGCTGGTGATGGCGATGTGTTTTTAATTGGCGGAACCGAAAGCATGTCCAATGCCGCTTATGTGTTGCGCAAAGCCCGCTTCGGCTATCGCCTGCGACACGGCGAATTGATTGATACATTATGGGAAGGATTGACCGACCCAGTTGTGGAGCAGATTATGGGACGGACCGCGGAAAATGTGGCGGATAAATATGGTATTACCCGCGAGGAACAGGATGAATTTGCTCTCCAGAGCCATAAGAAAGCTTTCCGCGCCACCCGAGAAGGCAAGTTTAAAGACGAAATCGCGGTTATGCAAATCCCTAAAAAAATGGCCGGCAAAGACGTGGCTCCAGAAACGTTCGCCGAGGATGAATGCATCAATATCGGCTTGACCAAACAGATGCTGGCGCTGTATCCTACCGTGTTCAAAGAGGGCGGCACCGTGACGCCAGGCAATTCCTGTCCCATCAGTGACGGCGCGGCCGCGATATTTGTTTTAAGCGAAGATAAGGCTAAAGAATTGGGCATTACGCCGGAGTTCTTCGTTCGGGGTTATGGCTATGCGGCGCTGAGTCCTGCATACATGGGCGAAGGTCCAATTCATGCTGTTCCATTGGCATTAAAGAAAGCAGGATTGAAAATGGAAGAAATCGACTATTTTGAAATCAATGAGGCGTTTGCTGCGCAGGTGATTCCCAGCAAGCGAGAGCTGAAAATTCCGGATGAGAAATTCAATGTCAATGGTGGCGCAATTGCGTTGGGGCATCCAGTTGGCGCAACGGGTGCTCGGTTGGTGGTGACGTTGCAGCACATTCTTAAAAATCGAAATGGAAAGCTGGGCGTTGCAGCAGCTTGTGTCGGCGGCGGAATGGGTGGAGCGATTGTGATCGAAAGAGTTTGATTTAATCTTACAAACAGACATTGATTATTTAAGCTGATTAAATTAAATTGTTGATTATTAATCTTTGCTGGAAGGAGGTAATGATGTACATCTATAAAGCAGCCGTCCTGGGTGGCGGCACCATGGGCGGAAGTATCGCCCAGGTGATTACATTTTCTGGAATTCCTGTCGTGATCAAAGATATCGATCAAAATGCGGTTCAAAAAGCTTTAGACAAAGTGCGCTCGATTTATGAATCGAGGGTGAAAAAAGGAAAAATGACTGCCAACGAAATTGAGCCTAAAATCGTGCTAGCTTCGGGAACCACTTCTTATGATGATTTCTCCGATGTCGATATCGTAATCGAAGCCGTGCCAGAAGAAATGAAAATTAAAAAGCAGGTGTTCAAAGAACTGGACGAAATCTGTCCTGCGAGCACCATTCTGGCGACCAATACTTCGGCGCTTTCGATTTCAGAAATTGCATCTGTCACGAAGCGACCGGAGAAAGTTATCGGCATGCACTTTTTCAATCCTGCCCATGTGATGAAATTGATCGAAGTGATTCCTGGTTTGCAAACTTCGGAAGAGACCGTGATGGATGTTCTGGCATTCTCAGAGTCGCTGCGCAAGCTGGCTGTTCGGGTGGAAGAATGTCCTGGCTTTCTGGTTAATCGTTTGCTGATGCCGTACATCACCGAGGCGGTGATCGCTTTGACAGAAGGTGCGGCCACAGCCACGGAGATCGATCAAGCCATGGTCAATTTCGGCATGCCGATGGGGCCATTCACGCTGTCCGATATGCTGGGATTGGATGTTTGCTACAAAGTCGCCCAGATCATGTACGAGGCGTATGGGCCAAGAATGCCTGTCGCCAACTTGAATCTGAAGCTATTTGAAAAAGGTCGGCTGGGGCAGAAATCGGGTGCAGGCTTTTATGATGAAGATGGCTCAGAGAAACAGTTGCAAGCAATTATCAAAGAGCTTCAAAAAAAAGAAGGTTTGAAAAAGACCGAATTTTCACCCGAACGTCTGCTGGATCTCATGGTGAATGAAGCTGTATTAGTCCTTCAGGAAAAAATTGCTTCAGCCACGGATATCGATATCGCCATGATGGCTGGCACCGGCTTTCCACAGGAGTTAGGCGGCCCGCTGAAATATGCGGATAAAGTAGGTCTGGATGTCATTCTGGGAAGCTTAGAAAAATTTAAAGATGAGTTGGGCATGCGTTTCTGGCCAGCCCATCTGCTGAGACGAATGGTGGCTGCTGGATTATTGGGTGAGAAAACCGGGACAGGGTTTTATACGCACTGATCAGTCGGCAGTTGGCAGATCGGTGGTTAGGCAATTAATTTTGACCCGAAATGAAATGAAATAACTTTTGGGAGGAATAAATTTTCAAAAAACAACGAACTTTAAACGAGATGAGAAAGGAATCGAATATGACCCTTCAAAATATCAAAATGACCGTGGAAGATCGGGTGGCAATAATTATAATTGATCATCCGCCAGCCAATACCTTAGATACGCCAACGATGAATGAGTTAGGTCAGGTCATCGAGGAGGTGGTTTCTAATAAAGAAATCAAAGCCGCAGTAATTACAGGCGCTGGAATGTTTTTTATCGCCGGCGCGGATATTAATGAGATCGCCACACTCAAAAATGCGGAGCAAGGAGAAGCCATTACGTTGAGAGGACAGTCTGTCATCAATAAAATTGAGAATTCACCCAAGCCGTTTATCGCTGCCATCAATGGCATGTGTTTGGGCGGCGGACTGGAACTGGCGATGGCGTGCCATTTAAGAATATGCGGCGACCGCGCTCAGGTAGGCCAGCCAGAAATCAATCTCGGAATTATTCCCGGCTTCGGCGGAACCCAGCGATTGGCGCGATTAGTCAATCAACCCCGCGCCATGGAGTTGATTTTGACTGGCGACCGCATTTCTGCCCAGGAAGCGTATCGCATCGGTCTGGTGAATAAAGTCGTGCCGAATATGGACGTAGTCAAGCAGGCGGCAGGTCTGGCGAAAAAAATAGCTTCTAAAGGTGCCATCGCTATTGCCAAAGCCATCGAGGCGATTAAAATCGGCTATGAGATGAAGCTGGAGGACGGCTTGAAATACGAGGCAAAATTGTTCGGGCAAATCTGTGAGACCGAGGACATGAAAGAGGGAGTGTCAGCATTTGTTCAGAAGCGGCAGCCGAAATTCAATGACAGATAAAAAAATTATTTAGTAATCAAATTGCGCTGCCTTCGGCTTCTGACAGAAGATAAAATGATGCACCAAATTTTCAGGAGGTCGATATGGCATCAAGAATAATTCTATTACGATCAGTCTTATTAGTGCTTTTTCTCGTTCAGTCCGGTGCCTTTACTGGTTTGAAAGCTGATGAACGTGTCCCTTATATCAGCCCTGGCATAAAAATTGGTTGGGATTCTAACCGAGGTTTTACCATGGGGCCCAAGATCGGCATCGGTGTGGAAAACGACGGCAAGTTCATCAATGTGACACTTGGATTTAAAACATTTCAAACTGATGGCGATAGAGGAGATCAATATGTCTTCCTGGATGTTCAAATTGGTAGCGCTTCAGTAGATGAAGCTAAAATTCCTTTTGGCGGCGGAGTCGGCCTGATATTCGGGAGAGAAAAAGGGGAACTTAAAATCAGTCCCAGGACGACCGTCTTTGTTGGCTTTATCCTTTTTCCAACACTTGATTTTAATTTTTGGAATGAAGAAGAAATATCGTATGAGCCCGGATTTGAATTAACGTTGCCTATTCCTTTGAAGAAGGTTGATTTTGGACTTGAATAAAAAATATATCTAATGATAAATCTAACTTATTTCAGAAGTAGATTTTAAGTAGATGATTTCCCAGGTTGCCCAGTGATTCGATATCCTTTGTATCTTGGTGATCAAAAAAATTAAAAAATAACAGAAAAGGCAAGGAGGTTCTCGCCATGGATTTTAAAATTCCTGAAGAATTAGAGATGTTGCGCCAGATGATCCACAAATTTGTCGATCAGGAATTAAAGCCGATCGCCCGAAAGATCGATGAGGAGGGAGAAATTCCCGCCGATTTCCTTCAACAGATGAGGGAGTTAGGCTTTTTTGGTTTAGCCTTTCCTGAAGAGTACGGCGGCGCAAGCACAGGGGAAATAGGTTATTGCATTTTCGCCGAAGAAATTTCCCGGGGCAGCGCTTCGATAACGACGCTGATGGGCGCTCATGCCAGCATCAGCGCCATGTCCATTTATCTGGACGGCACCGACGGACAAAAACAAAAATATTTGCCGGCATTATGTTCAGGAGAAAAGATTGGAGCTTTTGCCCTGACTGAACCCAATGCAGGCTCCGACGCCGCTGCCATCGAAACCACTGCTGTCAGAGATGGCGATCACTTTGTTCTTAATGGGCAGAAAATTTACATCACCAATGGCGCTATCGCTGATGTGATCATTGTTTTTGCAGTGACGGATAAAGCGCTGGGAGCTCATGGCGGCGTCACTGCGTTTATTGTAGAAAAAACTTTCCCAGGCTACAAAATCGGACGGGAAGAGGAAAAGATGGGTATGCGAGGATCTAAAACCACGCAGTTGTTTTTCGAGGACATGAAAGTGCCTGCTGAAAATGTGCTAGGCCAATTTGGCGCTGGTTTTATTACAGCGATGAAAGCGCTGGATCGCGGTCGATTGGGACTGGCCGCAGGATGCCTGGGCGCATCTAAAGAAGTCATCCAACTCAGTATCAAACACGCCAACGAGCGCAGACAGTTTGGGAAACCAATTGGCGAGAATCAAGCCATTCAATGGATGTTAGCCGATTCTGCCATGGAAATTTATGCGATGGAAGGTATGGTCTATCGGGCAGCCTGGATGTGCGATCAGGGAATGAAATTCTCCCAGGAAGCCGCCATGTGTAAAGCTTATTGTTCTGAAGCCGCTGATCGAATCGCGGATCGAGCGATTCAAATTCATGGGGGACTGGGATATATGAAAGATTATCCCCTGGAACTGGTCTATCGGGATGCAAGGATCAATCGCATTTTTGAAGGAACGAATGAGATTATGCGATTGATTATTGCCAATAATTTGTTGAAAAAGGGATCGTGCTAATTATGGCAGGTGATTTATGAAAATCATTACTTTGCTCAAGCCAATCCCTGACTTGAGCAAACTTAAAATCAGTCGCAGTCAGGGCCAGGTATTTGAAACTGGCAAAAGGGTCTTAAATTCCTGGGATCGATCGGCGCTGCAATTGGCGGTTGATCTGAAGAAAGAACGAGGTGGATCGGTCACTGCTATTTCTCTTTGCAGATCTGAAGACAGCGATATTTTGAGGGAAGCTTTCGCGATCGGAGCAGATAATGGCTATCAATTGACTGATCTTCAATTTGCTGGTAATGATGTTTATCTGAATGCACTGGTTTTAAGTCGAGCGATTTCCCGACTTGAACCTTTCGATCTGATTTTATGTGGCGCGCAATCGGATGTTGGATTTAGCGGACAAACTGGGCCACGAATTGCCGAAGTTTTAAATCTGCCCCAGGCGACTGCTGTTATTTTGATGTATTTTGAAGGTGAACATATTATCGTGACTGATAAATTAGAGGGGAAAAATAACGAACGAGGATTAAAATTACCAGCTTTGTTGACCGTAGATCGCTCGATCCGCCAACCGAAAATTCCCAATGCGCTGATGATTATGAAGGCATATAAAAAGGAGATTATGGTCTGGAATGCAAAAGATTTGGGATTTGCTCAAGAGGAGATTGGAGCGCAGGCTGCATTGACAAAAGTTTTTAGTCAATATCTGGCTGAGACAGTTTAAAATTTGAGTGCAAATAGAATTGATATTGGGATAGTAAGGTGTTAAAACATGCAAGATCAAAAAACTGAAAATACTTATGATTTTTGGGGAGCAGCGCCAGACTCAGAAATCATTTCAACAACTGGCATTTTTGTTTATATTGGATGCAGCGGTTTACAAATCGAAGTAAGCTCGCTTGAAACACTTGGCAAAGCCAGAGAATTAGCCGATGCCCTCGGCACCGGCATTGCCGCCATCCTGTTGAATTCCAGCAATGAGAATTTAGCTAGCCAATTAATTCACGCTGGCGCTAATAAAGTATTTTTATCCAACGACGACCGATTCAAGAATTATGACGCCGAGCTTTATTGTAATCAGTTGGCTACTGTAATCGAACAGAGTAATCCAGAAATTATGATGGCAGCGTTATCTTATGTAACACGTGATCTGTTCCCCCGACTGGCGCAACGGCTTTCTGCTGGACTTGTTAGCGGCTGCACCAATCTGGGAATAGACACCAGCGAACGATCACTTCTGGCAACCCGACCGATTTATGGCGGGAAGATGTTTGAAGTGATCACCTGGAAAGGGGCGCGTCCTCAGATGGTGCTATTTCAATCTGGAATTTTTCCTCCACCTATTCTTGATGAATTTCGGAGTGGAGAGATAGAAAAAATATAATCGATTTAAAAAATTATTGACTTTCTGGGATTAACATTTTATATTAATATTCCCATCATTAAGAAAGACTTAGTGGAGGTGAAAAAATGATCGTCTCGCGCCTCACTTTAAAAAATTGGCGGAATTTTCAATCGGTGGATGTCACTCTTGGCGAAAGAGTTTTTTTAGCGGGTCCCAATGCTTCAGGAAAATCTAATTTATTGGATGTTTTTCGCTTCCTACGAGACATCGCTGCAAATGGTTTGCAAAAGGCTGTCCGTGATAGAGGAGGTGTTTCAAAGATTAGATGTTTATCTGCTCGTCGTCACCCAGATATTGAAATTGGGATACAATTTTCCAATGCAGGAGAAAAGGAAGTGTTATGGGAATATGCAATCGGTATAAAACAAAAAGGGGGTGGATATCGAGAATTTCAGCCTTATTTATCTTATGAAAAAGTCTGGAAATCAGGACAACTAATTATAAATCGGCCTGATGAATCTGATAAAACAGACGTATTACGCCTTACACAAACGCATTTGGAACAGATCAGTGCAAATGCGGAATTCAGAGAAATTTCGAAATTTTTCGAATTAGTGCTTTATCTGCATCTTGTACCACAGCTTTTACGATACTCTAAAGAGTTTTCTGGTCCTGGGATTCCAGGGGATCCATTTGGTCGTAGTTTCTTAGAGCGGATTTCAAGAACCTCGGAACGAACGAGAAGTGCTCGATTAAAAAAAATTGAATCCGCTCTTGCCATTGCTGTACCAAAATTAGAACAACTCACTTATGTTATTGATACCGAAGAAGGCGGGATACCACACCTTGAAGTTCTCTATAAGCACTGGCGTATGCGTGGTGCCAAACAACGCGAAGATCAATTTTCCGATGGGACGTTGCGCTTAATTGGCTTGCTCTGGTCATTGTTGGAGAGCGATGCTTTGTTGCTTTTAGAAGAGCCTGAATTATCATTGAACACTGCTATTGTCAAGAAATTACCCGCTTTGATTTATCGATTGCAGAAACAGAAAAATCGACAGATTGTTCTGAGCACCCATAGCGCTGATTTGCTTTCAGATAAAGGAATAGCAGGGGACGAGGTTCTGCTATTGATGCCTGGTCAGGAAGGCACTCAGGTTCAGCTAGCCTCATCGAATAGAGAAATTCGAGAATTGCTAGAAGGTGGATTAAGTATTGCCGATGCAGCATTGCCTTATACTATGCCAGACAATATTGGCCAATTGGAGATTTTTAAATGAGCGAAAGACTCATTATAAATCTCGCTTTTGAAGATCCCCTGCATGAGGTAGTTTTAAGAAAAATTTTTTCTCAGCTCAATTTCTCTGTTGGAAAATGCTTCAGTCATGGGGGATCTGGCTATTTAAAAACAAGGATAAAAGGATTCAATCATGCGGCCAGGGTAACACCATTTTTGGTGTTAACTGATCTCGATCAAGTTGAATGCGCTCCTATTCTAATAAAAGACTGGTTGCCATTTCCCAGACATCCAAATCTGTTATTTCGAGTGGCTGTTCGAGAGGTTGAATCCTGGCTACTCGCTCATCGTGACGCCTTTGCCAGATATATAGGCGTCAACAAGAATAAAATTCCTTCCAATGTCGATGAAGTTATAGACCCAAAACAATTTTTAATCAATCTTGCCCGAGAATCTAAATATCGACAACTACGGGAGGCGATCGTTCCACGAGCAGAAAGTGGCGCTAACCAAGGGCCAGATTATAATGGAGCACTGATTAAATACGTACACGATCATTGGGATATCAACAAAGCTGCACTATATTCCCCAAGCTTGCAGAAAATGATAAACGCATTAGTTTCTTATAATCCAATTTGAAGGAGGTTTCATGAACATAATCGTCTGTATCAAACAGGTTCCCGATACCGAAACTAGAATTAAAATCGGCAGCGATAAAAAATCTATTGATCCAACCGATGTCAACTGGATTTTAAATCCGTATGACGAATATGCCATCGAAGAAGCTTTAAGAATCAAAGAAAAAATGGGGAATACCACTGTCACTGTAATTACCGCTGGATCAGAACGAACAGTCACAGCAATTCGATCCGCTCTGGCGATGGGCGCTGACGAAGCTGTGCTGATTAAAACCGACCAGGTATTGGATTCGCTCGCTACTGCCAAAGCACTGGCTGCTGCTATCAAAGAGATGCCGTATGATTTGATTTTATCTGGAAAGCAGGGAGTTGACGATGATAATTTGCAGGTAGGCCCCATGCTGGCTGAATTGTTGAATATCCCGTGCGTCACTTTTATTTCTGAATTAAAATTAGACAATGGTAAAGCAACGGCCAAGCGCGAAGTAGAAGGTGGAATGGAGACTATCGAGACTATTTTGCCAGCGATATTTACGGCTGAAAAGGGACTGAACGAGCCACGCTATCCAGCGTTGCGGGGAATCATGATGGCGAAAAAGAAAGTTGTCCAGGAAAAACAGATTCAAATTGACTCTCCGAAAATTCAGATTGTGAATATCGAATATCCAGCGACAAGAAAGGGTGGCAAGATCGTTGGTCAGGGCGTGGATGCAGTTCCCGAATTGGTTCGGTTATTGAGGGAAGAGGCGAAAGCGGTTTAATTTATAGCTGGCTGATAGTCCCCCTTTTAAGGTAGATCTGGTGGGACGTAGGGATAATTTTATACAATGAAATCATAAATTTGAAATGAGAGAACTCTTATCATAAATATCTGGAGGTTTCGATGGCAAAACCGGTATTGGCAATTGCAGAACAAAGAAATGGGATATTTCGAAAAGTTACCTACGAAATTGTAAGCGAGGGACGTCGTCTCGCTGACCAACTCGGAGGTGAGTTGGTTGTGATATTACTTGGATCTGGAATTAATGGGCTGAATGCTGAACTTGCGCATTACGGCGCTAATAAAGTGCTGATTGGGGATAGTGAAATTTTTAAAAATTATTCCTCCGAAGCATTTACTCGAACAATTGTCGAAGCTGCTAAAAATATTAATCCCGAAATTATCCTGCTTCCTGCATCGTCTTTTGGTAAGGATTTGGGACCACGATTGGCCGCCCATCTCGACGTCGGGCTGGCTACGGATTGCATCAAATTAAAATTAGAAAACGGCAGACTTCATGCTATTCGACCCATGTACGCGGGCAAGATTTTGGCTGAGCATCAGTTGCTAGCTTCGCCTCAAATGGCATCGCTGCGGCCGAATAATTTTCCAGTGTTAACGCCTGACGCTTCAAAAACTGCTATTGTAGAAAAAATAAGCGTCCCCATTTCAACTGGTGATCTCAAAGCCATGGTGAAAGAATTCGTTTCTGGCGAAGGTGGCAAGATCGAATTGACTGAAGCTAATATCATTGTTTCGGGCGGTCGAGGAATGAAAGCCCCCGAAAACTATAAAATTATTGAAGAATTGGCTGATGTGCTAAAAGCAGCAGTCGGCGCTTCCCGTTCCGCTGTCGATGCTGGCTGGCGTCCCCATTCAGATCAGGTGGGACAGACTGGCAAAACCGTTTCGCCGAATCTTTATATCGCCTGCGGCATTTCTGGTGCGATTCAACATTTAGCGGGAATGTCTTCCTCAAAATGTATCGTCGCCATTAATAAAGACCCTGAAGCGCCGATTTTCCAGCGGGCTGATTATGGTATTGTCGGCGATCTGTTTGAAGTGGTGCCAAAACTGACGGAAGAATTTAAGAAAATTATCGAGAAATAATTTATCAGCAGCAAATGAGTAAATATGTAATCAGATACCATATTAGCATTAGACGGCTGTGTCTGTACAAATCTCAGGCGGCGACTTATCTTTGTTATGCGTTCTTGTAAATTGTTTTTTATTCTGATTGTTCGGGTCGGGCTATCTAATCCGCCAGACCTGAACATCAAAATTGGCTAATCTGGTAGAAATTTTTTGTTCGTTAATTTCTAAAGACGCTCCTGCTGTTGATTTCAATAGCTCCATAATATTTGATTCATTTAGTTTGACTGGCAATTCTGAAATTTTAAAACTGATTGATGCTTCTTTATTACTAAAATTGATGAACGTTAAAATTGTCTGAGTTTCATCCGAGCGCAGAAACGATAAAACCTGATCATTGTCATTATCTAAAAATTGGAAGCTCCCGGTTCGCAAGGCGCTGTTAGTTCGGCGTAGCGTCAGCAATGTTTTATAATAATTCCAGAGCGAATTCGGATCGACTTGTTGCTCTTCAAAAGAAATACCGTCATTATCCTTCAATTGAGTTTGATCCCACCATGGACCAGTATTTTTGTACCACAGCGCCATGCCATTACCTTCCACCGAATGATACCATTCAAAAGCTTCACGAACTGGAATGTCGTTCCCGTCAGTTGTGCCAAATTTATCGAATCCATTGGCTCCAGTCATTCCGATCTCCTGCCCGTAATAGATAATCGGCACACCTTTCAACAGCAGATTCAGCGCCGCGCTGATTTTCAATTTGGGTAGATCGCTTTTTAAAACGGTGGCAATGCGGGGCATATCATGGTTTTCGATAAATATCAATTGATTTTTACTCTCTGGCGTCACCTGAAAAGTCTTGAGCCAATTTTCTTGAATATCATTCACATCGAATTTTCGGATCGCCTGACTGAGCGGAAAGGCAAACACACAATTCACATCGCCTTTGCTGAAATACTCTTCTCCGTAGCCCCACTCAGCCTGTTCACCGATGATGACAACTTCTGGATTGATCGCCCGCAATTCAGCAAATAACGGCTTCCAAAAATTAGCCAGTAACCCCGTCATCTTTCCTTTCCAATCCAGATCATCCATGATGTGGTCGATGCGAAAGCCATCGATGCCGTCTTCAAAATTGCCATCGTTATTCGGATCGACCCAGTATTTAAAAAGATGATGATGAAAATCACTCACATTTTTATGATACAAATCCTTGTTGCAAACTTTGATGACTTTGACATCATAATAGTTTATCTCGGT
>JAEAME010001367.1_pt1 | contig 17411 bp, 15 predicted proteins | sample 8958731 | NCBI WGS metagenome assembly JAEAME01 (sample SAMN16933194, study PRJNA681113) | bioreactor sludge metagenome | isolation source: anerobic bioreactor sludge (Control) | place: India:Bengaluru | collected 2018-10-24 | reverse complement strand
TCTCAAAGAAGCGATATGGCAGGCGGAAAAAACAGGCGACAAATTCCTCGATGAAAGCGACGGCATGTGCCTCTGCAGCATGGTCAAGCCGGTGACAACCTACTGGGTTCAATACAGGGAAATAGCGCCGGCGAAATACGAAATTTTCAGCGCTTACTACCATCGAATGAGCTTCAACAGGGAGGAACGGCCGGCGTGAAAGCCGAAGAGAGAATCTGGAAATGCGCTAAGTGCAGAAAAGAACTGGTAATGAAGAAGACCGTCTTTTCGTACCTCGGCCAAACAGTCGCCCATGAGGTGCGCGCCTGTCCGGATTGCGGCAAGATTTTAGTCCCGCAGGACTTTGCCGAAGGCCGAATGGCCGAAGTAGAGGAACTACTCGAGGACAAGTAAGAAGGATTTCCCCGAATGCCGGAAATGTCTTCGCCCTCTGCGGATAGCGGACCATTGAAAAATAAAGAAGATGAGCGATACATCAAAAGAAATCCACAGACTCGCTGCGCAAGGCTATTGCTGCGCTCAAATCCTGCTTCAGATGGGGCTTGACGCCAGGCAGGATGAAAATCCGGAGTTGGTGGATGCGGTCGCCGGATTATGCGGAGGCCTATATTCAGGCCTGATCTGCGGTACGCTGACGGGCGCCGCCTGTCTGCTGTCGCTTTATGACAGGAATGCCGCTAAAAGCATGATTCCGAGGCTCGTGGAATGGTTTCAAACAACCTATGGGGCATCCTGCGGCGGAATCAACTGCGACGAAATTATTGCGGGCAATCCCGACAACAGGCTCGAGCGCTGTCCCGGGATCATGGAAGAAACCTATGAGAAATGCCGCGAACTCCTGGCGGAGCTTGGGCATGAAATCTGAATTGTGAAAACGACTGAGGCGCATACTCCCCTGGATTCATGGATTCTTCGAAAGACAGGGATGCCCGAAGGCTCTTTGACGCTAAAGCATCTGCGAAGTTATCAGCTGGGCAAACTGCGGGAAACGATCGGCTACGCCAAAGCAAAAAGCCCCTTTTACTCCGCCCGGCTTTCGAATGTCTCAATAGACGACCTGACGGATCTTCCACAGATATCCCAATTGCCTTTTACCACCGCCTCGGACCTCCGGGAAGATCCCGGAAGCTTTTTGACGTTGCCGCCACATGAGATCGCTCGAATCGTGACTCTCAGGACTTCCGGAACAATGGGACGCGCAAAGCGGCTGTTTTTCACGGGAGAGGAACTCGAGCACACGATCGATTTTTTCTCCAGCGGCATGTCGACGCTTGTGGTGCCCGGGGAAAAGGTACTCATTCTTTTGCCGGGAGATCAACCGGACAGCGTCGGAGACCTTCTGGCGCGCGGACTGAAACGGATCGGCGTGGAGGGCGTCATCCATGGCCCGGTTACCGACATCCGGAGAACCGTTGAAGAGATCGTCGAACGGCGGACCGATTGCCTTGTGGGAATTCCTACGCAGGTGCTGGCTCTTGCCCGAAGCAAAGCCGGACGCGTCGTGCCAAGGGGCATGATTAAGAGTGTTTTGCTGAGCACCGACCATATACCCGAGGCGATTGTGAATGCATTAACTCTTGCTTGGAGATGCCGGGTGTTCAAGCACTATGGCATCACGGAGGCAGGTTTAGGTGCGGCCGTGGACTGCATCGCAAGAAATGGATACCATATGCGGGAAGCCGACCTCCTTTTCGAGATTGTCGATCCTGAAACCGGGATGCCTCTGGTTGACGGTGAGACCGGTGAAATAGTAGTGACCACCCTCACCAGAAAGGGAATGCCATTGATCAGATACCGCACCGGCGATCTTTCCCGCGTCGTGGCGGCACCCTGTCCCTGCGGGTCAGTCACAAAGCGGCTGGCTGCAATTCAGGAAAGGCTGGATGGCAGAGTCGTTTTGGCGGATGGAAACTCACTGACAATAGCTGATTTGGATGAAGCGCTTTTCCGGATGCAGGAAATTCTAAATTACACCGCAACTCTGACCACAAATAACGGCCTCGATTGCCTTGAAGTCTCTCTGTATGTCGAGGGAGATGAGAAGGCCGCAGCATTGGAGGCGCAGCAGGCGCTGAAAACAGTTCCTTCTATTGCCTCCGGGATTTCCGGCGGATCCTTGCAGCTGGCGCCCATATCGATCAGCGATCGCAATTATTTCACCACAGGCGTAGCCAAAAGAAAATTGGTGTCAGACCAGATTTTCGCCAATTCCTCAGGACAGCCAAGCCCGAATGGACGGCCCGGAAATAGGGGTAAATCTAACCTGACACCAATTTTATCTGATTGCTGACATCCGCGGGATGAGATAATGTTGAAAATACGGGGTTCCCGGGATCCTGTGAGAGTTTCCGGAAAACGATTAACCGCAAAGCATAGGAGGTTTTGTGAGCCTCAATCCTTCAAGAAGGCAATTCCTGCAGGCAGGTCTCGCCCTGCCGGCGGCTGGGCTTGTTTCATCAAACAATTTTCAATCGGCTCCGAAAGAGCCTCCTAAAGTCGTTTACAGGACTTTGGGCAAAACGGGATTGAAAGTTTCGGGCGTAGGCTACGGCATCGGATACGTCCCGGTTCCGGAAGTAGTTGCGCGTGCCCTGGACATGGGCATCAATTATTTCGACACCTCGCGCGATTACGGAGACAGCGAAAAAATTTTTTCGGGGGTGATCAAGGGACGGCAGAGAGACAAAATTGTCATCGCCACAAAATCCCCGAACAGGAAAAAGGACGCCATCATCAATGACCTAAACACCAGCCTGAAGGAGCTCGGCGTGGATTACGTCGACATCTGGCACCTGCACGCCAGAGACACTCCGGCCTCTGTCCCGGACGAGGCGGTCGAGGCAATGGAGATCTGCAAGAAATCGGGAAAGGCACGCTTCATCGGATTCAGCTGCCACGATCCGAACAGAATGGCGGATTTCGTGATAAAGACCGGGAAGTTCGACGTTATTCAAACAACGTATAGCTTTCCCATCGGAGGGATCTATAGAGATCAGGCTATTAAAAAGCTGCATGACGCCGGAGTCGGCATCATAGCAATGAAAGTTGTGGTGGCTTTGACCGGCTTGAACCTCAAGAAGCTGGACAATCCTCCTGCAACAAAAGGCGACGGCCCGTTGGCAGGCATCAAATGGGTTCTTCAGAATCCCGCGATCGGAACGACGGTTCCCCACATGAAGACTATCCCGGAGCTGGAGATGAATTTCCGTGCGATGTCGGAGCCCTATATGCCGGCCGATGAGAAGCTGTTGTACGTGATGAACGAACAGATTCGGCCCGACTACTGCCGCATGTGCTACGAGTGCAAGGGGCAGTGTCCCAAGGGTGTGCCGGTGACCGAAGTCCTGCGCTTCCTGGCTTACAATGACTTTTGCGGAAATTACCACCAGGCCGTCTTGAGTTTCAGAGACCTGGCTAGGGAAGTGCGAGACGTGCGCTGCAGCGACTGCTCCTCATGCGCCATTCAGTGTCCCAACGGAGTTCACGTCCAGGATCGGCTGATCCGGGCGCAACGGCTGCTGGCGTAGCCGATTCTCTCATCGAGTCCCGGAGTCCGTGTTTCGATTCCGGGGCTTGATGATTCGATTGACATTTATATCTGCTTCGGGCCGGTTTCCGTCTTAGCGATTTTCCCGTCGACGAGAGTAATAATGCGGTCTGCGCGGTATCCGAAAGCCAGATTGTGGCTTGTCACCACGACACTGATGCCGCGGTCGCGCACCAGGTTGCGGAACAGGTCAAAAATTGCGCCGCCGTTTTCGGAATCCAGGTTTCCCGTCGGTTCGTCCGCTATGAGCACTTTGGGATTGACGATGAGAGAGCGAGCTATGGCTACGCGCTGCATTTCCCCGCCGGAAAGCTGGTTTGGCCTGAAGTTCGCACGATCTTCCAGGTTCACGCGGCGCAAGACATCCAGCGTCTCCTGCCGGCGCGCGGGGAGGCGATAAAAGAGCAGCGGCAGCTCCACGTTTTCCGCTACGGTCAAAGTCGGGAGCAAATAGAACTTTTGAAACACAAAACCCAGCATGCCTCGGCGGACCAGTGTCAGCTCATCTTCTTTCAGGCCGCCGACGGATTTGTGATTGACGATGAGCGTCCCGCCGGTTGGGCAGTCCAGACAGGACAGCAGGTGGATCAGTGTTGTTTTCCCCGATCCCGACGGGCCCAGGATGGAGACCATCTCGCCGGCCCGGATTTCCAGATCGATCCCGTCAATCGCCTTGACCGTTTCGCTCCCCCGCTGGTAGTAGCGTTTTAAGCCCTTTGCCTCGATCCATATTCCGTCATTCTCTGAATTCACTGGAACACTCCCATCATCCGATGCCTTCTCGGATGGCATCGATAGGCAGCATCGATGCCGCGCGCCATGCAGGGTACAATCCGGCAAAGAATCCAATGACCGCCGCCCCCCCCAATGCGCCCAGCAGCAGCGGCCAGGTGATCGTGACGATGCTTCCCTGGATTCCGATATCAATCACCGACTTGATCGCCCTCTCCGTCATCTGAGTGCCGGCAATAGCCAGCGCACCTCCGGCGATCGCGCCAATGACGCAAATCGTGAGCGTTTCCAGCCAGATCAGCTGGAATACGTCGCCACGGAGAGCTCCGAGAGCCTTCATGACGCCGATTTCGCCGGTGCGTTCATACACACTCATCAGGATCGTGTTGACCACGCCGATGACGGCCACCAGGATGGCGATTGCCGTGACGGCCAGAATCATGGCCTGGGCCGTTCCGATCAGCATCACAAGCGTGCTCTTGACCTGCTCTAGGCTGACCACCTGAACTTCCGGAAGCTTGATCCAGCGCGATTCGAATTCCTGTAGCGCGGCACCCGAGAATTCCTTAAGCTTGATCCCAAGGATCGTTAGCTGGTTGGGGCGGTTGAAGAGTATCTGCTCATTTTTGATCGGCAGAAAAACCGTGCCGTCGTCCTGAGTGCCGGTACGCTTCAAGACCCCAACAATCCTGAATTCTTTCGTGACGGGAGTCGCGCTGCCGTATGGAGAGATTGTCGCGATGAAACTGTCTCCGACCTTTCTCTGCTCGTACGTGGCCGCCTCATATCCCATTACTACTTCGTCGGTCGAATCGTGGCTGAACCAGCGACCTCCCTCAAAACCCGGTCCCGCCTCAAAATCCAGCCAGGGCTTCATCCCGGCAATGCTTTCAGGCTCCACTCCGGTCAGAATGACAAAAGCCTTTGAGGCGTCTTCGCGGATGCTGCTTCCTTCACGTTCCGCGATGCCTATAAATATGGGAGTGATGCTCAGAATCTCCGGGTCCGAACGCACCTGATCGTATGTTTCGGACGGGAGATATAAAAGGCCGGTGCCGCCTTTCAGCATCATGGTTGCAGCTTCATAGGGGCAACCCTTCGCCATTATCATGACTTGGAAGCCGAGCCGGTCGATGCTTCGCTCTATCGCCTGGCGGTACCCGAGATTGAAGCCTGCAAGACTGACTGCTACGGCGACGGCCAGAGCCACACCGGCTATCGTTAAAAACGTGCGGACCTTGCGTCGAAACAGGTTTTTCAGGGCCAATGAAACAAATCGCATTTCTTTATCCGCCGTTTGCTCTGTGCGGGAGGTCTCCGCATCCCTTCGAGGTCATTGCCCGTCCGCTCATGCAGAACAAGCTGCCAATTCAAACTCTCCGGATTGGAATCGGTATCGACAATTCCAACCCGAATCCTGATCCGTCTGACGGCCGACTACTGAAACTCCACCGAAGATCCCACAAGCACCGGCTCATTCCCCATCTGAACTATACGTCCTTCCGCTGTTGCCCGGCGTCCAACCTTCTGCGGGAGTTGGGGAAGAGTCTTTCCCAGCTCAATTTTGATCTGATGGCCGTTGCCGTCGTCCAGGTAAAACCAACAGCCGCTAACAGGGCACTGCCGAACGATCTGTCCATCCACTCTTACGTCTCCGGCCACCGGCCCGCTCAGCACTTGAGCAATGGAGACAACAGGCGCATTCGAAAACGGGACGCCATAGTGTTCCGGCTTTGAATGCAGCCATGCAAAATATCCAGCCCCCAGCACCAGAACGCCGACACACAAAATCAATATCTTTTTCATAAAACTCCCATTCCTTCCTGCCTCTGATTGCCGGATGCCGCCTTCTTCTTTTGACGCGCCGCCTGCGACTGCTGATAAAACGGTTCGAACCGACGATTATAGATAAAAAAGTCAAGCAGTATCAGGTTCTTCCTCAATCCTCGAATCGAGGCGTCGTAGTCACTTTTCCCTTTTCCATCGGCTGCTGGATTTCTTATACGCGCGATCCTGTCCTTTGCGCTGTCGGGTTCATCGATCCTGTAATAATCGTGCTTGTAGAAATCAGCGAGGGTCAGTGCCGTGAACTGATCCAGAAATTCTTTGTTGCGCAGGGCACGGGATGCCAGGCTTTCCAGTCTCTGGAAGAAAACTCTGCGAATGGCCCCCGTTTTAGGGTCCGTTGAGATAAAGATTTGGATCAAACCACCCTGACCGGGAACATTGACTCCATGAACGAAACCAATGACCTCGCTGCCTCTGAATATGGTGTAAACGGTGTAGGGAGTCTCGAATGCCTCGTAAACCGGATCGAGATCGCTCCCAAGCCGTTCTTTCAAGGCGGCATAGAGCGCCTTACCTTCCTTCATTCGGGAAAGATCCCTTAAATCTTCCTTGTAGGAGGTCAGGTCCGGGAACAGGTATTTAAGGTCCTGTGCGGGATTGGTGAGTGTGCATCCTACGGCGGCTGACGCTCCGCGCGGAATGCAAATATTTGGCATTATAACACTTATTGTTATAAAGAGATGAAAGAATGTTGAAATGTAATATCGTTTTCCATTCATCACCAATAATAATAATACTGAATATTTAAAAACCAAACGCCGCCGGCAATTTGTTTTCCATGCCGTCGCTCGACGTTGAACTTCAGCCAGCGCAGTTTTGCCGAACTTATATCGTTTTTTATATAGATGGTGAATTCTCCGATGATTGAGCTGTCGGCCCGCTCCTTTCCCGGAATATCGCGCCAGAACCTGCGGTATTGCGATGCAAAACCCCATCTTCTGGAGAGAGAAGTGAATTCAAATTGGTGCAGATGTCCGAGCAGGGCATCAGAATTGTCTTTTCCCCCGCTCAATTCCGTTGTGAAGACAGCAGTCCCACCCCAAAGGAGGCGCGTGTAGCGTCCATCCATGCCCACACGGCTAGTGTCGATATGGATCCTACCCGGGGATGGCTGTGTCTCCATGGAGTGGCCCATCGAGGAATCGGAGATGCGCTCGCCTTTCAGAACGGACAGTCCGCCCTCGATTCCGTATACGTTCCGGAACCGGCTGCCAAGGCTGACGCGCGCGCCGAGCAGGCCGGTCTGGCCGCTGAAGCGCGGATAGTATCCGGATCCGAGCAGGTAGTACACGTCATAGTTGATATCGCGCGTTATCGATCCGTATAGGCCGGTGTACCAATCCCGATCGAAACCGAAGTTCTGTTCATTGGACAGTTGCAGCAATGTGCCATGGGTATCGGTCTGCAGATTGATGCCGAAAGGCAGGTAGAAACGCCCCGTTCTCCAGTTGAACCGGCCCAGGTTTTTATTGCGTCCCGACTCGCCCAAGAGCGGATTGAAGACGTTGTAGAGATCGAGATAGACGTTGTGGTACTCGAGATAAAAGCCTTCCCGGGACAGCCCTTCGCGGTCATTGAGGGTTTCGATAAAATTGTCCCGGCGCACGAGACGCGATTGAATGTTGAATGCGGCGATAGTGGAAGTGCTGCTGGAGAATTTTTTGAGAATTTCGAAACCGGTGGACTGGCGGCTGTACAGGGGCGGATCCGTTTCCAGGTCGTATCCCGTGGCAGCCTGCAGATACAGCTCCTTTTTGAATGTGAAGTTGTCGAAAAAAAACCTCCTATACCAGCGCTGTGCCGCAGCGCTTTCGCCGGGAATCGCGGGCTGGACGCCTTCAAAGGGATCGGATTGATCCTGCGCCCATCCGGCGTGGATCATGCATGACGCCGCCACGGCTATGAAGAATATTCGTTGGAAACCGGTCGCCAATTCCATACTGAAGAAACGATATCACATCCTGCGACTCCCGGAGTCGGTATCGGCTTTTGTGTTTATATCTCGATCCCGATGCCGATAGCGACCCCGATATTTGCGGAATGGCGTAAGGGAAACGTCTGTTCGATCATCCAGAATCAACCTGCAGGTCACGGCTTCAGCCAAAATGCACAGTTGGCTTTCCCCCGGTCCAGCTTTTGTGTTGACATCCCCGGCGCGCCAGAATATCAAGGTAGCATCTTGAGGAAATCGGCTTTTTGGGGGCGTACGGTGTTCCCTTTTGGTATCGCAGCACATTCTTGAGGCTTGACGCATGGCCATCGCAGTCGTCGGGATGCTTGATGAGAGGGAAGAAGCCCTTCGGCTCATCAAGGAGCAGATCGAGAAACGCGGTCACAGAGTAATGCTGATCGATATCAGCATCGGGACCGGAGCCATTGTCCCCTTGCTGAAAGCCGACGTGAGTTGCGGCGAACTGTCTCAACTGGCGGGCGGCCCTGCCGGGGGAGTTGAGGCGATGCTCCAGGGACAGAGAGGCCGCGCTATCGCCCTTATGGCCGACGGGCTGACAAGGAAAATATTCGCATTGCATTCAAGCGGCGAAATCCGGGGCATTCTTGCCATTTCGGGGATGACGGGCGCCCTCATAGCCCTGCCCGCCATGAAGGCGCTGCCCTTCGGCGTGCCCAAACTTATCGTTTCCAGCGCCGTTGCACTGCCCGTCCACGCCGAGCAGTTCGCAAATTATTTTGCCGTCAAGGATATCACCGTGATGCACGCCGTTGTGGACACGGTAGGCATGAATAACCTGGTTCAGACACTTGCCGTCAATGCCGCGAATGCCATCTCGGGCATGGTGGAAACGGGCGGGATTTCGCCGGTTGAGAAAAAGCCGTCTATCGGAATAACCGAATTCGGATTCTGCGACAAGGGCGCCCACTACCTGCGCGAGCTTCTGGAAAAGGATTTCGAAATCGTTTCGTTTCATGCAACCGGGCTTGGAGACATGGCCGCCATGGAACTCGTCCCTCAGGGGATTTTCAGCGCCTTCATCGATCTGGTTCCCGGCGCTTTCAGCGAATTCCTGTTGGGCGCAAACCGCGGAACGTGCGGACCCGGCCGCCTGGACCTGGCGTCCAAGGTCCGCATCCCTTATATTCTCTGTCCCGGCGGCTTCGACATCATCAGCTGCGGCCCCCTCGAACGAAAGGACAGGAACGATCCGCTCTGGGAATCGAGAAAACTCTCGAATAGGAAATTATATATACAGGAACACCCGAGGGTGCAGGCAAGAATGAACGCTGATGAAATGGAATTCATAGCCACCGAGGCAGCGCATAGTTTAAACCGCTACCAGCACAAGAAAAGGATCAAGGTTGTTATACCTTTGAGAGGTTTCTCGTCTCTGAGCGAAGACAACGGACCCTTGTATGATCCTGCCTCCGATCGAGCGTTCGGAATCGCATTAAAGAAGATCCTGGATCCCGAAATCGATGTCATAGAGGTGGACGCGAAAATCAACAGCCGCGAATTCGCTTCGGCCGTCGCGCACGCGCTGTCGGAGGCGCAGGAAGAGATTCGGAGGTCGACGGACTAATGAACAAGATCGAGTTTGTGGACCAGACAATCCGGGACGCCCAGCAAAGTCTCTGGGGCAACATGATGCGGACCGAGCACGTGGTCCCGATCGCCGAAGAGATGGATAGGATCGGGTACCGGGCAATTGCGACTGTGGGCTCCCAGGCCTTTACGATACAGGTGCGCAATCACGGCGAAAATCCCTGGGAGAGAATCCGAACCCTTTCGCGGCTCATGCCGAGGACCATGCTGCGCGGGTCCTACCAGACGGCCAGCCTCTCTTCGTTTGATCTCAGCACGCCGCGCAACATCATCTCGCTCTGGATCAAGCGCTCCGTAGCCAACGGGATAAAAAGTTTCTGGATTTGCGATTACCAGGAGAACGTGGAGAGATTCCGATACTTCGCGCAAATAGCGAAAGCCGAGGGAGCGGAGGTGGTTACTGCCCTGATGTATACGTCCAGTCCCGCACACACCACGGAGCATTGGGTCCAGAAGGCAAAGCTGATCGCCTCGACAAAAGAATGCGTGGACCGGATCATGATCGAAGACGCGGCGGGAGTCATCACGCCGGAACGAACACGTGAGCTTATTTCCGCAATTCAGCGCCACTGCGGGGGAATTCCGCTCGAGTTTCACTCGCACTGCAACTCCGGACTCGCGCCGCTCTGCTACCTGGAGGCTATTCAGGCGGGCGTCACGACGGTTCACACCGCCGTCGCGCCTCTGGCAAACGGCACTTCGCTGCCTTCGACGGAAAGCGTATTGAAGAATATTCGGCGCCTTGGCTTCTCAGCAGATATCGACGAGGGCTCGCTCGCAGCCGTTTCGGCTCATTTCAGAAAGATTGCCGGAAAGGAGAATCTGCCGGTCGGGACGCCCCGGGAGTACGACTTGTTCCATTACGATCATCAGGTGCCCGGCGGCATGATGACCAATCTGACGCGGCAACTCCGGGAATTGGGTATGGAGAACCGGCTGGACGAAATCCTCCGGGAAGTTGTCCGGGTCCGGAGAGAATTCGGGTACCCGGTTATGGCTACGCCTTACTCCCAGATTGTGGGAGTTCAGGCGGTCGAAAATGTGGTTTCCGGCGAGCGCTATAAAAAGATTCCGGATGAAACCGTCAAATACGCGCTTGGATACTATGGGCCGTCGGTTATTCCGGTCGATCCGAACGTCATGGACCGGATTATGAACTGGCCAAGGACAAAGGAATTCCTCGATTGGAAGCCGGAAGGATATTTGAAATCGATCGAGGAACTGAGGCAGGAAATCGGCCCGGATCTTTCCGATGACGACCTTTTGCTGAAAATACTGATACCGGGAAAACCGATCAAGAAAGCTGTCTCCAGGCAAAATGCTCCCGTCACGCCGGCGGCCGCGTCCCTCGATACCGCAACCTTCGCGGGCGAATTCAGGGTCGAAGTGGATGGAGACATCTTCAATGTCAGGATCCTTCCTCCGGACAACGAAACAAAAGCCTCTGTAAAAGCCATGAAGCAGGAGCCGCGGGAATTGCCCGAGGGAGCGGTTTTGTCTGAAATGGCGGGGCTGATCCTTTCACTGGAAGTGAAAGCGGGCGACAGCGTCGGGGAAGGCGATCCGCTTGCCATCGTCGAAGCCATGAAAATGCGCAGGCCAATTAATTCGCCGCGGAGCGGAACGGTCAAGGAAATCCTGGCAAAGGAAGGCGAAATAATCAATGCAGGGGCCATCCTGATGGTGATTGTATAAAGGACGATTTTTTATCCTGGATTCCGAAATTGGATCTTATTTTTCAATATAAATACCGGAATCACATAGCTTTGGCCGCGGCAGCGGCGGGATGAATGTAGCCGGGCCTTTCAAGGCCCGGATCAGGAGGGCGACAAATATGCCGTCGCGGTCAGCGACGGGTGAAATCAAGCGTCACTGCCGTGACGCGCACTGATGGCTGATCGTTTTTCCCGGCCTTGAAAGGCCGGGCTCAAATCAACTGGCCGCTGCCGCGGCCAATTTCGGAATCCGGGTTTATAGGCAAACGGGAAAAATGGCGCATATGATCCGGAAGATACTGATAGCCAACCGCGGTGAAATCGCCGTCCGCGTCATGAGGGCGTGCCGAGAGATGGGAATCTCTTCTGTCGCCGTCTATTCTGAAGCGGACAAAGATGCGCTGTTCGTGAAGTACGCGGATGAGGCATATCCGATCGGGCCTGCTCCTGCCGGACAAAGCTATCTCGATATTTCGAAGGTGATGGAAACGGCGCGCCGATGCGGCGCGGACGCAATCCATCCCGGATACGGCTTCCTCGCCGAAAATCCACTGTTCGCCGCAGCGTGCGAAAGCGAAGGCATAAAGTTCATAGGGCCCTCGAGCAGGGTGCTCGCGCTCGTAGGCGACAAAATCGCGGCAAGACGCGAGATGGAAAACACTGGAATTCCTGTCGTCCCGGGCACAAATGAATGCATCTCGGACTTCGACCATGCAAAACGTGTGGCCGGGGAAATCGGGTATCCGGTGATCATCAAACCCTCCGGCGGCGGAGGGGGCATCGGAATGACGATCGTTTCGGATGAGAGGGAGCTTTCGAAAGCGCTCGAATCCGCCCGGGCCATGGCAAAGACAGCCTTCGGAATCGGCGACGTCTATATTGAAAAGTATCTGGCCCGCCCGCGCCACATCGAATTTCAAATTTTGGGCGACGCGCACGGGAACGCCGTTCATCTCGGAGAACGCGAGTGCTCGATTCAACGCCGGCACCAGAAGCTGATCGAAGAATCTCCGTCCACCGCACTCACGCCGGCCGTGCGAGACAGGATGGGAAAAACGGCCGCACGCGCCGCCGGACGCTTGGGATATGAAGGCGCGGGAACGATAGAATTCCTGTTTTCGGAAGAGAAATTCTATTTCCTCGAGGTAAATGCGCGTGTCCAGGTGGAGCATCCCGTGACCGAGATGGTGACGGGAATCGACATCGTGAAAGAGCAGATACGGATAGGTTCCGGATTGCCCCTCGGGTTCCGGCAGGAAGATGTCAGGATCAATGGATGCGCCATAGAGTGCCGCATCAATGCTGAAGATCCGTTGAACGGATTTTCGCCGGCTCCAGGAAAAATCAGGGCCTGTCTGCCGCCGGGAGGGACAGGGATTCGCGTGGACGGCGGAGTCTTGAGCGGCGCCGTCATACCTCCCTACTACGACTCGTTGATATCGAAACTGATCGCCTGGGGCAGAGACCGCGAGGACGCAATCCAAAAAATGAAACGGGCTTTGTTTGAATTCGTGATTGAGGGAATCAGGACCAATATTCCTTTTCACCATGCAGTCATGGAAAATCCGCGATTTGTGAAAGGCGATCTCTCGACGGACTTTATCGACAGCGAGAGTACTCTGACAGAGGATATGAGGCGTATTGTCGAACGGCAGGAGGCATTGCTGACTAAGCTGCCCCATCTTTCCGATGATAAAAAAGAGATTGCAGCCATTGCCGCCGCGGCCGTCGTTTACGGACAAGGCGCAATCCGCAGGAAAACATGAAAATTTAAGTCCTGGAAACGTTTGCCGGAGGATACATGGGAGACAAGCCGAAAGTGCTGATGATCATCACAAGGGATACCAAGGAAACCGAGGCCCGATTCCTCAGAGAACGCCTGGAAGAGCGGGGATTGGAGGTATGCCACCTGGACGCCAGTATTCGTCAGACGGCAGCGGACGGCGCTGAAATCACTCCGGACCAGATTGCGGCGGCTGCGGGCAAAACCATGGCCGAGGTCCGCGCTCTGAACCACGAGGCCAAATGTCTCGACATCATGATTCAGGGAGCGATCCCGTTGGCACATGGGCTGGACAAACGCGCAAGTCTCAGCGGCATCATCGGAGTGGGCGGTTCGCTGGGGACTGCGCTCTGTTCCGCCGTTATGCGAACGTTTCCGTTCGGCTTGCCCAAAGTACTCATTTCGACGATGGCTTCGGGGAATACCAGGTCGTTTGTCGGGACCAAAGACATCATCCTTTTCCACTCCGTTTGCGACGTGCTGGGTTTGAATACCGTGACGCGGCGCGTGTTTGAAAACAGCGCCATGGCCATGGCGGGCATGGCGCACGGCTATAAACCGTGCGTGTCTTCAGGGAAGCCGCTGGTCGTAATTTCCACATTGAGCGTTACGGAAAAATGCTGCCTCGCCATACGCAGAGCGATCGAACCGCTGGGATATGAGGTGATGGTCTTTCATACGTCGGGTATGGGCGGCGTTACGATGGATGAAGTCATCCATGAACAAGACGTCTCCGTCGTCGTCAACCTGTCGTTGATCGAGGTCAGCGATTATCTCAGCAACGGCCTGTTCAGCGGAGGGCCGGACCGGTGCAAGGCGTCGCTGGCTAAGGGCATCCCGACAATTTTCGCGCCGGGCAACATCGACATCATCGTGGCAGGTCCGGAAGAGGACGCGAAAGCCCGGTATCCGGGACGGCGTTACCACGTTCACAATCCTTCTCTGACGGCGGTAAGATCGGGCGCGGAAGAATTCAGGCATGTAGCGGAACACATGGCGGGGCTTATCAGAGAGGCAAAAGGACCCGTTGCATTCTTTGTCCCGCTCCTTGGTTTCTCCGATCATGACAGCGAGCAGGGCCATCTGCACGATCTGTCGCTTCCGCCGGTTTTCGCGGAGCATCTGAAAAAGGTCATGCCTCCGGGCATTCCGGTCGTGGATGTCCCATGCCACATCAACGACCAGCAGTTTGCCAATAAAATCATCGAGCAGATTATCGCGTTCAGGAAGTAGACGTGGGATTGAAAACAATCCTCTTATTTTATAGTTTGAATAGGATGTAATTTGTTATTGTAGGTAAGCGTGGTGCTATTTTCTGTTTCTGAAATTTATCATATCGATCGCCAGCACATTGACGGGAAGGAGACCGATGTATGGCTGAATCCAAGAAGGCCGATAGCAAAAACAAGAAGGTTTTAAGGCGCGAATTTCTAGCGGGAAGCGGCGCGACCATCGCCGCGGGTGCCCTGGCTGCAAGCGCCAGTCAAGCCGCGGCGGCAGTGCTTTCGCCGTCCCCACAGGCATCGAAGCCGCCTTATGAGGCGTCGACCGGATATGTTGTCTATGACAGCCGGCTGTGCCTCGGCTGCCAGAGCTGCATGTTTGCCTGCTCCATGACCCACGAAGGAGCGGCGAATCCGTCGCTGTCCAGGATACAGATTATTCGCGACGCTCCATCGTTTACAAAATACCCTTACGACATCGTCATGTCCGTGTGCCGGCAGTGCGTTTCGCCGCTATGCGTTCAGAACTGCCCGACGGGAGCCTGCCATGTGGATTCAGCAAACGGCAATGTCAGGCGGATCGACCAGTCGAAGTGCATAGGCTGCAGGCGATGCATCGATTCCTGTCCGCAAAGACCGCACCGCACCATCTGGAATGCGGCCAAAAAGAAATCCGCAAAATGCGACCTGTGCGCCGACGCCCCTTACTGGAGCCAGAAGGGCGGACCGGACGGGAAGCAGGCCTGTATAGAAACCTGCGCGGCAAAAGCCCTGAAACTGGTGCGGGTTGCTCCTTCGCAAACGGATGTGGCCGGATATGACGTCAATCTGGCGCCGCCGCCAAAAACGTTCCCCAAAATGGCCCCAAAACCAGCGCCGAAGGAAGGAGCATAAACATGGCAAACGGATACACGGGAAAGATACTGAAAATAAATCTGACGACCAAAGAAATCGGCAAAATCGACACCGCGCAATACGAGGAGTACGGAGGCGGCGTCGGAATAGGCGCGGCCATATTCTGGGATCTGGCGGTTGTTCCCGGCGATTGGGATTTGCAGGACGCGTTCGATCCGAGAAACGTGATTTCATTAATGTCCGGTCCGCTGGCAGCGACGGGCGTCCCCGGCGCCGGAAGAACCAGCGTTTGCGGCATCGCTCCGGAGACATATCCGACCGCATTGTTCCATCGAACCAGCATGGGCGGCAGGTTCGCCACGATGTTGAAGCTCGCCGGGTGGGATGGAGTCGTGGTTCATGGCAGGTCCGATAGGCCGGTTTGGATAAATGTCATCAACGACAAAGTGACGATCGAAGATGCCAAGGGTCTGTGGGGTTTGAATACTTTTGAAACGCAAGGCCAGATCACGTCAATAGTCGGAGGAAGAACAAGATTCGGCGAGGAGTGGCATCAAATCGGCGACGATTTCACCACGGCAAGGCCGCAGATCGTCTGCATCGGCCCTGTCGGCGAATCGATGACCAAGGTAGCCGCGTTGATTCACGGCAGCGGCGTCAGCGGGCGTACCGGCGGTTTCGGAGGAGTGTTCGGGTCCAAGAAGCTGAAAGCGATCAGCGTTATCGGCACCGGCAGCGTTCAGGCAGCGGACCCCAAGGGACTCGTGGATACGAGGATTATGCACATTCAGGGAGCCGGCGGGGGAATGGGCGCATCGGCGGGCGCATCTTCCTGCATGCCTTGCGTCAACAGCGACCGGCGCAGAGATTCCTACTATGGCGGCGAATCCATGTGCGCGGACCAATATTGGTTCATGGGCGAGCAGATGAGAGGCGCCGATATTGCCATCAAATGGGGCATCTGCACCTGGGCAACCAAGTTCGGCGGGGCCATGGAAAACAAGGTGCCGAATGCACCTGCGCTCTTCAAGGGCAAGGTCCCCATGGAGCCCGGAATGGGATGGTATATAAAATATCTCTATGAGCTCGGCGTCCTGGGGCCGGGCAAAAAGATCGATTCGTATCCGCTGCCGATGGATCAATGGGATAAGTTGAGTTTCCGTGAAGCCTTCTGCGACGCGATCGCGCGCAAAATCGGCATTGGCGCGGATCTTGCCGAAGGAACTTTCGAGGCTGCCCACAAATGGGGAAGGCTGGAAGAAGATTTGAATTCCGGGGCCTTGCGGTTTCCGGCCTACGGCGCAAGCTGGCATCATTCGCTGCCGGGCGTCGATTGGGCCTACAGCTACATACTCATGTCCGGAGATCCCATGTGGCACGGGTTCATGGGCGTAACCGGAGGCGGAGGCTTCGGCGGACCGGCGACTTATACTGCCGAGCAGCTTGTCGAAATGCTGGCATCCAAGGTGGCGCCGTTTACCGGCGATCCGTTGATGTTCAGCAACTGCTGGAAAGGAGAGGAGGCCAGGAAGACCGGCGTCTATTCGGCACACAAGGCAAAAATGGTTGCCTGGGCGCGGTACTTTTCCGGATTCTACAACGAATCCATGTCCATCTGCGAAATGATGCTGCCGAACTTTATCGGCAGATCGGCGACCGGCATTGCCGGACCCAGTCCCGAATTGGAGTATCGCTACTATCAGGCAGTGACCGGCAATCGCAAAACTTTTGCCGACACCATCGAAATGGGCAGGAGAATATGGAATATGGAACGTGCCATACGCGTCATGGCGGGGAGGCACCGCGACAAAGAGCAGTTCGCCCCCTTCATGTACATGCCCGGGGCCACGTTCATGTCTCTTGGAGCCAAGCCCATATACCAGGACGGCAAATGGAAATTTGAAGACCAGGCCGACCTGTATCTTGAAAAATCCGGCGTGGAGGAGTTCAAAACCCACTTCTACAGACTGGAAGGCTGGGACGTCAGCAACGGCTGGCCTACGCGAAAAACCTTGCAAGGATTGGGCATGAATAAGGTCGCGGATCTGATGGCAAGCAAAGGAAAGCTCGGCGCCTAATCCTTTGGGGGATCCACCGGCTCTGCCGGTGAGGCAGTAAAGGTTTGACAATTGCCGGATTGTATTTTTTT
>JAEAME010001366.1_pt1 | contig 17421 bp, 10 predicted proteins | sample 8958731 | NCBI WGS metagenome assembly JAEAME01 (sample SAMN16933194, study PRJNA681113) | bioreactor sludge metagenome | isolation source: anerobic bioreactor sludge (Control) | place: India:Bengaluru | collected 2018-10-24 | reverse complement strand
GTCTTATCTCCATCAAGAGCCTGGAAACGCTCGCGAAACTCGCGGACGGCAGAGCGACAAAGATCATCATCCCGTCCGAGATTCAGGGGCTGGCCGGATTGGCGACATCGCTCAAAGAAATGGTCAAGGACGATAAGTTTGAAGATCAACCGCAGGCGCCTCAGACACCGGTTGAATAACCGGTGGAATATGCGGAGCGCAAAAGGCTGATGGACAGAAGTCGATGGACAGATAAGACCAATTTGAGCATGCTCACGGATTTCTACGAATTTACGATGAGCAAGGGCTATTCGGACGGCGGAAACGCCGACCGGATCGCGTATTTTGACTTGTTCTTCCGGGCGGTTCCCGAGAACGGCGGTTATGCCATAGCCGCCGGCTTGGAACAGATGATCGATTATCTTCAGAATATTCGGTTCGGCCCGGAAGACATAGACTATCTGGATTCTCTTGAGGTTTTCGACACAAAGTTTCTGGATTATCTGCGAAATTTTCGTCTGGTCTGTGATATCTGGGCCATCCCCGAAGGAACTCCGGTTTTCCCCGGAGAGCCGCTGGTGAAGGTCCGGGGACCGATCGCACAGGCTCAACTGATTGAGACGATGCTTCTTGCCACAATCAATCATCAGAGTTTGATCGCGACGAAGGCTTCAAGAATCGCGCGGGCCGCTTCGGGTCGACCGGTTTTTGAGTTCGGCGCCCGCAGAGCTCAGGGGTATGACGCGGCCGTGCTCGGAGCGCGCGCCGCATATATCGGCGGAGTCGCCGCCACCTCATGCACGATCGCCGGTCAGCAGTTCGGCATACCGGTCTTCGGGACGATGGCGCACAGTTGGGTCCAGCTTTTCGAGACGGAATACGACGCGTTTGCTTCGTACGCCCGGTCGTTTCCGTCGGAGACCTATTTACTTGTTGATACCTATGACACATTGCATTCCGGCATACCGAACGCCATAAGGGTCGCCCGGGAAATTATTGAGCCCGACGGGAATCGTCTGAAGGGCATCCGGATCGACAGCGGGGATTTGACCTATCTGACACGAAACGCCAGAGAGATGCTCGATGCTGCCGGCCTTTCGGATTGCAGGATCACCGTCAGTAACGCCTTGGATGAGTATATCATCCGGGACTTATTGATTCAGGGGGCGTGCATCGACAGTTTCGGGGTAGGAGAACGGTTGATCACTTCACGCGCGGAACCGGTTTTCGGAGGGGTATATAAACTCAGCGCGGTCGAGTCCGACGGAAAAGTCATTCCGAAGATGAAAATCTCGGAAAATGTCGGCAAGGTAACAACGCCGTGCAACAAGGAGATTTACCGGTTCTACGATCGGGATACCGGCAAGGCACTGGCGGACGTGATCACCGTTGCCGGAGAAGAGATCAACGAAGACGCTCCGTACGAGATCTTCGATCCGGTCCAGACCTGGAAGAGAAAAACGCTCCTGAACTTCACGACAAGACGCATCCTGGAGCCTGTCTTTATCAACGGAAAATGCGTATACTCGCGCCCGGATATCCAAACGATCCGGAAAACCTGCGCGGAGCAGCTCAACACTCTTTGGGATTCGATCCTGCGTTTTGAGAATCCTCAGAACTACTATGTGGATCTTTCAAAGGAACTCTGGGATATTCGCAATGATATACTTCATCGGAACCGAAAGAATCAAATAACACAATAGAGGAGGAAGCGGTTGCCGTTCGGGAACGGTCGGCGGCAACACGCGAGACAAAAAATGAATCATCCGATTATCACCATCACCATGGAGAACGGCGGCGTAATCAAGGCCGAGCTCTATCCGGAGATTGCTCCGGTCAGTACGGACAACTTTGTCTCCCTGGTACGGAAAGGCTTCTATGACGGCCTGATTTTCCACCGCGTCATTCCCGGGTTTATGATTCAGGGCGGATGCCCGGACGGGACCGGTATGGGCGGCCCCGGCCATCATATCAAAGGTGAGTTCTCCGCAAACGGAGTGAAGAATGATTTAAAACATACGCGCGGCGTTCTTTCGATGGCCAGAGCGATGTCTCCGGATTCGGCGGGCAGTCAGTTTTTCATCATGCATCAGGACGCTCCGCATCTCGACGGTCAGTATGCCGCGTTCGGTAAGGTCATCGGGGGCATGGATCAGGTCGATGCGATCGCCGCGCAACCGACGGACCGGGCGGACCGGCCGAAGATCCCGCAGATCATCCGGACCGTGACCGTCACCGTCTGAAGAACGGTCGGCGTGCTTGGAAGCGGCCCCGGGTAGCCGGTGACTCCGGGACGATGCTTTTCGACTGATAATATTCAAGGGGGATTCAGGAACGCTTCTTCGTCTTCTCCCGGGCATCCGGCGTACTTCTTTCGCGTACGACATACAGAGGACGGTTTTTGACCTCCATATACGTTCTGGCCATATACTCCCCGAGAATCCCGAGCGCGATCAGGATCATGCCGCCCAGGAACAAAATGATGACCAGTGTTGACGCGTAACCCGGTTCGCTCGACCAGACCTGTGTAATGATCGCTTTGATGAAGTAATAGAGCATGTACATGAATGCGGTCGCCGAAACGACGAATCCGGTTATCGTCGCCAGACGCAGAGGCACGGTGGTAAACGCGATGATTCCCTCGATCGCGTATTTGAAAAGCTTCCAGAAGGACCATTTCGTCTCTCCGGCGGCGCGCTCGACATTTTGATATTCGAGCCAATGAGTCTTAAACCCGACCCAGCCGAAAATGCCCTTCGAAAAGCGCTGGCGTTCCGATATAGCAAGCACCGCGTCCACCACAGGGCGTCGCATCAGTCTGAAATCGCGCGCGCCGTCGACAATCTCAACGTCGCTCAGTTTGTTAATCAGCCGATAAAACGCGCGGGCGAAGAAACTTCGGATCTTCGGCTCGCCTTTGCGGTCGACGCGGCGGGTCGCTACGACATCATAACCGCCTTCCTCTATGAGCCGAAGCATTTCCGGGATCAGGGACGGCGGATCCTGCATGTCCGCATCCAATAACGCGACCAGGTCTCCCTTGGCCTCGCTCAGTCCGGCGAATATCGCGGCTTCCTTGCCGAAGTTTCTCGAAAACGACAGGTATCGCGCGTCGGAATCGGAGTCGCAGATTCTATTGAGCGACAATAGCGTTCCGTCCTTACTTCCGTCGTCAACGAAAACCAGCTCAAAGCGGTATTCCGACAGCGTCTTACGGACATCGGCCAACGCCTCGTAAAGGAACGGCAGAGAGGACTCCTCGTTATAGCACGGAACAATCAGACTGATTAACATGATCCAACCTCCGGATCGGGCTGTGAGCGGCCCTTAGGGGGCGCTATCAAACGGCGGTCAAGCCCGCGCAGTATCAGTATACAACAGCGTCGGGGTTTTGTGGTATCATTCACTTGAGTATGCGTATATATCGATCGTGATAACAAACAGGAGTAAGTATGATTGAGAAGAATACCCTGAAGAAAGACACGCGACTGTCCGGATTCAACAGCGCGCCGCTGATCGCTTTTTTGTCGACCATGGCGATGCTGAGTTTGTTTTTTCTTTTTTCACGGACATCTCCTTTTGGTCCGGGCACCGTCCTTATTTCCGATCTCGGTGTTCAGTACGCTCCTTTCTTGATCGGTTTTAAAGAACATCTGTTATCGGGACAGATGCTTTCGTACTCATTCATTTTGGGCATGGGCAAGAATACCCTGGGACTTTTCGCTTATTATCTTTCGAGTCCGTTCAATGTTCTGACGTTCCTTTTCCCAAAGGGCATGATCAGTCAGGCTGTGGTCCTTTTAATCATGCTGAAACTGTCGCTTGCCTCGGTATTCGCGACTTTGTTTTTGCAGAAGCGCTCCGGACGCAAGGACAAAATTTCCGCTTTATTCGGCATTTCTTATGCCATGTCGTCGTATGCCATTGTATATATGATCAACATCATGTGGCTGGACGGATTTATGCTTCTTCCGTTATTGCTTGTTTTTGTTGAGAATTATCTCGAAAATCCGCGAAAATGGGGGCGCCTGGTCGCTCTTCTTTTTGTTTTGTTTGTTTCGAATTTTTACATCGCGTATATGGTCGGTATCTTTTCCTTTTTTTATTTGCTGATCCGATTGATCGAAGAAAACAAGTTCCGTGCCGCCGGTGACATCATCATAAAGATCATTCTGAAGTTCATCGGATGCGCTGTTCTTGCGGCGGGCTTATCGGCGGTCATCCTTCTGCCCGCAGGGTTGGACACGCTCGGGAACCCGGACTACCGGAGTGCAGAGTTAACGTTATCCGGTCGTTTTGTTCTCACGGATATTCTGAACCAACTTTTCTCGGGCACATTTGATTCCTTGAGTTCCAATAAACCGTTTATATACGCCGGACTGGGAGTCACTTTTCTGATTCTCCTGTATTTCCTGAATTCGGGCATCGCACGACGCTCAAAGATCATTCTCGGAGCAATTCTTTTAGGCTTTCTCCTGAGTTTTCATGTTAATCTGCTGGACTATGTATGGCACCTTTTTGATCTGCCGAACTGGTTTCAATACCGCAATGCTTTTCTGTTGGTATTGTTGCTGGTCCTGTACGCATATTTTTCTTATCTCAAGAGAGGTTCTCTGACTCCGAAAAATTGTCTGCATGCGGGGCTAATCCTTTTATCATTAATGATTTTTGTTCACGTTCTGGGCGATATGCGGACCGAAAGTCTTCGATTTTACGCAAATGTGCTTTTCGGGCTCCTGTATTTTCTGATCTTTCTCGGAATGACTGTGCCGAAATGGCCGGAGGCCATCTCGAACTTACAGCGCTTAGCCGTTCCCGCATTGGTCGTACTGGTGTGCGTGGACATTGCGATCGCCAATCCGCTGATGCTCCGTTACCGGTCATTGGGAATACAGAAATTCGCGGCAACTCAACTGTCGGAGGATATTGCGAACGCGGAAACACTCGTGAATCAGGCTCAGGACGAACAGGCGGACCGCGAGTTTTTCGGCAGGATCGAGATTGACAACGTCATCAACAGCATCGAGGGGACAAGCGGAGGCCCGATTTTGGGAACAAGAACCGTCTCGAATTTCCAATCCGGCTCCAACAAGCCGTTGCATCGGTTTTTGAAGCAATTGGGCTTTGCGACGAATTACAATTATTTCTCCGCAAGACACAGTTATTCATCCGTCGTTACCGATTCTTTCCTGGGGATCTCCCATTTGCTTTCCGAAAAGAACGATTGCTCCGGACTGGAACCGATAGCCTCTTCCGGCGAGACCGTTTATCAGACGCCCGAAGGCGGCGCGGACAATACCCCGGTTGAATCGGACGCAAAGAACGTGAAGCTCAGTTCCGAGATATTCCTTTTCGAAAATCCTTCCGCGTTACCGTTGATGTTCACCCTTCGGGCGGATGCGCCGTCGTTTGACTTTTTTTACCTCGAAAAAGACACGAAGGATAAGGATTATTTCGACTTCCAAAATCAATGGCTCGCATCCATGTTTGAAGCCTTCGAACCGGACGATCGCATCTATTACCCGGCAGGCGACCCGGAAGTGTCCGTTTTCAACGCAATTCAGTCGAAAGAATGGGAGCCGGAACTGGAAGAAGAGCAACGCACGGATTTAGATACACTCGGCGATGAACCGGTCGGAGCCCTCGGGGATGGAGTTACGCATTATTTCCAGGTGAATCCCGATGCGAAAATGTCTCTCGAATATCAGCTTGTCATAGAGTCCGAGGATCCGCTTTATGTTTGCGTTCCGTATATCGCCGGCGGCTTTGAGGGAGAGGTCCGCCTGAACCGGGAGCCGGTATGGTATATGAATCGTTCACACTATACGATGATTATGTTCCTCGGCTGTTTCTCGCCGGGTGAAACGATCCATGTCAGCGTCGTTTTCGACAAAGAGGTAAGCGTTGCGTCCTTACTGGATACTCAATTCTATTATTGCGACACCAATAAATTCGCCGGGCTTCTGGCCGAACAGGACCCTTCCGCGGGCATATCCGGTCTGAAGGCCGAGGATGGTTATGTTTCGGCTACCGTTACGCTTCGGGAGGACCGGTTCCTGTTGACGACCATTCCGTATGAGCGCGGCTGGAGGCTTCGGGTGGACGGGGTGGAGACGCCTGTCGTACCGTATCAGGATGCACTGATCGGCGTCCCGTTGAGCGCCGGGGAGCATTCGGTCGAACTGGTTTTTCGTGCGCCGGGTCTCACAGCGGGTATCGTTATTTCCTCGGTATCGCTGTGTGTATTTGTCCTGCTTTTAATTGTCGGGCGGATAGGGTTCAAAAGGAAGAAAACGTGAGCGCTTGGAAAGAGGACATGATCCATGCTTTGCGGGCGGCCGGGGAAGGCTATCTGAACGGATCGGAGCTCGCCGGTCGTTTGGGGTGCACGCGCTCGGCGATATGGAAAAAGATGCGCGTTTTGCGCGACGAGGGCTATCCGGTCGAAGCAATCCCGAATCGGGGGTACCGTCTCGGGTCCAAAGCGGAGCATTTTCGCGCGAAGGTGTCGGAATGCCTTTCCTCGGATCCGTCTCTCTCGGGGATTTTCACGGTTCATGTTACCGATGTTACCGAATCGACGAACCGAAGCGCGCGGGAGGCGGCCGAAGCGGGCGCGCCCGAAAACAGCGTCTTCGTCGGATTGTATCAGCAAAACGGCAGAGGCCGCAGGGGCCGCTCATGGGTTTCCGCTCCGGGCGAGGGATTGTGTTTTTCGATTCTCATCCGTCCACGTATATCCGCGCAGAGTTCCGGATTACTTCCGCTCATGTTCGGCTTGTGCGTATTCAAGGCGATTACTGCGCTCTTTCCCGTTCCGCTCGGGATCAAGTGGCCGAACGACATCGTTTCGCTCGTGAACGGCAGGAAACTCTGTGGTATATTATCAGAGTCGAGCTTTGAAGAGGATCGGCTGTCCTATGCCGTAATCGGCTGCGGAATCAATGTATTGCAAAGGAATTTCCCCGAGCCGCTGAGCGGGATCGCGACCTCATTGCTCCTCGAGGGCGTCCCGGACCCGTCCGCGCCGATTGTTCTTGCCGGCGTGCTGAAGGAGTTTTCGCGATCGTATCCGGCGTTTGTATCCGACCCGGCCGGTTTTCTCGGGGAGTACCGGAGAAATTGTGCGACCTTGGGAAGAGAAGTCGTGATTGTCGGCGAAAACGGGCGTATCGCGACGGCAAAAGACATTAGCGATCGGGGCGAATTGATGGTTCGCTTCTCCGACGGGACGGAGGCGCTTGTCCATGCGGGCGATGTCAGTGTTCGGGGAATGGAAGGATATTCGTAATATCTTTGATCACGGAGGAAGATAATATGGAACAATATTTGAGACATTATGAACTCTGGTCCCAAGACCCCTATTTTGATGAATTGACCCGGGCGGAACTTCTGGCAATCCGGTCGGATCCCGATGAGATCGAGGAGCGTTTCTATCGCGAACTGGAATTCGGGACCGGCGGATTGCGCGGCATCATCGGCGCGGGGACCAATCGCATGAATCGGTATACCGTCGCAAAAGCAACGGCGGCGCTTGCCCGATATATCCGGAGCGCCGGAACAGAGGCGATGCAGCGCGGAGTGGTTATTTCGTACGATTCCCGGCACCGTTCGACAGAATTCGCGGAGGTCGCTGCGGGGACACTCACCTCGGAGGGTGTCCGCGTTTACTTATCCGACCGATTGCGTCCGGTCCCTCTCCTTTCGTTTGCGGTCCGCCATTACGGAGCATACGCCGGGATCATGATCACGGCCAGCCATAACCCGCCGAAGTACAACGGATATAAAGTGTACGGTGAAGACGGCGGTCAAATGACGCCGGAAGCCGCAGATCTGATCGTCGGCCAAATGAACCGTATCTCCGATATCCGCACGATCCGGCCTCATTTTGTGGATGAAGCGAGGGATGCGGGAATGCTTCAATACATCGGGTCGGATCTCGATGAAGCATATACCGAAATGCTGACCGAACTGGTCATCGATCGGCCGTCGATCGAAAAGCACCGGAGTATGTCCATCGTGTATACGCCGATCCACGGTTCCGGCAACTTGCCGGTCAGAGGGATTCTGTCGCGGGTCGGGTTTTCAAACGTCCATATCGTTCCGGAGCAGGAACAGCCGGACGGCAGTTTTCCCACGGTCAAGGTGCCCAATCCGGAGGACCCCGAAGCGCTCGGGATGGCCGTTAAACTGGCGGCACAAGTTGCGGCGGAGCTCGTCATCGGGACCGATCCGGACTGCGACCGGGTCGGCGTTTCCGTGCTCGATAAAAGTGCAGGCGCCTACAAGAGCCTCACCGGAAACCAGATCGGGCTGATGCTCCTGGATTATATCCTCGGGTATAAGAAGGAATCGGGAACCTTGCCCGCACGGTCCTTTGCGGTGACCTCGATTGTTTCGAGCCGGCTCGCCGGACCGATCTGCGCCCATTACGGCGTTGAACTTCAGGAAACGCTTACGGGCTTCAAGTTTATCGGCGAGCGCATCCGGATCGACGACGAAGAGGGCGACAAGCATTTTCAGTTCGGATTTGAGGAGAGCTACGGATATTTGTCCGGGTTGAATGTTCGCGATAAAGACGCGGTGGTCGCGGCGATGTTGATCGCGGGAATGGCCGCTCAATCCGCGGAACGGGGACAGACGCTCATCGAACGGCTGGAGGATCTGTTCGAGCGTTTCGGGTACGGAACGGAAGAAGCGGTTTCTTATACCCTGGAGGGAAAAGAAGGAACGGAAAAAATCAAGGCGGCGATGGATTCGCTTCGGGATGAAGCCCGCCTGTTGAGCGCGGATACCGCCGGAAGTCTTTTCGGAGAGTACGGTGTACGCGCAATCCGGGACTACATGTGTTCAAGCAGATATGCGTATACGACGGGCGCCCCGGTCATCACGGATATCGAATTGCCGAAGTCCGATGTGCTGTACTACGAGCTGGGCGGGAAGAAGGGCTTGGATTGGGTGTGCGTCCGGCCTTCCGGAACGGAACCGAAACTGAAAGTGTATTTCGGGGTGTATTCGGATACCGGTGTCGACGCAGCGGATACACTGATGAAGATCAAGCGGGCGGTGACGCGGCGGGTCGGATCGCTTCTCGGCGTTGAGGGATAACCAATCCCCTCGGGAGAAACTGCGGATCATCCGATCAGAAAGCACGGCGCAGTAAAGAAATGCGATCCGGAATCACGCGCAGAAAAACATCCGATCAGGAATCACGGCATAGAAAAAGCGACGGATCGCGATGTGCGTATCCGTCGCTTTTTGATTCGCGTTAAACTGCTTATTAAGCGTTCTGGAGAGCCAGCGTGTAGATGAGACTGGTGCAACAGGCGATCGCTGTGCGGATATCCGTCAGAAAAACCTCGACGCGATCGTCGGAAACACTTCTGGAGTAGAGAAAGTCGCTGATGTGACGGCACTGCTTTTCGGCGTATGAATCGTGCCAGCGACGAAACTCCTCGAGAAGCATATCGGTGCTCGCGGTTTTCACGGTCGGAGAAATGTGATCGGGGACAAAGCGACAGAGCGCTTCGATCTCGTTGCGGTTCTCATAGAAAAAATCACGCATCTCATGTTCGTAGTCGAGATGGTGTCGCGCGCCGTTGATTCCTTCTCCCTGATGCGCAACGCAAAAGAAATCGCAGAGGTAATGACAAACGATACCGAGCCTCAGCGAAAAAATCGGTGAAATAATCAGCGCGTCGGAATTCTGGCGGGAATGTTTACGGACCGTCGTTTCCAGCATTCCGCTCATGTACGGCTGGGAACGCACGGCAAAATGCGGGTGCGTTAACGGTAGCCAACTGATGTCGGGAAGCATATTCCCGACACTGTACCAAAAAGGGGAGATGCGGATTGCTTTCTTGTTGGGGAGGGATGAAAGAACGTTCTCTCGGATCAGCGCGCCCATGTGGCGGTGAAGTTTTGTTACCATGAATACATCGTCCTCATAATTACTGATGTCCGTCCTATGCTGTCAGCCCAGTGTCATTATACTCCTCAAAACAAGAATGTATATAGGAAAAAGAACGAAAAACCCCTAAAACTTTCATGGCATTTTGATCGTCTGATCATGTAAAAAAATATAAAATAATTCGCAGGCACTTGAAAGATTTACCAGGGTATAGTACCTTCTTAAGTGGTACTGATTTCGGATTACTACAAATTGTTTATACGAGATATCTCGTTAAACATAAGAATAGGTGATGACAGATTATGAAGAAGAAAGCCCAGTATAAGAAGAAGCCTACAAAAGCCATTTTAATCGGAGGGATCGCGCTTGCGGCTCTGGTTGCGATCGGATCCGCGACGTTCTATTTTTCGAACGGCGGTAAGCTTCCGGGCCCGACTCCGAGCGACAAAGCCGCCGAATCCCTGGACAAGATGAAGGCCGTCCTGAGCGTCAGTACGATTTACAGCGGTATTTATATCGACGATCAGTATGTCTCCGGAAAAACGAAGCAGGAAGCCCTATCCATGTTCGAAGGCGGTTCGCTGACCAACAGCCCCCAATTGAATATCGTCCTTTCCGTTAATGGTACAGATTATCCGCTGAATACCGCGGGTCTCGTGCTGGAATCCAACATCGGGGAAATTGTTGAAGAGGCCTATCAATACGGGCGCACTGCCGAGGGCGCCACAGAAGATGCGATCATAAAGGCGCGTTATGAACAGGTCATGGCGCTGGAGACGGCCCCCAAGCACTATAAGACCACGTATACACTCAGTCAGGAGAAAGTCAGCGAACTCGTTCACGAGGTGTTGGATCCGTTGAATACCGAGGTGGTCGAGCCGGTCATCGAAGGTTTTGATGTCGAGAAATTGGCGTTCATTATCGGAGAATCCCGGGATGGTTTGTCCCTGAGTATCGAAGAGGCGGTCCGCAGAGTCAAGGAAGCCGTAGACAACGGAGAGTATACAAAGACCATTTCTGTAGGCGTCAGTGTTGTCAAACCTTCGGTCACCAAGGAGTTTCTGGAAGGCTATCTGGGTCTTGTTTCTTCGAAGACGACCAGCACCAAGGCCGACAAGAACCGGGACACGAATATCCGCCTGGTGTGTGAGAAGATCGACGGTATGGTGCTTCTGCCCGGGGAGTATTTTGACTATAACGAATATATCGGGGAGAGGACCGCGGATAAAGGCTTTAAGGAAGCAATCGGCATTTTCGGCGATAAGACCCGTATGGAATTGGGCGGCGGTATCTGTCAGGTTTCAGGCACGATGTATCACAGCGTGATCGAAGCGGATCTTCAGGTCGACGAACGGTCTCCGCACACCTGGCCGAGCGATTATGTGCCTACCGGCACGGACGCGACGGTGACATGGGGTGATCCGAATTTCAAGTTTACCAATAACTCTGAATATCCGATCGCCATCCACGCGAAATATGAGCCGAAAGACAACGGGGTCGGCGGTTGGTGTACGGTCGAGATTTACGGGCGTCCGATTCCCGACGGAATGACCATCGATTTGGTCGGCGTGGTGTATTCCAGCACTGCTCCCACAGAGAAGGAATATGCGGCCAACCCGACGATGCCCGTCGGAACGACCGATTCGGTACGCGGATCCCACAGCGCGATCAGCGCAGGCGCTTATCAGGTGTTTTACAAAGACGACGTGGAGGTCAAGCGTATCAAGGTGTCCTCCAGTTATTATCCGATGATCAAAGAGAAGATCGAGGTAGGCGTTTTGGACCCGGACGGCGTGACGATTCATACGATTGATCCGCTGACCGGAGCCGTGATTATGAATCCGACCCCGACGCCTTCGGACACGAATCCTTCGGATCCGACCCCGCCGACGGAATCGACAGCGGCACCGACTACGGCGGCTCCGGCTGAAACAACACCGGCAGCGTAATCTATTTTGATCAACTCTGCCCGCCGGAATTATTGATGCACAGCAAACGATCAACGCCCCCGTCGATTACGGCGGGGGCGTTTTGTTGTTTGTTCACCGGATAAGTACGAATACGGTAGTTGCCCTTTGCGGATCGCCGTTATGTCGGTCTCAGACCTTTTCGATCATCGACTCGTTCCAGCAATCCAAAGGCTCAACGCCCAGTAATGTACTGAGCGTCGCCGCGATATTCGCAAGACCGAAGTCTTGATTCTCCTTAACCGTGTACAGATCCTTGTTCGGGGTGTTGTCATAGAAGATACACGGCACCGGATTCAGGCTGTGACTCGTCTTGGCTTTGATCCTGCCGGTCTTATCCGTCGCGGGTTGGCCGTCCTTCGTCAGTTCAAACATTTCTTCCGCGTTACCGTGGTCGGCCGTGATGATCGCCATACCGCCGATTCTATCGATCGCGGGCAGAATTCGCTTGAGCGCGAGGTCGACGGATTCGACACCGATAATCGTAGACTCCATGATTCCGGTATGTCCGACCATGTCGCCGTTCGGAAAGTTGACGCGGACAAAAGGATATTGGTTGGAAAGGATCTTTTCAACAATAACATCGGTGATATCCGCGGATTTCATCCAGGGCCTCTGTTCAAAAGGAACGATGTCCGAAGGGATCTCGATGTATTCTTCGGTCTCGTCATTGAATTTGGAGGATCGGTTTCCGTTGAAGAAGTACGTCACATGGCCGAACTTCTGGGTCTCCGAAATCGCCAATTGAGCGATGCCTTTACCGGCTAGAAGTTCGCCGAGCGTGTGGCGTATAAGGGGAGGGGTCACGAGAAACTTCTTCGGGATATGCAGGTCTCCGTCATACTCGAGCATGCCCGCGTAGCGGACTTTCGGGACACGGACGCGATCGAATGCGGAGAAGGATGCGTCGGACTCGAAAGCGAGCGTCAACTCCTGTGCGCGGTCACCCCTGAAGTTGAAGAGAATGACACTGTCGCCATCCTCGATCGTACCGATCGCTTGACCGTCCTGACCGATGACAAAAGCCGGGAGGTCCTGATCAATGACTCCGGGAATCTCATTCCGATAGGTCTCGATCGCCTCGGTCGCGCTCGAAAAGAGCCGTCCTTGCCCGAGTACATGGGTCTTCCAGCCCAGCTCGACGATCGACCAGTTCGCAAAATAGCGATCCATCGTAACCTTCATTCTTCCCCCGCCGGACGCAATCCGGAAATCGGTCGTTCCGTCATTCAATTCGGAAAGCTTCTTTTCGAGCTGGTCGATATAAAGCAAAGCGCTGGTCTCGCCAACATCGCGGCCGTCGAGAAGCGGGTGGATGCGAACCTTTCTGACGCCCTCGGCCTTGACTTGCTCCAACATGATCAGCAGATGGTCGATGTGCGAGTGCACATTTCCGTCGGACAAAAGCCCGATGAAATGAAGTGTGCCGCCCTTAAGCGCGCCGTCGACCAATTCTTTCCAGACGATATTTTCGAACATCGCCTTGGTCGCCAGGGACTCGGTAACGAGTTTTGCGCCCTGGCTGTAGACCTGTCCCGCGCCGATCGCATTGTGGCCGACTTCGGAGTTGCCCATATCCCCGTCGGACGGAAGACCGACCGCGGTGCCGTGCGCCTTGAGCTTGAGCATGGGATATTGTGCCATGCACTTATCGAGTGTCGGTGTGTTTGCCGCGCGAAAAGCGTTGCCGGCCTGCGCGTCCGACAGACCGATGCCGTCCATAATAATTAAAACTACGGGTCCCTGATACGATATGCTCATTTCTGTTCTCCTTCGACCTTTGGTGTACGGAAAATATCATACCACAGATTGCCGGTAAGACCGCTGTAAATGTTTTGGAAATTGTCCGAATTTTGTCGCTTCCGTGCTCGAAAACGTCAGACGAACCGTCGACCTGTGTGCTATAATATATGCGGCTCGTCAGTACACGGACAGCCGCATGAGTATTTCAATCTATTTTTCACATAAAGGAGAACAATGTCATGGCAAAAGAACTCAAGAAAATGACTATGGACGGAAATACCGCCGCAGCGTATACCTCGTATGCGTTTACCGAAGTCGCGGGTATTTTTCCGATCACACCGTCTTCACCGATGGCGGACTACACGGATCAATGGGCCCAGCAGGGCAAGAAGAATATTTTCGGGCAAACCGTAAATGTCGTGGAGATGCAATCGGAAGGCGGAGCCTCCGGTACCGTTCACGGTTCTCTGGCAACCGGCGCGCTGACGACCACCTATACCGCATCCCAGGGACTTCTTTTGATGATCCCGAACATGTATAAGATCTCCGGAGAGCTTTTGCCGGCTGTCTTTCATGTAACCGCCCGTTCGCTTGCCGCTCAGGCGTTGAGCATTTTCGGCGACCACGCCGACGTTATGGCGTGCCGTCAGACCGGATTTGCCCTTCTGGCCGCAAACAGTGTTCAGGAAGTCGCCGACCTGGCAGCGGTCGCTCATCTTTCGGCGATCAAAGGCCGCGTTCCTTTTCTTCATTTCTTTGACGGCTTCAGAACCTCTCACGAGATCCAGAAGATCGATGTGATCGATTACGATGATTTTGCGGGAATGGTTGATTATGACGCGCTCAAGGAATTCAGAAGGCGCAGTCTTTCACCGAACTGCCCGGTTCTCCACGGAACGGCTCAGAATCCGGACATTTATTTCCAGGCCCGTGAGGCGGCAAATCCCTTCTATCTGGCTTTGCCGGCGATTGTTCAGAAATACATGGACAAGATCAATGCCGTCCGCGGCACCGATTACAAGTTGTTCAACTATTACGGCGCGCCGGATGCCGAGCGTGTCATTATCGCGATGGGTTCCGCCGTCGAGACTGCCGAAGAGACGGTCGATTATCTGAACGCAAAAGGAGAGAAAGTCGGTCTTCTTAAGGTTCGCCTCTATCGTCCGTTCTCGGTCGAGCACTTCCTTGCCGCTCTCCCGTCCACCGTTAAATCGGTTGCGGTCCTCGACCGTACGAAGGAACCCGGCGCGCACGGCGAGCCGCTTTTCCTGGATGTATGCGCCGCTTTCGCCGGAGACTCCAAAGCTCCGCGAATCATCGGCGGGCGTTACGGACTGGGCTCCAAAGACACGACGCCGGACCAGATTCTGGCGGTGTACAAAGAACTCTCAAAGAGCGATCCGAAGCGTCAATTCACGATCGGTATCGTCGATGATGTGACAAATCTGTCGCTTGCGCTGGACGAGACAATCGACGTCGCCGGCGAGGGAACCTTCGCGGCTCGTTTCTGGGGCCTGGGCGCGGACGGTACGGTTGGCGCTAACAAGAACTCCATTAAGATCATCGGTGATAACACCGACATGTACGCACAGGCATATTTCTCTTATGACTCCAAGAAATCCGGCGGTGTCACCATTTCCGATCTGCGTTTCGGTAAGACCCCGATCCGCTCGACCTATCTGGTCAACAAGGCGGACTTTATCGCTTGCCACAACCAGTCCTACGTCGATAAGTACGATATGCTGACGCCGCTTAAGAAGGGCGGTACTTTCCTCCTGAACACGCAGTGGAAGGGTGAGGAACTTAATGAGAACCTGCCGGGATCGGTGAAGCGTTTTCTTGCGAAAAACAACATCAAGTTCTACACGATCGACGCTGTCGAGAAAGCGAGAGAAATCGGATTGGGCGGACGCATCAACACGATTTGCCAATCGGCGTTTTTCAAACTCGCGAACATCATTCCCGTTGAAAAAGCAGTCGAACTGATGAAGAAGGCCGCGCTCAAATCCTACGGCGCGAAGGGCGACGATATCGTCAATATGAACTATGCGGCCATTGACGCGGGAGTCGACGCGGTTGTCGAAGTGAAGATTCCGGATTCCTGGGCAAATGCCGAGGACACGCCGGTCGCCAAGAAGGCAGTTCCCGCCTTCATCAGCAACGTTGTGGAAGTGATGAATGCTCAGGAAGGCGATAAACTTCCCGTCTCGGCATTCTCCGGACGTGAGGACGGCACCTTCCCGCAAGGGACCGCCAAGTATGAGAAACGCGGAATCGCGGTCGATATTCCGATCTGGGATCCGATTAAGTGCATCCAGTGCAATCAGTGCTCCCTGGTGTGCCCGCACGCAGCCATCCGTCCGTTCCTCCTGAACGAAGAAGAGGCCAAGAAGGCAACATTCGCGACCAAGGTCGGGATGAAGGGCTACGAGAACTATCAGTACCGTATGCAGGTCTCCGCGCTGGACTGCACGGGCTGCGGCACCTGCGCAGCAACCTGTCCCGCAAAGGAGAAGGCTTTGACCATGGCTCCTCTGAAAGATCACATGGACGAAGCGGACAATTGGGATTTCGCGATGACGATTACCGTTAAGGAGAACCCCGCCAACAAGAAGACGATCAAGGGCAGTCAGTTCGAAACCCCGCTTCTTGAATTCTCGGGCGCTTGCGCGGGATGCGGCGAGACCGCGTACGCGAAACTTCTGACCCAGTTGTTCGGAGATCGCATGCAGATCTCGAACGCGACCGGATGCTCCTCGATCTGGGGCGGATCGGCTCCTTCCATGCCGTATACCACCAATTCGAAGGGATGCGGACCGGCATGGGCGAACTCGCTTTTCGAGGATAATGCGGAGCATGGTCTGGGTATGCACCTGGGAGCAAAGCAGCTCAGGAATCGAGTGGCCGATCAACTGAAGTCATTGCTCGTAAAGGTCGATGACGAGGCAATTAAGGAAGCCGGTAACGCATGGCTCGAGAAATTCGACGACAACGATGCGGCTCGCGATACTGCGGCGGCTTTGAGCGCCGCTCTGAAGGCGTACAAGGGCACGGATTCGGCGGTCAAGACGGACATCGATAATATCCTTCAATATGAGGATTACTTCATGAAGCGCTCCACCTGGATCATCGGCGGTGACGGATGGGCATACGATATCGGATACGGCGGACTCGACCATGTCCTGGCAACCGGCGAGAATGTCAACGTTCTGGTTCTCGACACAGAGGTTTATTCCAATACCGGCGGTCAGGCATCCAAATCGACCCCGACCGGAGCGATCGCTCAGTTTGCCGCCGGCGGCAAACCGATCAAAAAGAAGGATCTCGGCATGATGGCAATGGCTTATGGTTACGTCTATGTCGCGCAAGTCGCGATGGGCGCAAACCAAAACCAGCTGATCAAGGCGATGACCGAGGCGGAAGCCTATAACGGCCCGTCGATCATCATCTGCTACGCGCCGTGTATCAATCACGGCATCAAGAGCGGTATGGGCTCCACACAACAGCACGAGAAGGATGCGGTCGAGTGCGGGTACTGGCAATTGTACCGCTTCAATCCGATGCTGAAGGACGAAGGAAAGAATCCGTTTACGTTGGACTCCAAAGAGCCCAGCGGAGATTTCATGGCTTTCCTGAACAGTGAAGTTCGCTACAATTCACTCTTTAAGAAATATCCGGCAGAGAAAGTCCAGACCATGTTTGAGAAGAACAAACAGGATGCGATGGATCGCTATGACTCCTACAAGAAAAAGGCAGAGCAGGGTTGATCCCGCATTGACCGTTCAAAAAAAGCGTTGAATTCGGACCCGGGCGGTCGCCCGG
>JAEAME010001365.1_pt1 | contig 17428 bp, 18 predicted proteins | sample 8958731 | NCBI WGS metagenome assembly JAEAME01 (sample SAMN16933194, study PRJNA681113) | bioreactor sludge metagenome | isolation source: anerobic bioreactor sludge (Control) | place: India:Bengaluru | collected 2018-10-24 | reverse complement strand
CTTGGCTTCACTGCTTCCCAGTAACATATCCAATAAACCCATGCTGAGCCCTCCTATTTTTCTCTATCAATATATAACATTTCGTTCGTTTTTTTGTTCAGACTAATCACGTCCAATAAACCGATAGATGGCAGCACCAATGAGGGCGCCGATAATGGGGGCCACCCAGAACAGCCAGAGCTGGGCAAGGGCCCAGTCACCAACAAATACCGCCACACCGGTACTTCGGGCAGGGTTTACCGAGGTGTTGGTTACCGGTATGCTGATCAAGTGAATTAATGTAAGACAGAAGCCAATTGCAATGGGAGCAAAACCCTGCGGTGCACGTTTGTCAGTGGAACCAAGGATGACAAGCAAAAACATCATGGTCATCACCACTTCACAGACAAGGGCCGCAAGCAGAGAGTACTTTCCGGGAGAATGGTCGCCGTAGCCGTTCGAAGCGAAACCCGCACTCAGATCAAATCCGGCCTTACCGCTGGCAATAAGATAGAGGATTGCTCCCGCGACAATCCCACCAAGGACCTGTGCAACGATATAGGGCAGGAGGTCTTTTGCTGGAAAACGACCACCGGCCCAGAGTCCTACAGATACTGCCGGATTGAGGTGACAGCCCGAAATGTGTCCAATCGCGAAAGCCATTGTCAGCACCGTTAAACCAAAAGCCAATGAAACACCTAAAAGACCGATGCCAACGTTGGGAAATGCAGCAGCCAACACGGCACTGCCACAACCACCGAGGACAAGCCAAAAGGTTCCAAAAAACTCTGCACCGTACTTTTTCATTTTTCCCTCCAATCGACAAAGAATTAGAATCTATTCATTTGTAACTACGGGCATAAAGAATGTCTGCAGTCATCTCAGGTTATCGTGAATCCTGACACCTTCTCTCTGGTAAGAACAGTTTGCAACCATGCCTTCAGACCAGATATGCTATGAGAGGCAAAACCATGAGTTTTGTTTCCGGTCTTGCTAACTGTTACAGTATTCTAATAGCAATGAAACTTGAATTGGTCAAGCGGAAAAGTGTATCCATAATAGAACACCTATTATATATAAGTTCTTTCAATCAAGTATGTTTTTGTTCCTCAAATAAATAATTAATTAACTTGACACTGTCTATCGGTTATCCCTATACTTGGTTACGAAAGGTATGTATCAAACAACAGATTATGGGGAGGACTTTATGCATATCATATGGACTATCATCATCGGGTTTGTTGCTGGCCTTGTCGCCAAGTTTGTAATTCCTGGAAAAGACCCGGGCGGGTTCATCGTCACTACCCTTATCGGCATTGCCGGTGCGCTACTGGCAACCTTTATTGGCCAGGCAATCGGCTGGTATGAAGCTGGGCACTCAGCCGGCTTCATCGGTGCGGTTGTTGGCGCGATTATCCTTCTCCTTCTCTATAGGATTTTTTTCCGAAAGAAACAGGCGTAATAACGCTGTTTCCCACTGAATCGTCGCGGGTGCTATTTCGTCTGTTGCAGGTTTTTCTGCTGCAATTTCGCTGTATTCACAGCCTTTCTAATATCTGTGTTATTAGGATCTATCACGAGGTAACCTTGCCATAAGGTAATTGCCTCGTTAAGATTGCCTTCCCGATATTCCTGGAAGCCCTTTTTGGAAAGAGTGGTCTTGCAATCGGTAAGCTTTTTATTGAGCGTCTGCTTATTAAATGAGAGCATATGGGCAAAAGGCCTGAAGGCGGAGTAATTCTTCATCAGAATACTGTAGGTTTTACAGGCAGATGGATAGTCTTCTTTCTCATATTCGTAATCCGCATCAACCTTCATTTCATCCAGGCTTTTCACATAATCCTTTGTGAGCGATTGGTCATGAGGATGTTTTGTCTGTTCTGCTTTGTAAGCATCGATAGTCTTCTGATAGTCACCGGTCATCTGAGGTCGTTTACTTTGAACCGGTTCCTGTACAGTTGCCTGGGGCGATGTCTTTTGAATAGGTTTTTGTGCAGGTGTCTGAATGGATGTTTTCGAGGGCGATCCGGTCTTCATCTGGGCACAGCCAGTTAAAACTATTACGAGAATAAGGATGCTAATAAACCATTTCAAACTAAAAAAATCTTTCATTATAATGCCCTCCCGGCAACCTTTTGCTTTTCTTGAAAACTCCCTTTATCGATGAGTCCCACAAATACCGCGACGAGGTCAGCCCGCAATTGCGTGCCGGCAACGCGAACAAGTTCACGAAGCGCAATATCTTCGGAGAATGCACTCCTGTATGGCCTCGTGGAAGTCATGGCGTCATACGTGTCGGCTATGGCAATTATTGAAGCAAACAGCGGTATAGAATCGCTGTTAAGTCCATCCGGATATCCTTTACCGTCCTGTCGTTCATGGTGGTGCCTGACTGCATGGATGTATTTGTGCAGCGACGGCGCCTTGCTGAGAATGGATGCACCATATTCTACGTGCCGGATCATCTCGTCATACTCTGACTGGGTAAGTTTACCGGGCTTGAGCAAGATGGTGTCTGGCGTCTTTATCTTTCCCACATCATGGAAAAGACATGCTACCTCAAGATCATCAAGTTCTTCTTTTGAAAGGCCAATTGCTTTGCCTATCATAACTGAAAACTGCGAGACCCGTGCTGAATGACCATGGGTGTAAGAGTCTCTCGCGTCAATGGCAGCAGCCACCACTTTAACGATCGAGACGTATGCCTCTTCAAGATCACGCGCATACTTGTTCAATTTACTCTGCTGGTCAGCTATTGTCGTTGACATTTCGTTGAAGTTGCTGGTCAGCTTTCCCAGCTCGTCATGGGAATATATTTTGAGTGGGGTCTTGGTGGTTCCTTTCTTCAGTTCATCAACACCGGCAGAAAGTTCTTTAATGGGTCTTATGAGAAAAGATGCGAGAAGAGCGCTGGCGATCGTTCCGAGAACAACAATAATACCGAAGACTATCATTATTCTTGTACGAACCTTTCCCTGTGCCTCCAGAAGAACAGACTTGTTGATCGCAAGTATCACACTGCCCATATCCTTCTTCATAAAAACAACAGGGCACGATATTTCAAATATGGAGTTGGATGACCGTGAAACTTCTTTCACCGTGGTTCCATCCGTTCTTTTTATGATTACCCTGCCCCGGGAATCAGGCAGGATCTCTCCGCTCATTGCCCCGTCACTATGAGCAACCGCCTTCATGTCAGGAGTAACGATAGCAACATATTCCATATCGTTGTTTGACGACTTCGCCTTGAACACAAGATTATCCAGACTGAGGAGGTCTCTTGAGAGAATACTATATCCGGCAGATGCTGCAATACTCTTGCTTACAGATTCGCCCCTCTTGATAATCTCATTCAGGATATAGTTGTTCATTATCTGTACGGTAATTATACAGAGGGCAAACGAAGTGCTCGTGAGGAGAATCACCACAAAAAAAGCGATTTTGAATCGCAAGCTTGAGGAACGAAACCGTTCTTTCATCAAAAGCGAAGTTGTCTGGATAATCCCCAGGAGCAAATTAAGATGAGAAGTAACCTTTTCTTTAAAAAGACAGTAGTTGGTGGCCATTATATCGCTAGCATTTTATATTTGGTGAAAGGCTTATTATTCCGTACACCATTGATTTTATCGGCTAAATATTTGATAACTTTATTAACTTAGATTGAAATGAGGAAAGGCGACGGAAGCTTCCTACTATAGCAAATCGGCATCATCCAACCGATTCATTGCAATCATTTCCCCGGAAATTGAATCGATCAAATATCTTTGTACGCTACTCTGACAGCTTCTCTTCCGTATTTTCTCTCAAGACGGCGGATTATAAAATGACCGCGTGCGATATTCTGATAATGGGTAATAAACATCATATTGATGAGAGCTCCCCCCACCGCCCCGATTGTGGGCACGGCTTGTGCGGCGACTTTTGTAGAAATGCGAATGCTGAACCGGTCTGCAATTTGCATTATGAAACGAACAAGCGCGGGGGCACTTTCTTTAGCCAATCCCTTTTCTGCAATATATTGAGACGCTTTTGACACAGATTGCGCTAATGCTGCCCGCATTGCAAAGTATCCGGATTCAGAAGCGTCATCGCTTTTTTTGGGTCCACCTAAGGCAAAGACTTCCACGCAGGCAATCTTCGCATCAATTGTATTGATTGACTCACCTTCGCTTCGTGCAACATCTGCAATTGACCTCATCATAATCGTTGTTGATATGGGAAGTTCTACGAATAATGTCGGCAAGCCAAAGAATCCGCAAAAACCTCCTGTTGCTGCCACGGCACACTTATGCCAGATATTTGATGATTCTTCACACGGTCCATCCTTCATCGTTAGGACTGCTGCGTGCACTGTCTTCGATAATGCATTCTGGGTCATCTTTCCAATGCTCGCATTTACCCTGTCAGGAAAAATTTTGAATACGATCTTAATTGAATTACCGAGTGTATTCAAGATTCTTGCAGAAACACCTGGCTTTTCCAACAATTTTTTTGCCCTTTTCAGATCCTTCATGTCGGCCTTTTGAAAAGCCATAACTTGCTGTGGTGTGTTTGATGATAAACGTGAAAGCATTTTGATATTACAGTATAATTTTCTTGTACTCTTTTTTAATCATTTATCCTTCTAAGTTGCTCGTGCCTGAAACAGCTTACCACATGATCATTTACCATGCCAACAGCCTGCATGAAAGCATAGCAGATTGTAATACCTACGAATTTGAGGCCTTTTTTCTGCAAGTCTATACTCATAACGGCAGCTTTAGGAGAGCTTGATGGAATATCAGACAGCTTATCCCATGCATTCTGGATAGGTTTGCCGTTTACAAACTGCCAGATGTAACGATCAAAGCTTCCAAACTCTTTTTGCACCCGCAAGAATGCTTTTGCATTACGGATAGCTGCCTTGATTTTTAACCTGTTTCGGATAATTTCTGGATTAGCCAGAAGCCTCGACACGTCAGCATCCGAGTATTGAGAGATTCTTAAGGCATCAAAGTTGTGAAATGCCTTCCGGAAACCTTCCCTTTTTCGAAGAATGGTGGACCAGCTGAGCCCTGCCTGAAATCCTTCAAGAATCAGAAACTCAAACAGAGTCCTGTCATCGTGAACCGGTACACCCCATTCATTGTCATGATAGCTCTGCTCAATCTCTGTTTTGTTCGCCCACTCGCATCTTTTCATTCAGCATCGCTCCCGATGCACATTAATAATTCTCTGCAAATAACTCAAAGTAAGCATAGCTACATCCGCATATAGGACAAATCTGGGGAGCATTCCTGCCTTTTTTCACATAACCACATATACGGCACTTCCACTTTGCAGCCTTATCCTTTCGAAAAACCTGCCCTTCTTTCACGTTCTTTAAAAGGGAGCGATACCGCTTTTCATGTTGTGCTTCCACCGTGGCAATAAAACGAAGCATCTGTGCGATCTCCGAAAATCCCTCTTCGTCTGCAGTCTTCGCAAAATCAGGATACATAATACTCTTCTCATAATGTTCCCCGGAAACTGCAGTTTCAAGGTTGGAGATTGTGTTACCCACCCCCTTCACCGGATAAATTACAGCAGGAAGCTCAATGTCGCGCTCCTGAATAAAATTCAGTATTTGTTTGGCATGTTCATATTCGTGGCTGGCAGTCTCAATGAAAATTGCAGCTATCTGCTCGTAACCTTCTTCTTTTGCCTTCTGTGCAAAAAACGTATACATATTCCTGTTGTTAGACTCACCGTGGTAGGCCAACAGCAAGTTTTTTTCAGTTTGTGTCCCTTTCAGCTTCATTGATAAATTCTCCTTGGCAATAGGCTACTTCTGACCAATCGAACAACAGTGAAATAAACAATATTTTCAAACATACTGCTTGTTTACTCATCGATTGTCGTTGTAATAGATTGTGCTCATTACATCTCTATATTTCAAGGGTTTTTTTGTGAATCCGTTACCAGCGATCCTAACTTCAGCATTTCGGGAACGTCCTCTTCTCTCTGGCGACCGAGTTAATTCCTGCCTCGCCGTTGACTTATCTTGGGGGCATGCTAATATTGATACTATCTTTCGACAACAAACTTAGATAAAGGAGCAATTGCTATGGATATGAAAGAATGTGCGAACTGTGGTTATAAGTCTGAGACAGCATTTGAAAATGATGTCTGTCCTGAGTGCGGAAAGACATTCTGGAAGTGTGAGAATTGCGGGTATACGTTGACTGCTTCATCACCGCCCGAGACATGTCCGTCCTGTAAGCAGAAGTGTCTGTTCAAAAACATAACATGCTACACTCCGGAATGCGGTGGCCCGGGAAATATTGATAGCAGGCTGTAATATTGTTCACCTTATATCCAGGTGATGCTTTTTAGATTTCGCCTGATACCACGCTGGTATCGGTACTTGGGATATCCAAGAATAATAGTGCCGACCACCGCGTTGCTGTCGGGTATTGAAAATAGCTTTCGTAACGCCGGACTATTCTCAATCGCCTGGGCGATGAGAGTCATGGCAGACCCTCCCAGACCCAACGCATGCGCTGCAAGAAAACCATAGGTCAACGCAATGTGAACATCTTCCTCATAATTCTCGGCATCACGGTGGGCGTGAAGGATGATCATTGCCGGAGCATATCGAGTAATCGTGTCCTCGGTCCCCTGTTTCAACTCCGGCAGACGGGTTTTCATCATTGGCACCACATGTCGTGTCAAAACAATGAATTTTTCACGTCCTGCTTTGCGACGAACAAACAACCTTGCTACCGGATGGCTCACGGCTCGCACCAGATCATCATATAATTTGATCATTTCCGGCAAAGCTCGCCGAATCACTGACGCGTCTTGCACGACGATAATTTCCGTATTGATAGGTGTGAATCCCGGCGGGGCAAAGGTGATCGCCTCCACTACTTTTTCCAGCATCTCCCTGGGAACGGGCTGGTCTTTGAAAGCCCGGATTGCCCGACGTGTCTTTATCATATCCATGAAGGCCATATCCCCCGCAGCACCCGTTGCTAATGGAAAGAAATCTCTCTCATAATCCAGCCCCTCCACTACAATCGCCTGGGAGGGACAAATGGCCATACATTGACCGCATGTCATGCAAAGAAAGAGTCGGTCCTGGCGAAACACAATCCCCTCTTCCCCTTCTTTCTTCATAATCTTATGAGGGCAGACTTCCGCACACAATCCACAGGCAGTGCAGACTTCCCTGTTGATGTTTATCCGCTTTTTCATATATGCACTCTCTTTCTTCGCTACTTTTACAACAGCCTAATAATGAGATCTGTGGCTACAGGATGTTCTTGGATTCTAAAATCCGTCCCGTTCACCTCATCGCTTTCCTTTTCGTATCCATGTTCCATCCATGGTTAATGTATCATTAAGCCGAACAATTCCTCTCCATTTGTAAGTGGTAGGCCAGCTTCGGAACGACCGTACCAACTGCGTGAATATCTCAAAACTCAGAGGCAGATCAGATGGTTTCCACTGTTCAGTAAGATCAATCTCAACAGCAACAGAATCACCATTCCGTAAAAGGTTATATGAGCCGCCCGTGATAGCTGCATCAGATATTCGAAACGTCCATCTACCCTCTTCCGTGGTCCCTTCAGCCAGGTCAAGAGCGTTGGGAAAACCCGGAACAAAATCTACCTGTACCTTGCGAAGTTCCTGTCCTACGGTTATCTGGGTAGTCTTTCCATATTCATCAACAGACACTCTCATGCCGTCAACCTCGACATTTCCCGGCCCGGTTACTTCAAACACTACGGGCATATCCATGGGCGGGTTAATGGTACCAATAACCGGCACAGCGGAATAGCGCATGAGCATCACCTTTTTATAATCACGAAGAATAGGAAATGATGCAGGGACAAGCTCGCGGTCTCCGATTCTTGCCAAAACTTCCGTACCTATCTTACGGACAAAATCAAATTCATGCATGTAGACAAGGAACAAACGAAGGGGATTCTTTATGTCTTTTCCCACCGGAGCAAGAAGCGGGAAGCGGTTGTTTACAAGAGTATTTTCAAGGATCTTGAATTCAACCCTGCGCTTTTGGACATCCGTAAATACTAAATGAAGGTCGATTCCACGATCTGAAACCTCAAATCGGGCTGGCTCAATAGTTACCTCCTGAAAATCGCCAATGCCACCTCCAATTGAAATAGTACTCCGATCTGTTTTGACTCCCGGCTGCCAGTACACATCTACTTTTTGATCTTTCCTGTACCGGAGCACCCTCATGCCCTTCCCGTTCACAGGATCATCAAATATCTGGGGCTCAATCATTTCAAACTCAGGGTCACCTTTAAAACTTGCCACAAGAAGACGTTCCATCGGGTCAATGCCTATCCTGATTGGAAGAGCTATTTTCTGAACGGATCGTTGGCCTATTTTTCCAAAGTTTCCACATTTCAACATTTCAAGAACGTCCCCTTTTGTTTTCCCTCTGTACTAAAACCTTCTAAAGTAGAAGAACAACAGCAAATCAATAACAAATAGGATATGGCAATATTAGTGTCCTGTTTAAAGGTTAGCCCCCTTCAGAGAATTATTATTTTTTTTTAGCTTTTCTTCAATAACATCAATTCTTTGCTGATACCTAGACAAATCACTTTTGTATTTCTTTTCAACATCCCTGGCTGTAATCAACGCTTCTAATGCTTTTTTGTAGTCACCTTTACGCTCGTAAAGATTGACAAGTGCACCCATTGCACCCGCATAGAAAGCGTCTTGTTTTGTGTTTCTTGGTGCGTCCAATTTCTTTATCAGATTTTCATGCACCACTATTGTGTAATCCAGCTCCCAAGCATCACATATCTGCGATCCATATCTATAAACAGGAAAAAACAATCCATCCTTACAGTAAGTAAACAAATTTCTGAGTTCTGATCTCAGTTCTTCAAAATTCCTTTCATCTTGCTTCGTATGTACAGTCATAAAAATAAACCTCTTCCACCAGTCATTCGTGAGGTTTACCTCAGCCCTTTTCCCATCCATAACGCGAACCGTTAGGTTCAGATTCTTTTTCATAGTGCCGAAGGTAAAAGGTGTAGGGAAAGACAGGTACAGTTTGGGAAAGATATAAAAGACTCCATCCTTTCCGGTCCTTAGATGACGACGAGAGATGGCATAGGTACCCCCTACATCCCCGGCGACAGTCCTGCTGCCAATGCTGGCAGTTGCCATCACCCAGGCATTCTCTACCGGTTGTTTTGTCGTATCATCCACAACAACCCCTCGAATAAACGGTGTCAATACGGTGTAGACGCCAAGGTATAGAAAGGCAATAATCCCAATAATAGAAAGGATGACTTTACGTCGTGTTGTCACGAGATACATCCATAAACATTACCAGGCACTAAACACTTCCAGTTTGGTTGCTTTCCTTACGAGCCAGGTGTTCATATCGTTGGCCTATTTTTCCAAAGCTTCCACATTTCAACATTTCCAGAACGTCCCCAAGTGTTCCACGACTCCTACAAAAGGCATTTCGATGCAAAAGAAGTATCTTTTTCGGCTACCGTCGAGGAGGCTCGATGATTGAAACACCTGTGTCATCTATCTTGAACATCATCAGGTCTTCGCCTACAACAACAGGACCATCATAGGTCTTACGAGTTGCCTCCAGCAGATCTTTTGGTGTAGGGAATGGAACACCGGCTTTCGGATTACCTGACAACACCAGATGGTTGTAAACAGCCAATTTCGGCTTGCTGATAGAAAACAGCTTCCCGGCCTCTTCCGGTAGAATATGATGTTCAATTATCGCTTTGTAGGCAGGAAACTTTGCCAGAAGCGCAGGAGGAACCATCAGCACTTCATGGATAAGCAGATCACATCCACGAGCGGCATCTTCAACGTTTTTGTGATAACGGGTATCGCCCGATAACACTACTGAATGATTTTTGTATGTGACTTTGAAACCATAGCAGGGTTTAACGAGATCGCCATGATCTACTTCAAAGGCTGTCACAACAACACCATTCTTTTCATAGACTACGCCTGGCTCATAATCATATGCTTTCACTGTTAAGCCTTCTATTGGATTCTTCTCATCAGCCAGTCGGATGCGACGGTCCTCTGAATATGCCTCCCATAGGTTAGACATCATCTTTTTTGTTCCCGGAGGGCCATAAATTATGAATGGAGTCTTGCGTCCGCCAAACGGAGTTTGTATCCATCCGCTCAGCCACAGGTCGCTAAGCCCGTTAATATGGTCTGAATGCATATGTGTCAGAAAATGTGTGTCGATGCTGCCCAGCGCAATACCCTTTTGCCACAGACGTATAGTACAGCCCCGCCCAAAATCGAAAAGCAACCTCTGTCCGCCTACTTCAACTAATGTGCTGGGACCGAAACGGTTGGGATCAGGTACAGGCATCCCTGTGCCCAGCAGGGTGACTTTAAAATCATCAGCCGCCATTGAAGGGGGTGCAAGTACAAGACCAAGAAAAATAAGGCCGAATATTGCCAAACCCATGATTCTTCCAGAGACTCCTTCTTTTAAAACCTTTGCGATCATCATTCAATGCCTCCTGTATTTTTTATTGAAATTCGGTCAAAACATGAATTTAGCCGGAGCGTAAGCGATCGGCTGGAACGCCGAGTTAGGCGGTCCTATCCTCGTGCAGCCTTGACAATCTCTGCAACGAACTCGCGAAACTCTTTGGACTTCACCAGAATATCTATCACGCTGGCGGGACTCTTTTCGGCCTTTCCTCTGTGACCAATTTCGTCACGGCCAAAGGAACGATTGCCCATTTCCAGGCGGAACTCTTCTTGCTTTTCGAGTGGTAGCGGTGCCAGATATGGGCCGATGGCCTCAAGTTCAAGTGCCAACTTACGGTTCTGCCTTTCAACTTGGATATGTTTGTCGGCTTGAGCTGCGGCATAAGCCGCGAGCACGCCAACGGTCAGCGAAACAAATACACGGCCAGCAAACCCCTCCCAGTTGAAACCACCCTGGACAAGCGGGAGAAAAGCTTTGGCAGCAACGTATATTATGCCTCCCATGGCAGCGACGGTAACTCCTTGCCATATCCAGGTCAGTGTTCGCGCGTGGTTGGCGGTCTTCAGGTATCCTGATGTGACTCCTAGATTCCCGATAACCCCGACCAGTTTCTCGACGGCCTGCTTGTGCTGCTCGACCTGGTTTAGGATGGTCGCGGCGGATTCCGCGTATTTGGTATTGAGCACGATAACATTCGTTTCGTATTCCTGAAAGGCGATATCTCGTTGCTTGGAGAACTCAGCGTTCTGGTCACTCAAACGCTGGTTATACTCGGCCATCAAAGCACCGAACTTCTCTTGGCGATTAGACTGCACCTCTGCGAACTCGCGGTTTCGTGTTTCCTGTGCAGTGGAAAACTGTGATTGAAATTCCGAGGCTAGTGAGGTGAGTCGTGTGCGCTCCGTGCCAATTTCGGTGGCGAGTTCTGAAAGGCGTTGTTGCACAGCAGTGGCATCAGCCTTGATCTGGGAGAGCGCTGTTTCGACTTGCTGCACAAACTCCCGATTCCGGTTTTCCTGTGCCGCTACAAACTGCGACTGAAAATCGGAAGCGAGTGCCGTTAGTTTGGCCCGCTCATCGCTGGCAACAGCCGATAGTTCCAAGATGCGCTGCTCCAACTGGGCTACATCAGCACGGGCTTTTGATAGCGACTCGTTACCTCGAAGTAAATTCTGTTCAAGGGTCTCTCGGTAGGACACACCTGAGTCTCTGAGGGAAATCCAGTCATCCGCCACAAAAGGGTAATTAATTGCTGGAAGATGAGCCAGGATGTTATCCGCATGAGAGTTGGCGTTGATGACATGACCAGCATTGCCATCCGCAACAAACGCGTCTATCTCAGAAAGTGTGTTCTGCAGTGCACTGGCCATGCTGTCAAGCGACCCGGGCTGAATTAACTGAGGGTCTGCACCCGCCAGTCTTTTTCCAGTGAATGTCAGGACCCCTCGGATACGCTCTAATCCGTCAATACTCGGCGGATCAACATCTTCTCGCGCTATGGCTCGATCAATGGAAGGCCCCAAAGCCGTCATATGCTGCCAAACAGAATGGTTAAGTATTCGATCTATCCATTGGCTCATGCGTCCCCCTTAGTTTGTTTCTGATGCCTAACGATGGGATCAGCCACGACTGTAAGGAGTTGGCTGCATCCATGGGTTAGGTCGTTTTGCATTTATAGCCCGCATCCTCCAGACGCCGGAGAAGGAGAGATGCCATGCCGAGATGTTCAAGACATTGGTCAGGAGTATCCGCAATGTTATCATGTCCGCGGGGATTCCGTATCGCAAGAACAGTACCGGCAAACAGGAGTTGGTACCCTTTTTGTTCGTCTTTCTCGGTGGTGGTACTCAATTGCGTAAGCTGAACCTTCGGCGAAGCTTCGGATAAGGCATCCATCATTAATTGGAACCCGCTTTTGTTCAATTTTGAATGCCGCTGTATTTCCTTGTCGAGGAACTTGTATGCCTCAAAAGTAGCTTGTGCATAGTGCCCGTTGTCAAACAGTTTCTTGACGACAGCAGGAAGGCCAGAATGAATGTTGCGTTCGTCAAATGGATGAAGGCCGCCTTTTGGGTCAGTCCTAGCTTCAGTGAATCTACCTGCGCGTCGAGCAATTCTTTCAAATGTTTGGAACAAATCAACCATTTATGAGATTCTCTCTTAGGCTTTTGAAGATTCTATCGTAGGTCTCTTGATTGCCGTCCGCTGGTAGATTGATTTCGATCCTGACTGTAAGACCAATAGGAGGTTGCTGGACCACATTGGGCTTTTGAGAGACATTAGAGGTGACAGGAGTTGGAGCCTTTACCTTGCCCTGTTTGTCACTAGGCTCCATGGTCTTCTTCGAATTGGCTGCCTTCGTCTGGGGCATATCGCCGTGCCCCGCAAAACCCGCTAAAATTTGAAATGTGGCTGCCTGCCGCTTGCCTGTGATTGCCGAAGTTTGGTCGGACTGACGAAAGAAAGTAATCAGCGAATCGCTATCTAGTTCCCATGTTTTGTCGCCATGGAGATCAAAAAGGCCTGTGTAAGCAGCTTTAACCCTTTCACCAAAGGCCTTCGAGAACGAGCTGTCATCATGGATGGAGAAGATCTTAGCGGCATCATCAGTCTTCTTTCCGCTCTCATCGATTAACCCCAGGAAGCGCAACACATTAAGCACATAACTTTCATTCTTAGGCGCAAACCCTAACTTTTTCAGTGTGTCAGCAGTAATTGTTGTCGGGAATGATCCTCTAAGATGATTTATTACGGGGACGACTGTGCCGGGTGCTGGAACATATGCATGATTATCTGCCATTCTACTACCTCCTTATCGTGATCTACCTTTAGACCTAACGTCAGCGTTTTATTCTTCCGCAAAATAATCCGAATCGATTTTCTTTATCTCGTAGGCTCCGACCGTGGATACACCGACATTATGGTCTATCATCAGTTGCGCGAGCGTTTCCCCGTCGATCAAGACCACTTTGGCGTCGATTCTAGAAACATAATCTTCAGCGTCAGCCGAGAAGGTAGCGGTTGTAATGAATAACCCCTTTTTGGCGCGCTGTCCCGTCAGCGCGCCTACAAACTTCTGTATTTCAGGACGGCCAACGGTATTGTCCCATCGCTTGGCCTGTATATAGATGGCATCGAGACCAAGTTTATCCTCTTTGATTATGCCATCGATCCCTCCATCCCCTGATTTACCGATTGCTCTGCCGGCATCCTTTCGGGTGCCGCCGTAGCCCATCTTAACGATCACTTCCACAACCAGACGCTCGAAGAAAGTGGGGGAGCATGTTTTGAGTCGCTGTAACAATTCGGCCGCAAGATCACCGCGTAGTTTTTGGTATGCACCTTCGAGCGTTTCTTCGGGGGTCTTGTTGTTGAGATCTAGCTCTGGGGTTTCCTCTTCTTCCTTGTTGTGACGAAGGGCTTTGAAGTCTTTGAACTCCTGAAAGGTTGCTAGAAACGCGCCATTGATCCGTTCGGGTTTCTTTTTAAGCACTTCCAGCCCGCGCTTTGTTATGCGGTGGATGCCTCTCTTTGTAGCCTCGACAAGAGCGGCCTTTTTCATGTAGGTGCGCGCCCAATTTACACGGTTCTCGAACAGCCCCTGGACGCCGCTAGGTAACATAGTCCGCTGTTCTTCCTCTGAAAGGCGGAATACTTCGGCAAGGGCATCGACAGATTCGCGGTTGGTGTGCTCCTTCCCATCCGCGTAGAACTCAAGAAGGGGTAGCATGCAGGTCTGATAATCAGGTATAGCCATTTCTATCTCCTTCTTCCTCGGTGAACACTAAAATCAGCGGCGGCTGTAAGACGTCCGCTGGATTGGCTTGTTGGATTTATCTTTGACCAATACCTTCATAAAAATAATCCAGTATGTATTTGTCAAAATCATCTAATTTGTTACAGCGGGCTTTTAGTCCCTCGACACCCACGTCGGACAGTTCCTGCAAAATGTCATGAATATCAACATCATGTCTTTCGAAATCAAACGAGCCTGTTTTCTGCAGCTTCCGCGAGATCATTCGAGGTAATCCATATTCTTCCAGATGACAAACCAATGGAGGCAAAAACGAATTTGAAAAGTTGGTCACTGCGGGTGAGAGATCAATTTCATCTGTGCCAGACATCCGGTTATAGAGGATTTCAATATCAGCAATGAGGGACGACATTTCATACGAGACTAACCTTTCTATCTGGAAGAATTGGTCAAGATCAATATCGAATTCATCTAGTTCATCAAGTAGTTCAGGCATAGTCTTGTCCCAATTTCCCGTCATGATTTTGATAAATGCCACCACCTTGCGATACTCTAGACCCCACCCCCCAGGCTTGAGTCGGATAAGCTTGTATAGGATTCTGTCAGATGAATCCAACGTAGCCGAATTCAACATCGTAATGCCATTCCAAGAAGCGGGGTTCCCCGAGACATCTCTAGCCATGCCCAAGATGGCATCGGTATCGCTAGAGGAGAACCTTTCGTTGTTGAGGATATAATTGTGATTCTCTTCGCCTATTAGGTCTATTAACTCTTGTTTGTAGGCGATAATTTTTGCAGTTTGGTCGGCAGTTAGGTTCAGTTTCTCGGTATCCCCTTCCAGTATCCCCAATACCTCGTCTGGTATGTCCAGTGTGAGTTGGGTTCCTGTTCTTGGGGGCGGATTTTCAAGGATAAATATGTCTCCGACGAAATGCCGAAACATTCGGCCGCCTCTGCCAATAATGTTCTTATACGTAAAATCATTTATCTTTGCTTTGCCATTTCTATTGCTCCATAAGACAACATTCTGCGCCGACGTATTGACCCCTTCAATTATAGACGACGTTGAGATCATACAGTCCAGACCGTTTTCTTCCTCGAATAGACGTATTTGAATTTGACTCAGCGATCTGTGCAAACGGCCATTATGAACTCCAATTCCCTTCTTAGAGAGGTGGGCCAAAGACCAGTTGTAAGAATAGTTCGCAGACAGCCAATTGTGAAACTGATCCAACAACGGCCGGTTCTTATCCGGGTAGTGGTCGATGAAGAAATTGGATAGCTTGGTTATGTTTGAATAGGTTCCGGCATATACTAAAGTTTTCCCAGGGTATTTCTCCAAAATATCCTGAAGTACAGCTGTTTTTTTGGATTCATCACGGCCTATCTTGCTGGTGAAGTCTCTTTTGTTTAAGAATACGGTGTTGAAATCCAACTTTAGAAACGACATGCCTTCTGTGATGACGTCATCTATAAGTTCATCAATATTTGGCGCCAAAAAATACCGTTGTGTGGCTATCTTAGAGAATTTCAAAATGGCACGTATCAGTGCCGGGCTTCTTTCCTTGTCAAAGTCCTTGCTTGCCTTGTAGAATTCGTCGATTACCAGCAAATCTATGGATTTGAGTTTATCGAAATACGAGGGCGCTCTTTCCTGAGGAAAAATCAGGATATTGGCTTCACCCAAAGATTGCTCTGAGGATGTGATAATCTTGTATTTTCTTAAGAACTTACCCGAGATTCTTCTTCGCGTCTCATCCATCAGAGCGATTGTTGGTACGATTATCACAACTGTCTTGGGCTGCTTGATTGAAATAAATGAATCAATCACGAAACTCTTCCCAAAGCTGGTAGGTGCACTTACTGCAATATTGGCCCCGGATAATAGCTCACCGAGAAGTCTCGATTGCTCTCGATGGAGCACACGCACTTCCCCGCCACCTATTTCTTCGCTGAATGCCTGGCAGACATACCTCTCTTGCCAGTCGGCGGTATCTTCTTCGATGTAGGGGTATAGGCCAACATCTCGGACGAGTTTGTTTACTATTGGAGTGCCTTCAATTCCCTCCTTGGACATTATATCCAACAAGAGTATCACCTCGTTCCTTGCATGCTCCTCATTTCTGTGGATTAAGGAATTAATTTCGTGACATTTCTCGAATAGATCTATCATAATTTCCCTCTGTAGTTCGATACGTCAGAGACAAAACTATCAACAATCGGTGCCTTCTTTGGAACCGGGAAGAGTATTAGATGAAATGTTAGCGAGGAGTACTTGAAGATGTTACCGAGAGCATCCGCTTGCTTCCTAAAATATGAAACTGCGCGCTCTTTGTGATAAGCCCTAACGCTCTCCAGGTATGCCTCGGTAATTTCATTGGCGGTAGCTGTGAGTGAGCATTCGTGCAACAGCAGAATTGGGATATTTATTATTTCTTTTAACGGGTCGATAGAGTTCATATTCGAAAGAGAGTTTCTTATGTTGGCCCTCGTGCCATCGTCTATTTCGATCAAATCTAGATCGCCCAAATTTGTAATAATGCTGTTTTCTTTCTTCAGCTTGTCTGTCCTGAGGGAATTGCCGATAGATTCAATGATGCTTGGTAGCCTAGCATCTTCAATGCTGTTGTAGAATTTGGCTTCTCCAAACCAAAGCGTAAACCGACCACCATCGCCAACGACTATATGAACGCTATCAGCACCCTTTGCATTGTCTTGGGAGTTTTGTTTATAGAAAATCTTGGGAACAACAGGGATAGCCTTAAACTTATGCTTCATGATGCCATACAGAACAATCTCGGCCAATTCACTGCCTTTGCTGATGTCGTCGACTGAATCAGATAATCTGAGTTTCTTTGCTGATTCGATAAGCGTAGTTCGCGGTTTTGATTTTAGAGCCTCACGTTCTTTCAGGGAAAGAGCGGTATCAGCAATGTTGTCCCATACGAAGTTATTAAATTTCTCGTACCGCCAATTTCCGTCTTCGAAATCGTTTACCATACCAATAAGATTGTTAGAGGAATTTCTCGTTTTCTCACTGCCTAAACTCAATGCCAGCATGGAGTCATCTATTATTACTTCAAATTCCATCATTTCTCACCTCAACGGATACGGACGGCCTTATCTTCTTTTAATCCAACATTTATTACCTCGGCAACTAAATACTTGAACTTATTGTGCCCCAATGCTATACTTCC
>JAEAME010001360.1_pt1 | contig 17499 bp, 12 predicted proteins | sample 8958731 | NCBI WGS metagenome assembly JAEAME01 (sample SAMN16933194, study PRJNA681113) | bioreactor sludge metagenome | isolation source: anerobic bioreactor sludge (Control) | place: India:Bengaluru | collected 2018-10-24 | reverse complement strand
CGGCGAGACCTCGCCGTAGCTCCGGGTGGTTCCGGCGGAGCGGAGGCGGGCCGCCCGCCCCAATGGCGGATTGGATCTCATACGGGCCGAGTCGCGCACCGGGCGTCAGGCTCACGGTTGCACCTCCGGCTGGAGGATGGTCACACGATTAGCGCGGTGGTATGGGGGACAACGCGGGGCGACGACCGTGCGACCAGCCATGAGGACCTCCAGGGCTTGGACGACGGACGCGGCGGGATGGCGGGCTGATTATAGCCGAGGTGGGGTGGCCAGGCCGCGCGACCTCCATGGTGCTGGGACCGAGAAACGCAAGCAAGCATTAAACGCCGGCGCCCAAACGGCCGTCAGACAGACCTTGCAGAGCTCGGCCGTTGGGAAGCGGGTTGCCCGTGGCGGGAACACTGGCACCGGCACGCGGGTCTCGGTTGAACTGGGAGAAGGTGAAAGCGGGGCACCCTCTCGATCGTATTCCGCCCCTGGAGTGAGGTGGTCATGACCTTCTTGCCGTCGGTGATTCGTGCCGTGTATCGCGGCGGCTATCGGATTCGCCTCACGTTCAACGACAGCCAGGAGAAGATCATCGACTTCGAACGGTGGCTCGAGGGCCCCGTCTTCATACCTCTCAGGAACCTCGAGTCCTTCCGGACCTTCTTTCTCGATGGCGGTACCGTTGCGTGGCCCAACGGCGCCGATATCGCACCCGAGACTCTCCACGCCGACCCGGACGTCGGAGGCAAAGCCGCGTAGCCTCAAGTCGCCGATCGGACCCGTGCCTGTGAAGACAACAAGTCAGGCGAACCTCTGGCCGGAGAGTGACTTGGGAAGTGCCGGGGGTGGGGGTCGGACCCACACGAGCCTTGCGGCTCACAGGATTTTAAGAACGACTGGACTCCCGCCATAGATCGCCGGGATTACGCCTATTCTAGCGTTTCCTGCGCATTAGCCCCGCTCGAAACCCTACGACAATTACGACAATTACGAGGACCGCGCTCCCGAGTGGGACAGTCGTGGGACAGCGACGGCTGCACCTCGGCTATAATCGGCCTACCTTCACGTCGCGTCCGTCGTCCAGGCCCTGGAGGGTCGCATGGTCGCTCGGACGGTCGTCGCCCCGCGTTCTTCCTCACGCCATCGTCCTGATCGTCTGATCATCCTGCGGCAGGAGGTGCGGCCATGAGCCTATCGCCCGGCACCCGCCTCGGTCCGTATGAGATCCAGGCCGCCATCGGCGCAGGAGGCATGGGCGAGGTCTGGCGCGCGCACGACACCCGGCTGCAGCGGGACGTGGCGCTGAAGGTGCTGCCGGTCGAAACCCTCGGCGACGAGACCGCACGTGCGCGGCTGGTGCGCGAGGCGCGGCTGGCCTCCAAGCTGAACCACCCGCACATCTGCACGATCTACGAGGTCGGCGAGTCGGAGCCTTCGACAGGCTCAGGCCAGGCGGTCGCCTACATCGCGATGGAGCTGGTCGAGGGCCAGCTGCTGAGCGCCCGCCTGGCGGAGGGGCCGCTGCCAGTCGAGCAGGTTCTGCGCTACGGCCAGCAGACGGCGGATGCCCTTGCCCATGCGCACAGCCGCGGTGTGGTGCACCGGGATCTCAGCACGGCCAAGGTGGTCATCACGCCGGAGGACCAGGTCAAGGTCCTGGACTTTGGTCTGGGCAAGCCGCTCACGAGCGACGAGCTGGCCGAGGCGACCACCATGTCGCGGCCGTCGCTGGCGGCGCCGGATGTGTTTACGGACGCGCTGGCGTACAGAGCGCCGGAGCAGCTGCGCGGCCAGGCGGCGGATGCGCGGAGCGATATCTGGGCGCTGGGCGTGGTGCTCTCTGAGCTTGCCGCGGGCAAGCGGCCGTTCCAGGGGCAGACCGCCTTCGAGCTGAGCTCGGCGATTCTGAGCCAGCAACCGCCACGGGTGCCGTCCTCCGTGCCGGCCCCACTCGCGAGCGTGATCGATCGGTGTCTGGCGAAGGAGCCGGGCGAGCGGTATCAACAGGCGACCGAGGTGCGGGCGGCGCTGGAGGCGGTCGCGTCGGGGCGGACGGGGACGGCGTGGCGGGTCGAACTGCGACGGCACCGCGGGCTGGTGTTGGGCACGGCGGCGGGCGTGTTCGGGCTGCTGGTCATCGCGGCCGTGCTGGTGGGGCTGGATGTGGCGGGCGTGCGCACGCGGTTGAGCGACGGTACGCCAGTCCCCGCGCGCATCATCCGGCTCGCCGTCCTGCCGTTTGCCAACGCGTCGGGCGACGCCCAGCAGGAGTACTTCAGCGACGGACTGACGCAGGAGCTGATCACGCAGCTGGGCCGCCTGCATCCGGCGGGCCTCGAGGTCATCGCACGCACCTCGGTGATGCGGTACAAGAAGGCGGGCACGCCTCTCGATCAGATTGGGCGAGATCTGAAACTGGATTACATCCTCCGGGGAACGGCGGGACTCGAGGGGGCCGCGCCGGGGACGGCCGGGCACGTCCGCATAACCGCCCAGCTGATCAAGGTGGCGGACCAGGCGCAGCTCTGGGCGGAGCAGTACGAGCGCGAGCTGGCGGGGATCCTGGTGCTGCAGAGCGACGTGGCGCGCAAGGTCGCCGGCGCGCTGGCGCTGACGCTCCTCCCCGCAGAACAGGCGCGGCTGGCGAATGCCCGGGCGGTTGTCCCCGAGGCGTACGACGCCTATCAGAGGGGCACCTACTATGTGAACATCATCACCAAGCCCGATTTTGACCTGGCGGAGAAGTACTACACCCTGGCCGTGCAGAGGGACCCGGACTATGCGGCGGCCTGGGCGGGCATCGCCCATGTCTGGGTTTCGCGTAACCAGGTGCACCTGGCGCCACGCAGCGAGACCGTGCCAAAGGCGAAAGAGGCTGCGTCCAAAGCCCTCCAGCTGGATGACACCGCGTGGGAACCGCATCGTGCACTTGCGGTCATCGCGACCTACATGGACTGGGACTTTGCGGCCGCTGAGCGCGAGTGGAAGCGGACTGTCGAGCTCAGCCCGGGCAATGCGGTATACCTCCCGGTGTACTCGCATTTCCTGCTGCACATGGGCCGCCTGGACGAGGCGATAGCCGAGAGCGAGCGGGCCCTGGAGCTCGACCCGTTCAACGTCACGGCCCACAGCTTCTACGCCGTGGTCCTCTTCAGCGCGCGCCGATACGAAGACGCGATTGTTGAAGCCCGCAAGGCCCTGAGCATGCAGCCCGGCCACGGGGTCGGCCGTACTGCATTGATGAACTCGTTGTTGATGACGGGCAGGTATGACGAGCACTTTGCCCTGGTTCGAGAGGCAAACGTGAACGCCGGCGACCGCGAACTCGTTGAGGCGATGGACCGGGGCTACGCGGAAGGAGGCTTTCCCGGTTCACGGAAGCGGGTGGCGGAGGTGTATGCGGCGCGCCACGGGAAGCCCGGCGGCACAGCCGCCTGGAACCTCGCACACGTGTATCTGGCCGCCGGGGACCGGGACGGTTTTTTCAAGTGGATCGAGAAAGAGTACGAAGTGCGCGAGCCCAACCTGGTGTTCATCGGGCAGCTCCCGCTGTATGACCCGTTGCGATCCGATCCGCGCTTCCAGGACCTGCTGCGCCGCATAGGGCTGCCGCAGTAGAATCCGCCTGATACGATGAGCTTGACGGCTGGCTCCCGCATCGGCCCGTATGAGATCAAGTCCCTGCCTGGCGAAGGCGGAATGGGCCAGGTCTGGCGCGCGCACGACACCCGGGTGCAGCGCGACGTCGCACTGACGGTCCTGCCCGCCGAAACACTTGGCGATGACACCGCGCGGGCGCGCGCCAAGGAAGAACCCAGTTGTCGGGCGCGGAGCGTCCAGTCACCCATCAGCGGCCGTCGCCTCGGCTGGTCGTGCCGGTCGGACTCTGCTTCCTCTCGCCGCATCGCCTGCGGGACTCCGTGTGATAATGCGCCCTGTGTCAGAGACCCGCCGGTGGCCGGTGCATTGAGGCGGCCGCGGCGGGCGTGGGCCGCGTCTGAGAACGGGCGTGATGTTCACAGTCGCCCGCCGTGCGGCGCGAGGGCCGCTAATGCTGCCTACTCTCGTCCCAGTTCTCCGAGCAGTCGTGCAGCCATGTTCCACCTCGTTCCACCCGGCGCGCCGGCGACGGGCCGGACGGTCCGATCTTTTGGACGGACGAGGAGCGGCGTGGGTGTCCGGGGGGCACACCCTGCATTGACACTCTATTCAAGGCTCCGGCACCCGGGCAGGCAGGCACGAGGGGGTCGTACCCTTGAAGAAACTGGCCCGTCAAGATACGACCCCAACCGGCAAGTGGTACAATCCGCAGCCACACGAACACGGCTCGGGCCGAAGCCACGCGTGACCTGCACCTCTTCAACCTCGAGACCCACCAGGAGGTGGAGCCATGAGCTGGACTTTGCAGGGATACATCAGCGGCCGGCCGGAAACGGACTACGGCAACGGCGATGAGCTGTTGGAGATCGATCGCCGGAACGAACACGTTCCCCAGGGGATCACGGGGCTGTCTGTTCACTACGGCTGCTCCCACGCGAGGTTCTTCAGGGGCGTCTTCGAGGGCCCGGCCGACCAGGCCAGAGCGGCGCTCGCCCGGATCAAGAAGCTGACGGTCTACGCCTCGAAGTACGGCGGCATCTGCGCGCTCGCAGACCACCTGCCGCACTTGGTGTTTCTCGAGGGGCGGGACGGCCGGACCTACTTCTTCGATGCGGAGCATCGCGAAGGCGAGTGGAGGCAGGCGGTCGAGCACATCCTGCCGCCGGAGCTGCACGCCGCGATTCCGCCGAACCTGGAAGCGGCGGTGCCGGATCGCCCAACGGCCTAGGCCGGAGGGCTCCGGGTGCGCGGGCCGGTCGCCACGGGGCTAGAGCCTGGCGCCCGGACCGGGTTTTTGACTCGCCCGGCGCTCGGGCCGTAGGATCGGTCCCACGCCGCGCCCTTCTGAATGCGGCCGGCGGGTGGTGCGGCCGGAGGCTCGGTTCTCCTCCACGCGGAGCCAGTCGATGATCGGCCGAACGATCTCGCACTACCGCATTGTCGAGCAGCTAGGCGAAGGCGGAATGGGGGTTGTCTACAAGGCCGAGGACAATCGCCTCAAGCGCGCCGTCGCCCTGAAGTTCCTGCCCGACGCGCTGTCGCTGAACCCGGTTGCGCTCGAGAGGTTCGAGCGCGAGGCCCAGACCGCTTCCGCCCTCAACCACCCGCACATCTGCACCATCCACGACATCGACGAGCATGAGGGCCGGCACTTCATCGCGATGGAGCTCCTCGAGGGCCAGACGCTGAAGGAGTGCCTCTTCGCGAAGCGCCCGCGGGTGGATGACGTGATCAGGGTGGCGCTCGAGGTGGCCGACGGTCTCGATACCGCCCACGCCAATGGGATCATTCACCGGGACATCAAGCCGGCGAACATCTTCATCACCCGCCGGGGGCCGGCCAAGATCCTCGATTTCGGCCTGGCGAAGCTGGCGCGGGAGCCGGGTGGCGCCGCCGGCGCGGCCACCGAGTTGCGGTTGACCTGCCCGCCGACAGCGCTCCTGACGAGTCCCGGGACGACGGTGGGCACGGTGGCGTACATGTCGCCGGAGCAGGCGCTGGGAAAGGAGCTGGATCCGCGCACGGATCTCTTCTCGCTCGGGGTGGTGCTCTACGAGATGGCGACGGGCAGCCTGCCCTTCCGCGGAGACACCTCGGTGGCGCTGTTCGACAGCATCCTCCATCGGGCGCCGGCGCCTCCCATGCAGCTGAACCCGGACGTGCCCGCCGAGCTGGAACGGATCATCAGCAAGGCCCTCGAGAAGGACCGCGAGGTGCGCTATCAGTCGGCGAAGGACCTGCTGGTCGACCTGACGCGACTGAGGCGCGAGCGCGAGTCGGCCCGGACACCTGCAGCTCCTGCCGCCACGACATCCCGGTGTTTCCCGTCGCTGGCCGTGCTGCCGTTCACGAACATGAGCGCGGACAAGGAGAACGAGTACTTCTGCGACGGTCTGAGCGAGGAACTGATCAACGCCTTGAGCCACGTCCGGGAGCTGAGGGTCGTGGCCCGGACGTCGGCTTTCGCCTTCAAGGGACGAGAGGTCGATATCCGCGAGGTCGGGGGGAAACTGAACGTCGGTGCGGTCCTGGAAGGGAGCGTGCGAAAGTCCGGGCAGCGGTTGCGCGTCACCGCTCAGCTCATCAACGTCGAAGACGGCTATCACATCTGGTCCGGGCAGTTCGACCGGGAACTGAAGGACATCTTCGACATCCAGGAGGAGATCGCGCTGACCATCGCCGATCGCCTGAAACTCGAACTTCTGAAGGACGAGAAAGAGAGGATCCTCAAGCGGCCCACGGAGAACCACGAAGCGTACGATTGTTACCTGAAGGGGCGGTACTACTGGTACCGGCGATACGAGAGGGAGATGCAGAGAGGCCTGCAGTACTTCGAGCAGGCCATCGAGAAGGACCCCGGCTATGCCCCGGCGTACGTGGGGATTGCCGACACGTTCAACCTGTTCGGCATGTGGAGTCACATGCCGCCCCACCAGGCCTACGCGCGGGCCAAGGCGGCGGCGGCGAAAGCCTTGGAGATCGATCCGGGACTGGCGGAGGTCCACGCGTCTCTGGGCTGGATTGCCACGTTCTACGACTGGGACTGGCCGGCGGCCCAGCGGCACTTCCTCGAGGCCATTCAGAAGCACCCGGACTACGCGCTCGCCCATCACTGGTACGGCAATCTTCTGACGTGCAGGGGGCATTTCGACGAGGCCGTCCGGGAGATGCGGAAAGCGGTGGAGCTCGAGCCTCTCGAGCCGGTCAACCGTGCCCACATGGGCCTGGCACTGTACTTTGCCCGGCGTTTCGACGAATCGATTCACGTGCTGCGCGGTGTCATGGACTCGGACCCGCAGTGCTGGGTGGCGTGCTGGTATCTGTCAGCGAATCTCAGCGCCCAGAGCATGTGGGATGAAGCCATCCCCTTGCTGCAGAAGCTCGTCGAACTCACCGCCGGGTCCGCGGTGGCGCTCTCGACGCTCGGCGGTGCCTACGGCCGCGCAGGAATGAGGGACGACGCGCTCAGAACGCTCGAGCGGCTGGAGAAGCTGTCGAAGGAACGGTACGTCGCGTCGTTCTGGCCCGCGATGGTGTGGCTCGGACTCGGCGACAAGAAGGCGGCGCTGGCGTACCTCGAAAAGGCCTACGAGGAGAGAGAATCCATGTTGGCCTGGGTCAACGTCTGGCCCATGTTCGACGCCGTCCGTTCGGAGCCGAGGTTCCAGGCGCTTCTCGAGAAGATGCACCTCCACGCGTGAACTCTGCCGGCTCGGCTGTGTCAAAGACCCGCCCGTCGCCCGCGCGGGCTTCGCGTCCGGCGGCCTCTGCGGGGCGGCCGCGGCGGGCGTGGGCCGCGTCTGAGAACGGGCGTGATGGTCACAGTCGCCCGCCCTGCGGCGCGAGGGCCGCTCATGCGGGCTATTGTCAGGCCGTGCGTGGGGTCCGGGAAGCTCACGACCGAGCTGTACCGGTTCCCGATGAACAGCGCCCGCTCGCGCAGCTGCGGCGCGCCGTAGTCTACGGCGTTCACCTCGAAGCAGTCCATGTGGTAGGCCGCACCCGGTACTCGCTGCAGGTCGTCTGCGAACAGGCGGATGACGTTCGTTCTCGCGGCAGGGGCGTACGCGGCGCTCTCACCTGGACGACTCAGGGGGCCACATCGAGATGATCGAAGAACCGACCGTGCTTGTGCTGGGCGCCGGCGCGAGCCTCCCCTACGGCTTCCCAACAGGGTCCCAGCTAGTGTCAGATGCCCTCAGCAACTGATGCTTGACGACGAGCGCGGGGACTGAAGGGACTGCCCGCGTTCTATGTCTCAGCCTCTCGCGCCCACATACGAGCCGCTTGATCGCGGACAGCTCCGCACCCCCACCAAGAACGTGGCGAGCAGAGTGTCATAACCACCGTCCGCCGTGAGCGGGACGTGCCGTTTGGGATGGTGTGATCCCGACCAAGCGCGGACGCTCGGTGCTGCAAGTGGGACAGAACTGGGACAATTGACCAGTTCGGCGCCGAAACCGTCGTTGGGGCGCCCCCCATAACTCGTTGAATTCATGGTGCCGGGGGTGGGGATCGGACCCACACGAGCCTTGCGGCTCACAGGATTTTAAGGGGTTGACAGGGTTTTCCGGATCAGGTCGGTTTTGAGCATCGGCGCGTTTTCCGGCGTGATTCCGCGCGGCGTCGATCGCGCACGAACCTGCATGTACCGCCTCGCGCCGGTAATTCCCTGTCAGACGCCTGTCAGACAAGTCGTCAGGCGTTGTCCAGGATGTGACTCACCTGCGCCCACACCACAGCCAGCTTCCCTCAAGAACTCCAGGGCGCTATGCGGCATACAGGACGCGACGGGATGCCTCCACATCGCTCAGAGAGTACGGATTCTCAACCGCCCCGTCCTCGACAAGATCAACCGGTCGAGCGAACAGCCGCTGAAGATCCTCGAGGAGGCCGAAGAAACTCTGGACGTGTTCGATGGGCGTCGACGGTTTGAAGTCCACCAGGAAGTTCAAGTCGCTGGTCGCCGCAGCGGACTCTCCTGCGACGGCGGAACCGATGCCTTCCAGTCTTCTCACGTGGCGGGGTAGGCGTCTTTCCCAGTGGGCGTCCTCCCCAGAGGCGGGACTTGAGCCCATATGGTACAATGCGGCACGCCTTCATTGGATCGAACGGAAACGGGGCTCGCGCACTTCGATGCGTGCGAGCAAGTCCCGTGACATCTCCGGGGAGTCGCCGGTCGCCGCAGACGAACAACGAGGGAGGTCGCATGTCATCCTCCGCACGTGCGTTTGCCGTCCTCACAGTGCTCATGTTCGGCGTCGCCGCCCCCGTCGGAGCCAGCACCGTCGCCTACGTCCTGTCTGTAGAGGGAACCTACTACCCAACCCGGACAGCCGCCTGGGTCACGGTGATCGATCTCGACCAGAAGCGGCAAGTAGCAACAATCCCGGTCAACCGGTTCGCCGCTGATCTCGTCGTTTCGCCGGACGGTACTCGCCTGTACGTATCCTCCTGGTGCGAGCCGCAGGGCTGTCTCGGCGAGCTGGACGTCATCAGCACGGCAACCCGCACGTCCGTCCGGCGCATTACGATGCCAGGCGGTGCCGGTCGCCTCTTTGTGGCGCCCGACGGTCAAAAGGTCCACGTCCACACCACGGCTGGCCTCTGCGTCTACGACACGGTCACTGACACGGTCAACGTCGTGGCAAACGTCGGGGGAGGTGGGAGTGCGCTTTCGGCGGACGGCACTCGCCTCTACTTTGGCTATCCAGTTAGCGTTCTCAGCCTTGAGACATACACCGTCCTTCCCACCCTCCACCCATACATCTGGGGCAGCATTGCCGTCGCTCCGAACGGGGGGCACATCTACATCGTCCAGGAAGGGGGCATCGGGATGTATGTCTCACGTTACGACGCGAACGGCCTCGCCCGCACGATGCCCGAGAGGCCCCTGTGGGCGTGGTACCTTCTGCGTGATCTGGTGGTGACTCCAGACAGCCTGCGCCTATGGGCGTTCTCGGACTACGGCGGGGGGATTCACGAGCTCGACGCGCGTACCTTTGAGGTACGGTTCTTCTGGCTCGGAGAAGGTGTCAGCACAGCAGCTTTCTCGAGCGACGGCAGAACCGCATACCTCGTCAGCCCGAAGCGTCGTATCGTGGTGATGGACTCCGATACCTACGTGGTGCGAGACGTCATCCCTGCGGACGTCACGGGTTACCCCTCCATCGTTCTGTCCGAGGCGCATACGCTCAGCCTCGGCGTCGTGGGAAGCGGCCGTGTCGGCACGACCGACGGTGCACTTGACTGCGCCGACGCGGGTTGCTCGGGGCTGTTTGGTCGTGGCGCAGTGCAAACCGTCACCGCGATACCCGCGGCCGGCTGGTCGTTTGCGGGATGGAAGGGCGACGCAGCGTGTGCCAGCGGCACGCTCTTGATGAGTGACGACCACAGTTGCACGGCCGTGTTCGTTCCCGCGCTGCAGGGGCCTCCGGCACCGGCCCGCTGGGACTTCAATGGCGATGGGACGTCCGACGTGTTTCGGTACCGACCTTCGACTGGGGAGTGGGGCATCGGATTCGCTGATCAGGCCGGGGGCTTCGGCGCGCTTGCAGGGTCGTGGTCGCCCAACTGGGATGTCCACACGGGGGATTTCGACGGGGACGGCCTCGCCGACGTCTTCGTCTACAACGACACGACCGGCGCGTGGTACACCTGCGTGAACCAAGGTGCAGGAGCCTTCCGATACGTGGGGGGGACGTGGTCGCCTGGCTGGAAGGTCACGGTGCTCAATGTCGACGGCGATCGCCGCTCGGACCTGCTCGTCTACAACCCCACGACCGGCGCGTGGTACACCTGCCTCACGCTAACCCCGGGCGTATTCCGCTACACCGGAGGGCAATGGTCGCCGGGCTGGCGGGTGGTCGCGGCGGATCTGAGCGGTGACGCCCGTGACGATGTCTTCGTCTACAACGATGTCACGGGTGGCTGGTATTGGGGCGTCAGCGATGGCGCTGGGGGCTTCGTGTATCGTGGCGGAAGCTGGAGCCCGGCCTGGAACGTCATTGTGCCCGGCGACTACAACGGTGACGGTCGCGATGACCTGCTCGTGTACCGCTCGTCTTCGGGGGAGTGGGCTCTCTGTCAGAGTACGGGAACGGAATTCACGTACGCGTTCGGGACGTGGTCCCCTGGTTGGAGCCTCGAAATCGGCGATTTTAATGCGGATGGCCGTTCCGACGTGTTCGTCTATAACCGCGTATCTGGCGCATGGTACGAATGTCTGAGTGATGGGGGCGGGGGCTGGCAGTACGCCGGGGGGTCCTGGGCACCTTGTTGGGAGGTACGCGTTGTTGATCTTGGTGGCGACGGCCGCAGCGATGTGTTGACCTACAACCCTGACACCGGCGCCTGGGCACAGGGCATCACAATCGCCCCGGGGCTATTCCTTGCGACCTTTGGATCGTGGGAAGCGGGCTGGTCGCTGCCGGAACACTAGGGGGCGCAACGTTCATACGCAGGTGTCGTCCCCTCTCTCGGGCCCGTTGTCTGCGCAGCCGCAGCCCTGCCTGCTTCACCTCTCCGCAGGTACGCTGACCCACTTCTGGAGCCTCCAGCGCCTCACGATTGAACGCCTATGCCCCTAACGAAGCACGGGCTGGTCAACGGTCCCGAGGTGGCAATAGGGAACCACCTCTCACCCGTTTGATGCGTTGAGATTGACCCTTTCGACGCCCTCAGAGCTGGCATCAGCGACGACGGGATCTCCGAGACTGTTCTGGATCGACCTCTCACCCTCTGTCTCTACGTCTCTCTCCCCCCTGTCCGCCCTCTCAGTTACAGACGAGGCTCAATCGGGGCGCGATTTTGGCGCCCCGCCGCACCCCCTCCCGGACTCCCTGGGCGCGGCGACCCCAGTACCGGGGGGCGGGCGATGGCGGGAGCGACCCCGGCCGAGGCCACCCGGGCGGCCCATCCGAGCCGCTCTACCGGCCCGGACTTGCCGGGGTCGCTCCCGCCATCGCCGTGTCCGAGTTCAGCCGCGCTCGTTGACTTGCTGGGATCCTGCCGGGCGCAACGTGCCGGCGGGACAAACTGACAGGTTGACCGACATGTCGATCAACGTGTCGACCAACTTGCGGATCAACCTGTTGATTGAGCTGCTGATCGACCTGTCTCGATTCGGGGACGGCACCATCTCGCTCAATATCGCTGGCCTGTGGAACCTGCCGACGCCGCGGAGGCACGGACGCCCCCGCAGCGTCTTGGAAAACCGCGCGGCCATCACACGGTTTCCCACAGGTTCCACAGGCACCTTCGGGTCAAAGACAGCCGCATCATCTGTGGGTGGGAGCCAGGGGTCTGACCAACGCGCAGACGAGAGTCTGCGCCTGCGTGAGACAGGGCAGGGCCTCTACCGCGTACGCAGTCGTGCGCTTCGCGACGGCCGGCATGCTGGTTGTGAAAGAACTGCAGTCCGCAGGCCATTGCGGATTCTGCAGGAACTGCAGTGTTCGGCACGTTGGCAATGCTAGCGGGGCCAGCTAGGCCGCCACTGCCACTCACAGACAGCAGCCAGAGCACGATGGCACCGCCCGTGCGGACAGTGGACGACAGCCGAGGTGTCCCCATGGGGGAGTGCGGTGATGATGAAACGGCTGACCCCGACGGTACAAGCGACCGACGTGCCGGCGTGCCCGAGTGGGAGCCGGTTCACAGGTTCCGTCAGCGCAGCACTGCTTTGGTTGCTGCAAGTCCCAGCGCAGCCGATCGAGAGCACCGACGAAGAGCTTCACTCCCTGCTGGCCGAGACTGCTCGCGTTCACATTGAGCTCGCAGCAGTGTCGGCGCGGCTTCTCGAGGAGCTGATCACACCGAGAGGGCGTTGGGGCCAAGCCACCCGACGAGCACTGGTTGACACCCGACCAGGCTGCCGCGCAGCTCGGCGTCACCCCGCGCTGGATCCGCCGCCGCGCGCGCGTCCTCCCGTTCGTCCGCCGCATTTCCGGCAAGACAGCCCGGATCAACGAAGAAGGAATCAGACGCTGGGTAGCCGCCCGACGAACAGCTTGACGATCGCGGCGCGCGGGCTTCAGAAGATCGTGGCGCGGATGCTCGTCCAGTCTCGCCAAACCACGTCGTAGTCGGGCGCGGCTCGCATTGTCGGCGTCAACTGCTTCGCCCAAGCCTGCCGGTTCCATTCTCTCAGCTGCTCCGAGAACAACTGGCTGGAATCTGGGACAATCCCGCGTGATCGACACTTGCCCTCGAAGAGAGCGCGAAGTTCTGGTCCGCGGAGAGGCTCTCCCTGTCGGCATAGCATGAACCACAGGTCATAGAGATCCCGCGGCCGCGGCCATTTCTCCCGCTGCTGGAGCAGCGAACGCAGTTTCTCAGCGGCGATTTCCATCATGCTGTAGCAGCCCACGTGGAACGCACCCAGATCCGAGTAAGCCGGTCGTACCGCCCGCTTTTCCGCCGGCCGGATCAGAGGTTCGTCGAACGTCAGGTGAACCTGGACAACGGGTAGATGCTGCCGCCGCGCGCCCCCGCGGGAGTACTCGATACCGACCTCGAGCTGCATCTCACTGACGGATGCCAGCGGCTCCTTCAGGACGAGGCGCAGGCCCGTTTCCGATTCGGCCATTCGCGTTGCCGCACCCAGGGTCGCGAGGCTGGATTGTGTGTTGTCAGACTCGGGTCCACAGGTGAAGTCGATGTCATCGGAGAAGCGGTAACCTGGGTAGTAGCAATGGCGCAGGCACGTTCCTCCCTTCAGCGTCCAGCGGACAGACACTCCCGGGACACGCCTGAGCGTAGAGAGTAGCCAGAGGATGACGTAGTCCTTCTCAATCTGGTCGAAGCGCAGCCCCTCCGACGCCGCGAGGCGGTGCAGCTCAGCACTGGTGATCACGGCGCAACCTTGGCATTGACCAGAAGTCCCCACCGCCGATTGTGCTGACCACGCGCAGGCAATGTGGGGTCAAGGCGCGGGTAGCCGGAACCCAGCTTCACCGCCGTCTTCAACGCCTCTGGGTTCCCCACGCCAAGCGTCTCGATGATGAACCCCAGGCGCTTTGCGATGGCAGAGTTCCCCAGGCGACGCGCGTAATCGAACAGTCTATGCTCATCGAACTCGCTCCAGTGGGCCCGGATTGCGGCGACGACCAGCCCCACGCCACCGGCATTCCCGGGCAGATCCAGAGCGTCAACCAGGGTCTTCTCTCGGTTCGTAATCATGAACGACTGCTCGCCAATCCAGCCCTTCTCCACTCCGAAGTACTTCTTCTTGCGCACGGACACGACCCTGAAGGAGAAGCCGAGCGACTGGACATCCCGCTTTCGCACTGGATGATCGGTTGCGACAAACACCGTCCTCGGCAACTGCTCGGTCAGCCCATGATTATTGAGAGCCGAGAAGTAGGCGATCGCCGCTGGCCTGACGAGATTCATCGCCACAACGAACTCGTGAATCTGCGTCGATCGGGTTGCGCCTGACGACAGAGGGATGACGGCAAACCGCCCGCGCTTGACGCGCTCGATCCAACCCTTGGCACGGAGGCGCTCCAGTATCTGGCGTGCAGATGGCCTCTGCCGGGGGGCTAGGACGGTACGCGCGTCGTCGATGGAAAACGTGGACGCATGAGCCACCGCCGTCAGGAGGCGTAACTCCGTCCTGCCAAGAGGGCTACGTGTGATATTTCGTGTGCCTTTAGTCATCTGTACAGCCTACCTACGACACTCAGAATATAACACCGACGGGCCAGGGTAAAGGCAGGCACCATCCGATACCGATGTTAGAGGCTCAATGCACCACGCCGGCGCCCGCCCCGCTTTCAGCGGCCTTGCGCTCCAGCTCCGCCACTTGCCGCTTCTGAGCCAGGTCCAGGCGATCCGCACCGAGGATCAGCATCGAGTGGTCGACAATGCTGTACCGCTTGTAGATGGACTCGGTCTTGTGGCCCACCAGCTTCATGGCGGCGGATCGTGGCACGCCAGCGCGCTCAAGATTGCGGACGGCCGCGCGCTGGGGTCACCAGAACGGAATGGAGAGGCTGGGAGACGCCCTCGTGAGGACGCGCTGATGCGGTCGTCGGTCCGGTGCGCGTGAGCCCGAAAGGAACTTTCAGTCCAAGAGCCCTACCAACTGAAAGAACTCTTCAGGGATAACGGCAATACCGACAAGCCGGCCCGGCGTACAGGCGGCGGACCGCCGAACGTGTCGAGCTGGCATCACCGCAGGGATCGTGGCACTGGTCGTGCAGAGGGGAGGCGTGGTGAAAACCGTCGTACGTGTCTGCGACGACCAAGGGGCATTCGCGTGCTGCTGATACTGTCGATTGGCAAACCCGGGGCACACGACTCGTCTGCTGCCCACCGGGGACCGGCGGTGCGTCTCAGAGCCCCTCGTGACCGAGGTCCGGACCGAGGTCGCGACCGCCGCGGCATCTCGGGTTCGATCTCGGTCGTGGTCTCGGTTCCGGTGTTGGTTCTGGCAGGGCTCTGATCACGAAATGGGCGCGTATTCTGCGCCCCGATCGCATCTGGACCAGGCTTCCCGGGTGCCGACCATGGGACGGCAACTGGGACGGAGCGTGGGAGGGAGCGACCCCGGTGATGGGCGGCACGACCCGCCCAGACGCCGTATGCGGGCGAAACCCCGGCGGGGGGGCACCCGCCCACCCCCCGCCAGCCGAAAATGGCGTGCCGATTGTTTGGAAGCAGCTGTGGGGGGGTGGGCCGCGGGGTGGGGGGGGCCGCCGCGTGGCCGCCGCGGGGGGCGGCCTCCCCGCGGGGGGGGCCCCCCCCCCCCACGCCCCGTCAGCGGAAAGTGAGGTGACGATGTTGGCGAAGCTGCTAACCCCGATCGATCGTGACGATGGTGCAGCGGGTTGTCAGATCGCCGGCCGGACTGGTGTTCAGTTGTCCAGCCGAATCAGCCAGGAGCTGGCGACGCTGCTGGAAGCGCCAGACGCTTCAGTCCAGCTCCGAGAGGATCAGATCCACCCGCTCCTCGCCGAGATCACTCGACTCCACGTCGAGCTCGCTGCCGGCAGCACTCGGCTGCTTGCCGAGTTGTTGGCTCGGCGGGCGGCACGCGACCACCGTGCCGCCGATCGCCTGCTGACGGCGGAGCAGGCTGCCGCCGAACTCGGCGTAAACGTGCGGTGGATCCAGCGCCGGGCACGCACACTCCCCTTCGTCCGGCGACTCTCGGGCAAGGCGATTCGCGTCAGTGAGGAAGGCTTGAGACGTTGGATCGCCAACCGGCGCGCGGCGTAGCCCGCAAGTCGCCAGCCCTGTCCGTTCTTGGACACGCATGCCTGTGCGCATGTCTGTCCCCCGACAGGGTTGTCCTGAGCCGCCGCTCGGCGTTCGACAGGCCCACGGCGAAGGGTGTCCAAGGACTCAGGACGGATGGCTGCCCGACGCCAACCGTCAATGCACGACGCCGGCTCCGGCGGCCTCGGGGCTTGCCAACGGCCGCAACCGTGCGGCCTGGTGCTTCTGGGCGCGGTTCAACTTGTCGGCGCCGAGGATCAGCATCGCGTGATCGACGATGCTGTAGCGCTTGTAGATGGACTCGGTCTTGTGGCCCACCATCTTCATTGCGGCGGCTCGCGACACGCCGGCGCGCTCGAGGTTTCGCACGGCGGTCCGCCTGAGGTCGTGCGGAATCCGGCGGATGCCTGACGTTGCGCTGGCCTGGCGCCAGGCCTTGGTGAAGTTGAGGATGGGCCGGCCGTCGGGCTGGCAGAACACCCAGGGAATGATCTTGCCGGTCTTGCGTTCAGTCTGCCTGACCAGCGCCCGCTGCTGCTCGAGCACCTGGCGCATCCAGTCGGTGAAGGGGAACTCGCGCCCCTCGCGCGCGTCCTTCGCTTCGCCGGGCTCGATGCGCAGGCAGCCGCGGCCGTTGAACTCCACGTTCGACCATCGGCGCGTCAGGAGTTCAGACCGGACCCGCCAGCCCGTGATGTATGCCACCTGGAACAGCGCGTGGTACTGCGACGGCAGGTGCGCCAGGAACGCGACGAACTCGTCCCACTCGAAGAAGCCGGTGCGGACGTTGTCCTCCTTCAGGAGCGCGATCCGGGGGCGGGTCGCGATCAGCTCCTGGTCAATCGCCAGCCGGAACATCCGCTTGAGAGCCGCCAGCTCCCGGTTGACGGTGGCCGGTGCCGCACCCTTCGCACCACGCCGAGCCTCGCGGAGGACTTGCACCGGCGCGCCGGGGCTGTCAGCTGCCTGGCTGGCCCGCAGGCCAAGCCGCCAGTGCTTGTAGCGCTCCACGTCGCGCGTCTTGATAGCCACGGCCTTCAATGTGCCAAAGAACTCCCTCAGCTTCGGCAGTCTCGTGCGCTGCAGGTCGTAGAGCGAGTCTCGCCTGTTGATCTCGTAGTCGGCGAGTATCAACCGCTTCAGGTCCTCGAATGTGGTCTCCGGCTTGAGTGCCACCTTCCCGGCATCGGCATCGCCCATACGCTGGCGGAGCAGCCGCTGCGCATCCGCCTTGCTGGTGAACGGCGTTGCCTCGCGGCAGGGCTTCGAACGGCCCGGCAGCGTGTACTCGACGTACCAGTTGCGAGTCCAACGCAGCACACCATTCCGGTCGCGATAGCGCTTCTGGAAGACGCTGCCAAGGCTGGTGCGGGACATCCGGACTCTCCTGGTGGGCACGTCTCTGCGGCGAGTGCCCGGCGGGAAACCACGCCATCCGGTGGCGCGATCACCTCATCCACATGCACGAATCCTACCAGCCGGTTCCGGGATTCCCTGTCAGACACCTGTCAGACAGGCCGATCGGACGAGGATCTGTGAAAAACGGGGTTTGAGCGAATCGCTGCTGGGAGAATGAGTTAGATGGTGCCGGGGGTGGGGGTCGGACCCACACGAGCCTTGCGGCTCACAGGATTTTAAGTCCTGTGCGTCTGCCAGTTCCGCCACCCCGGCACAGCTGGAGGGAGC
>JAEAME010001362.1_pt1 | contig 17502 bp, 19 predicted proteins | sample 8958731 | NCBI WGS metagenome assembly JAEAME01 (sample SAMN16933194, study PRJNA681113) | bioreactor sludge metagenome | isolation source: anerobic bioreactor sludge (Control) | place: India:Bengaluru | collected 2018-10-24 | reverse complement strand
AGCAGAAGGTCAATGACAGGAACGACTTGCGTCGCCCTTACAGGGCTTATCAAACGTTCTATCATTGTCCCAGGGTTTAACCCTGGGCTTTGCTGCACCGTCCCTTCGGGACTAAAACGTACGTTTCGCGACGGAAACTAATTTGGACAAGCCTGCGCTTTAGCCCGCACAAAGCGGCGACGAGCGGCTGAATCGATGGGTGATAAATACTCGTTTCGGACTACGAGCCTTCCCGCAGAAACAGAATGCGGGAGCAGCTGTCGCAGGCATGGATGCCGTCTGTGCGGAGCAGTTCGGCATACATCTGCGGCCGAATGCGAACGTGACAGGCGCTGCAGAGCTCGTCTTTGGCTTCGGCAAGAGCGATGCCTTTTCGCGCTTCCGCGATACGCCGATAGCGGGCAAGCAGTTCCGCATCTATTCTTGATTCCATCGACGTTTTTTCCTGTCGCATCGTTTCGAGATCAGCTTCCAGCAACGGCGCGGAATCGTTTGTTTCCCGGATGCTCTCCTGGAGTTCCGCCGATTTTGTCTTCATCTCGCGTTCCGCAACCTTGAGATCCCTCTCTTTATTTTCCATTTCCTCCATGATCTCAAGGATCTTATCTTCTTCGCCGCGAATCTGCTCCTCAGCCATCTGAATTTCGTGGAGCATGGCAGTGTATTCCTTGTTCGTTTTTACTGCCATGATCTGATCTTTGAGGCGCGAAAGCTTGCTTCGGCTAAGGTCTGCCTGTCCCTCCAGCGTGCGCCTGTGGTTGGCGAGCTCCTTTGATCGCGCGACAAGGCCTTCGTATGCTTCGCGAAGGCGGAGGAGTTCATTTTCAAAACCCCGCACTATCTCGGGAAGGTCTGCGACCCGTTTTTGCAGACTGGTAATTTTTTGTTCCAGGTCTTGAAGGGCTATCAGGTTCCGAAGGTCGGGATTCACCTGTTCGCCCCCTCCATGCCAGCGCTTCCGGAGGAGGGCATTCCCCACAAATGACGTGGGTTAACGTGCCTGCGGTCTTGCTTGTGGTGTGTTCCTGGTTCCATATATCTCGCTTGCAATCCAGGTAATATACACTTTACCTCTTGCTGCTGTCAACGGTAGCGGGGACTTCGGGATTTCATGTTCCACCAGGTTCCAGGTTTCAGGATGATGCGGCAACCTGCAACCGTATTCATGCGAATCATTGACCTTTTGAGGAAATGGCAGCAGAATCTGTTTCCTATGAGAGCCGTTGTTCAGCGCGTGAGCCAGGCGGAAGTGTTGATTGGGAATTCGCCTGTCTCCGGTATAGGGGAGGGAATCCTGGCTCTGGTTGCCGTTTCCCGCAACGATACGGAAAAAGACCTGCTCTGGATGGCCAAAAAGATTGTCGAACTGCGCATTTTCGGCGATGACGAAGGCAAAATGAACCGGAGTCTGCTGGATGTTCGCGGCCAGTTGCTTGTTGTTTCGCAGTTTACTTTGTACGGAGATTGCAGGAAAGGACGGCGTCCGTCCTATACCGATGCGGCTCCGCCCGCCGACGCGGAAAGACTGTACCATGAGTTTGTCGCGATTCTTCGCGGGCTGGTGCCTGATGTTCAGACCGGTCAATTCCAGGCGATGATGCAGGTAAAGCTGACAAACGCGGGACCGGTAACCCTGATACTCGATAGTCCCGGCGGATCCGGCTTGATTCGTGGCGATGTCCTTCTTTAAAATTGGAAGATCATGTCCCTGAAAAGATCGGGCATAAATGTGGTATTCGCGTTTTTGGCTGTCGCACTTGCGATTACCGCAGGCGCATCCCTGTATAGGATCGAAAATCGGGCAGCCGTCGAACCGGCGGCCGTGAAGGATTCCGCTCAAACTGCGCTGCCGCAAAATCATCCGCCTGTTGACGCGGCCGGGCGGCTGGTGGCGCTCGAAAAAATGAGTGCGCAGGAACCGCAAAATCCTGACTACGCGGCGCAAATCGCCAATCTGTACTACGATATGGGGCAATATGAAAAGGCGGCAGATTTCTATCAGCGGAGCCTGAGGCTGCGTCCGAAAGATCCGAACATTGAAACGGATCTTTCCGTATGCTTCCATTACCTTGGGCGTAGCGACGAGGCTTTGGAAATGCTGAACAATGTGCTGGCGTATAGTCCGGGATTTGCGCAGGCCCTATATAATAAGGGAGTAATTTTGGCCGACGCCAAAAAGGATATAAAGGGTGCGATCGCCGCATGGGAAAATCTGCTGCGATCCGATCCGGGGTATGCGCATTCAGTGGCGTTGGAGCAGAGAATTCGCGAACTCAAAGAATCCATGAAGTAGCGACGGGAATCCGGGTGTCCTATGTCTTCCGTGCTGTTTAGAATTTTGGGATTTCTTTTCCTGGTTTGGCTTGTCCAGCGCTTGCTGCGCCATTTTGTTGGTGCGTCAAAGGGCAATCGCGCGAACGGAAACGCTGCGGGCTCATCCAGCCATATGGTTAAGGACCCGGTCTGCGGCATGTATATGGACTCGCGTCTGGCCGTTCGCCTGAATAGAAACGGTGAAGAGTTCTATTTTTGTTCGGAAGAATGCAAGCAGAAGCACATAAGCAACGCCGCCGCATCCCGGGCTTCCGGATCCACGGCTACGCCCTGATACATGGAAGAGCCCGAAGGGAGCGGAACGGCGGATCGTCCACTGTAAAAAACATGTCAAAAATGCGGCTTATCGTCGTATAATGGCAGGGGTTGTGGACAAGTTCCCACTGACGAGGCTCCGACAGCATTGGCAGAAGCAAACAAATCGAGCGCAAGGAAGAAGAATCGTTTCTCCGCGGAAATGATCAATGATTGCCTTTCCGTCATGGAATCGGGTGCAATTGAAGATCTATTCGAAATAATTCCCCGCATCGGAGTATTGCGCGACTCCCGCTTTACGGCGCCGCTGCTCGAGCTCCTCGAACATGAAAATATCAAGAAAAGGGAGTTTGCCGCCTATTCCATGGGAGCCATAGGGGACAGGGGATTCCTAGAGCCGCTCAAGAAAGCTTTTGTTAAGGCCAGGCAAGTCAAAGGCCACGGAGCCCGGGAATTGCAGATAGCGATTATCGAGGCCATAGGATCGATCGGGGATGATGCCGCGGTGGACTTTTTCCTCCCCACCCTTAAAACCTGCTGCGCCACAAAGGCTGCCGAAGGAAAGCGCGCCAAAAGCGCCGGAAAGATGAGCCAGTGGATCATCGAATCGCTTGGCGCTATCGCCCAACAGGGAGGATACCGATCGCTTGAAGCTCTGGTGGAGCTTGCGGTGCACGACGACCCGGAAATCCAATCCCTGGCTCTTTCCGAACTGTCAGTAGCCTACTGGCACAGGCCAAATGAGGTGGCTGATTCCACTCTTAAGATAATAATCGAACTGACAAAGCATCCAAAGGCAATGGTAGCGGAATCGGCGCTGGCTGCGCTGCAAAACCTCGCGGACGTGGGATGCTGCCACGCCGAAGAATTCTTCTTCTCCACGTCGGAAGAAGAGAATTAGTCCCTCCTGTCTGCAATCAGCCCGATGCAAATCTATCGCCCCTATGCAGGCTTCAATCCGTACCCACATGGTTAACAGATACCCATATGGGGCTTGCCCGGCCCGGCGCGTGTGAAGAGAATGCGGATAGACCTTCCTATTTCTTTTTCAGTGATTGCTCGAGCGCCTGGATGATGGCTTTGGCGACCTCGACCTGGTCCGGCTTCTGCCCTATTTCGAGGTATTTTTTCAGCATTTTAACCGCTTCTTCCATGGTCTCCGGCTTCCCCGACAGACTCATCCCCAACTGGTAATAGGCCTCGCCAAAATTCGGGTCCGCGGCGATGGCTTTCCTGAATTCCTCGATTGCCTCTGCCGTTTGCCCCTTGTTGGCAAAAGTGGCGCCCAGGTTGAAGTGGCTTTGAGCCGCGCCTCCCGGATTCAACTCGGAAGCTTTTTTATAGGCCTCCACGGATTCCGCGCTTCTTCCCATCCCATCGAGAACGACGCCCATGTTGGTGTAATACGAGCCTTCATTGGGACTGATTTCGATTGCCTTTTTATAGGCTGCCAGGGATTCGTCCATCTTGCCGAGTTTCCTGTAGGATTCCGCCATATTCGCCAGGATGTTGGATTGCAGTGGGTCGAGAGCGAGGGCTTTCTGGAACGATTCAATGGCTTCCGTGTGCTTGCCCTCCTGGGCTAATCCGGTCCCTTCGTCCAACAGTTTTTGAACTTCGGCGCCGGCTTCGGTTCTTTTTTTCGACTCTTCCGCTTCCGCCTTGAGTTTCTCCAATTCCTCAGGCGAAAGCTCGAAAAAGAGCTTCTGATCCGGGCCCGGCTTGAGCTGCAGGTCGATCACCTGCTCATCCGCGATCGTGGCTCTGATATTGCTTTTAAAAGCGGGAGAGAATCCGGGTGCGCGCGCCGCCACGTGAAACTGACCGTCCGGGAGCCCCAAGTAGAACCAGACTCCCTTTTTATCCGTTTTGGTGCTGAATGAGCGTGACTTGGCCTCAGTACCCTGAATGATGACCGTGGCGCCCTTTATGGGCTCGCCCCTGTCATCCGTAACCTTCCCTCGGAAGACCCTTGTTTGAGACGCAGCCGGCAGCGCCAGCCAGAGGATCATCAGGCATACGCCTGTAAGGCTGATCTTGGACGAAGAGCAACGCATGGTACCTCCTTGCCGTTCTCCTGCAAATGAAGCATGCACAATGGGAAACACCGTCATTTTATTGAGCTGTCTGCATTCTGTCAACAAACCCGGCAGTCCGTTTGCCGGGCTTCACGCTGGATATGAGCCCCTGCTGCCGAGGAAGTTGCAGATTTTTTCCATGTCGTGAGTCAGCGGAGCGGGAGGAAGGCTTCTGAGAAACATCCGCCCATAGGTTTTCGTCAGGATGCGTTTATCCAGAAGGGCCAGTATTCCGCGATCGGTTTTGCTGCGGATCAGGCGCCCCATGCCCTGTTTCAGCAAAATGATAGCCGTCGGAATCTGATAATCGTAAAAGGCGTTGCCTCCAGTCTCGTTGATTTGGGCGATGCGCGCGGCAGTCAAGGGATCGCTTGGGACGGAAAAGGGAAGCTTGTCTATAACCACGCAGCTCAACTGCTCTCCCTGCACGTCAACTCCCTGCCAGAAACTGCTGGTTGCGAACAGGACCGCATTCCGAGTGTTGCGAAATGATTCCAGAAGGCCCGATTTGCTTTTCTCTCCTTGAAGAAACACCGGAAAGGGAAGACGGCTTTTAAGCGCCTCGTACACCTGTTCCATCTGGCTGTAGCTGGTAAACAGCACGAACGCGCGTCCCTTGCTGGCGGCAAGAATCGTTTCGAGTTCGCTGCAGGCGTGCCGCACCCATCCTTCCTCTCTCGGTTCCGGAATATTCTTTGGCACGTACAGGATCGCCTGTGTGGTGAAGTCGAAATGCGAAGCGACGATGAGTTCCCGCGCCGCTTCGAGTCCCAGCCGCGACTTTACGAACGAGAAGCTGTCGCCCGTTGAAAGGGTCGCCGATGTCAGGATCGCGGTGTCGATTTGCGAAAAGAGGCGGTCCCTGAGAGTGCCTGAAATGTTGATGGGGGAGGCCCAGAGAAAGACGCCGCGGCCTCGGATCTCGCACCAGTATACATGTTCACCGGATTCCGACTCGAGTATCGCGGCCAGTTCGTCTTCCATCTCCAGGCTTCTGCGCCCAATCGCCTCGATACTGTCGCTCTGAACGGGGATATTGTCGAGTGATGTCCGGAGCACATTCAGCTGCATGCGCAGCGCCCGGTAGGAGTCGCCAAAGCTGTCGATTCCCCGGATCCCGCGGCGGACATCAAGCCCTGATCCGAGCGGCTGCAGCACAAATCGTCCTTCGCGGGTTTGGAAACGGGCGAAAAATTCCCTGGCACGCTCGGCAAGCTTCGCCAGTTGCCCGGTCAGAAACGGAGAGGACGTGCCGGTTTCCGTCAGCGCGCGTTCGGCGTCACGGACTAGCTCTTCAATCCTGTAGTTGCTCACCATCACCCCGAAATACTGGGTGGCGACATCCTCGATTTCGTGGGCTTCGTCAAACACGAGGACGGAATAATCCGGGAGGATGGACGCAAAATCCCCCTGCCGCAAAGACAGGTCGGCAAAGAACAAATGGTGGTTTACGACGATGATGTCGGATTCGAGCGCCTGCTGCCGGACTTTCGTCACGAAACAGACATCGAAGTTGCGGCACTTCTGCCCCGTGCACGTTTCTCGGCGGGCATCCAGGTAGTGCCACAGAAGCGCATCGTCGGGCAGTTCCGTCAGCTCGGCCCGGTCTCCCGTTTGTGTTTTCTGCACCCAATTTCTGATCGTCCGCAGATATTCGGGATCGTGCGGGGAGAACAGATAGGTTTGGCTCTCGATTTCCTCGAGCTTGTTCCAGCAGAGATAATTGCTGCGGCCCTTCATGTAGCAGACGGAAAGCTTCCGCCCCAGCGCCTTTTCGAGGAATGGGATGTCCCGGAAGAAGAGCTGCTCCTGAAGGTTTTTTGTGGCCGTGGAAATAACGACTCTTTTATTGGAAAAGATGAGCGGAAGAAGGTATGCCAGTGTCTTCCCGGTTCCGGTTCCGGCTTCGACGCAGAGATGGTAATTCTCCGCGATGGCGTCCGAAACGGCATGCGCCATTTTGATTTGGCCCGGCCGGTGCTCGTAAAACGGGTGGTTGGCGGCAACGGCACCGCCGGGTCCCAGGATCTGATCGATTTCTTCACAAACAGCCATGCGCATTTCTCCGCGAGTGTAGTGTAACAAAGACATGGATCGAACACATCCTGTATCCTGCGCCACGCATCCTGTATTCTATTAGCGGCATGGAGGCGACATGGGCGACGAAAATCCTGAAACGGCAATATTGAGTCATGAGGAAATATACAGCGGCAAGATCGTGACGCTGCATGTGGACACCGTCCGGCAGGCTTCCGGAAGAAGCGGCATCCGGGAGGTGGTTTTGCATCCCGGAGGGGTGGCCGCCGTCCCGGTGCTCAAAGACGGCCGTCTCCTCCTGATCCGCCAGTTCCGGTATCCGATCGGCAAGTACATTCTGGAACTGCCGGCCGGTAAAATGGACAGCGGGCAGACGCCGCTCGACACCATCGCCCGGGAAATAGAGGAGGAAACCGGCTATTGTGCCGGTGCAATTACGCACGAATGCTCCTTCTACACTTCTCCGGGATTCAGCAACGAATGCATCCATCTTTTCCTGGCGCACAACCTCACCTTAAAGACGCAGCGTCTGGAGGAAGGCGAACACATTACCGTCGAACCTTATTCCGTCGAAGAATGCCTGGAAAAGATCCGCAGCGGCGAGATCTGCGACGGGAAGACAATTATCGGAATTCTTTGGTACCATTATACCAGAGGCTGAAAACCCTAAAATTCCGGCTAGTTATTTGCTTTCGCTATGGTAATATATTGCGCATGAGTAAAACTGCTGTAGGTTCGGATGTTGAGGCATATTGCACTAAGTGCAAAATGGTACTGGCGCATTCCGTAGTGGCGATGACGGGGACCAAGCCGCGTCGCGTTCGCTGCAATACGTGCAACGGCGAGCACAACTACCGCGCCGAGAAACCTGTGGCAAAGACCGCGGGCAAAACCGCCGCCAAGAAAACGGCGAAAACGCCCAGAAAAGCCGCCACCAAAAGAACCCGTCAAACCTGGGAAGAGGTGATGCAGGAAGCTTCCGCCAAACCCCACAAAAAATACAGCATGTCGGGCAGCTATGGCGAAGGCGACTGGATCGAGCACGCCACTTTCGGGCTGGGATGCGTTCAGTCGTTTATCGCTCCGAACAAGATTACGGTGCGATTCGCCGACTCGACCCGGATGCTTGTCTGCAATCGAAGCTAGGTGAAAGCCGAAGCCTCCATATCGAGTTCACTCCTGGAAGCGCTGAAACTGCTGGTTCCCGGTGCGTCCAACCGCACCCTGAGGCAGATGCTTTCCCAGGGCAGGGTTCATGTGAACGGCACACCCTGCATGCTGGCCGCCCGAAGCATCTCTCCCGGTGATGTCATCGAAATCGGCGCGCGAAGAGCGGCTGCGAAAGCAGCGGGTGGAATAAAGGTTCTGTACGAGGACGGCGACCTGCTGATTGTACACAAGCCTGCAGGCTTGTTGTCGGTGGCCACGACCAACGAACGCGACAGGACGGCGTATGTCTATATTCGGGAATACCTCAAAGAGCATAATCCCAGGCAGAAACTGTTTATCGTGCATCGTCTGGACAAACTGGCAAGCGGCGTCCTTGTCTTTGCCAAATCCGCAAGGGTAAAGTCGCTGCTGCAGGCGGTGTTCAGCCGGCATGACATCGAACGCAAATACTGGGCGGTCGTCGAAGGCAGGGTGCAGAAGGACCAGGGGACCATTCGGAGCCGCCTCGCCGAAGACGGGTCCGGGCGTATGCACTCGACCGAAGAAGCGAATAAAGGGAAGTCCGCCGTAACCCACTTTCGCGTTTTGAATCGCCGGCAAAACCTGACGGTGCTCGAGGTCACGCTGGAGACAGGCCGGAAGAACCAGATCCGCGTGCATTTGTCCGAAATGGGACACCCGATTGTGGGAGACCGTGCGTACGGCAGCACGCAGAATCCGCTGGGAAGGCTCGGATTACACGCGTTCTACCTGGGATTTTTGCATCCGGTCCGGGGCACGCCGCTGTCTTTCCAGACTGATCCGCCGCCCGAATTCCGCCGATACCTCCGTTAATTCCCGATTCCAGATTTCAAATTCCAGATCAAAGAATCTATTTCCGGCGCATGCTGGCTGAGAGTCCGAAATCGAGAATCTGGAATCTGGAATCATTATTCAATTAAGTCGAGAAGACTTTCCAGCTCCGTAATCCGTTGGATGTGATGATGTGCGCCATGCCTGGGTAGCCCTTCGCGGACAAGAACGGTGGTCATGCCGAGGTCTGCGGCAGGGATGATATTCACTATCGAGTCCTCGATCAGCAGGCATTCTTCGGGCCGGACCGACGCGAAATCCAGCGCTTTGAGATACGCCCTTCGGCCGGGCTTATTGACGAAATCCAGCAGGTGGATGTCGATAATCGATTCGAAATGCCGCAGGACGCCGAGCTGCGACAGGACGCGCCGGGCGTGTTTTGCATCGGCGTTTGTGAAGATAATTTTGCGCAGATCCATGCGTTCCAGCATGCCGTCGAGTTCGGGATCGCATTTAAGATGCAGATCCAGAGGAAGATCGTGAACAAAATCGAGAAATTCGTCGGGATCGACGGCGTGGAACCGGCGCAGGGCATTGAGCGTCGTGCCGAATACCCTCAGGAAATCGTCGCGCATCCTCGTCACTTCCTCCGGCCTGATATCGAGGCGCTCCACCATGTACCGGTTGATGCGCGAGCCGATAGCCTGCATCACGCCGCTGGATGCCGGGTAGAGAGTGTTGTCCAGATCGAAGAATGCGCAGCGCAGAGCTTTATTCAATCCCGGCCTCCGGCTTGTTTGTTCCTTTCAGTTTTCCCACCGCCGACAGAACAGAGTGTCGGATATTGGGGATTTCCATTTCGAGATCGTCGATCAGGTGGCGCATGCGCTTGCGCTGGAGATTCTCCTGTGAGCCGCAAAGGCCGCATGGAATTATGGGGTAGGACTGGCAGGCGGCAAAGGCTTCGATATCGGATTCCCAGCAATAGGCCATGGGACGAATGACCGTGTTGCGCCCGTCTTCGCTTCGGAGAACCGGCGGCATGCTCCTCGGCTTGCCTTCGAAGAAAACGTTGAGCAGGAAGGTTTGAACGATGTCGTCGGCGTGGTGGCCCAGCGCGATTTTGGTACAGCCTTCCTCGACCGCTGCGTTGTAGAGAATTCCCCGACGCAATCTCGAGCAGAGGGAGCACATCGTCTCGCTTTCTTTAAGCTTTCTTCGGACGATTGAAAAAGTATCCTTCTGGATGATGCGGAAGGGGACTTTCAGTCTTGAGAGATACTCGGGGAGAGCGTTTTCGGGATACCCCGGTTGTTTCTGATTCAGGCTGACGGCAAGCAATTCGAACCGGACCGGAGCGCGCCTTTGCAGATCCATGAGGAGGGTCAGGAGCGTGTAGCTGTCTTTCCCGCCGCTCAGGCAAACCATGATGCGGTCGCCCTCGACGATCATATTGAAATCGGCGATCGCCTGTCCCACGCCGCGCAACAGCTTTTTCTTCAGCATCTCTTTCTTGCTTTTCATAGGCATCCCAACGCAATAGCCGGGAGATTGTAACATAGACTTTCCCGGGATGACCGGCGAGGCGGCTGATTGCTTCACGCTCCGCAATCATGCGGCTGTGGGCTTTAGCCCGCACAAATAGTGCTATACTCCTCCCATGAAATCGACACGAGTCACATTTCTCGGCACGGGTGACGCCTATTCCACCGGGGGCCGCCACATGTCTGCTTATTTTATCGAAAGCCCGGAGGGCGCGCTGCTTCTCGACTGCAGCCCAACGATCCTTGCATCCTTGAACCGCTATGCCCTATCGGCCTCAGGGATAGACGCCGTTCTTCTCAGCCACCTGCACGGGGACCATTTCGGCGGGCTTCCATTTCTCTTTTTGCATTACATCTACGTCGAACCACGCATCCGGCCCCTGCGCATCATCGGGCCTCCGGGAGTGGAGGATCGTGTCCGGATGATTTTTCGTGCCATGTACTCCGATGCGGCCGCCGAAAGGCTCCCGTTTGTGCTCGAGTTTCTGGAGATTCGGCAGCAGGAGACAATCCGGCTGGGAGGCATTCGGCTTGATGCTTTTGAGGCCTTTCACCAGAAGCAGCCGCCGTCCATGGGATTTGAGATAAAGGGAAGCGATTGGAAGGTTGTCTATACAGGGGATAGCGGCTGGACGGAGGAACTTGTCGAACGCACGCAGAACGCGGATCTATTCATCTGCGAATGCAGCTTTTTCGAAACGCGCATGGATACGCACCTGGACTACCCGCGCCTGGCGGAAAACGCGGGCAGGTTCGGCGCGAAAAGGATCGTTCTGACGCATCTCGGCCAGGAAGTTCTGGAGAGATCGGGTGAGGTGAAGCTGGAAATGGCGCACGACGGGCTGATCGTGGAGATTTAGCCGCACCATATGGCAGCAATGACGGATTCTGCGTATATTCAAATACGTATTTCTACCAGTTGTGCTGAACAGACAAGAGCATTAATTTAAAATCAAAACCATCGCTCTTCTCCTCGATGGGATTTATGCATGGGTTCGAATCATGGTTTCATGAGATTAGTGCAGATCAGAATGCTGATGACGGGATCCCGGGAAGAAGAAGAGTATCACATGGAAAGTCCAAGATTTAGAATACTGCTGGCTGATGATAATGAAATGATGCGTTGGCTGCTGACCTATTTGCTTCGGAAGGCACCATCTGTTGAAATTGTGGGAGAAGCATCCAGCGGACAGGCTGCCATCGAAATGGCCAATCAGTATGAGCCCGATGCCATTGTCGCGGAGAGTTGCGTGCATATTCCGGGCGGCTCAGAAGCATTTCAAGTTATCCGGTCCCGAAATCCAAAAGTTCAGATCATCGAGTTAGCTTCATTTGACAATCCGGAATCGCAAAAAGCGATAGCTCAATCCGGTGCCAGGCTGGATCTCTCCGACAGCAATATTCTGGATGCGGTTCTTGCGGCTGTTTTCCTTAACCCTGCATAGCGGTATTGCCGATCATGTCGGCTTAAAGGCGGCTGTTCAAATATTTGCGTTCCTGAAGGATCGATGATACTTGAAGCCGGGGCCCGAGTTTGCTATACACTCCCTGCTGCCATGAAAGCCAGCGTAGCTCAGTTGGTAGAGCAACTGATTCGTAATCAGTAGGTCGTCGGTTCAAGTCCGACCGCTGGCTCCAGATGTATTAATCCAAGACGTCCCACTCGTTTACCGGCTTCGCCGTATCTGCCACGGAGTTTCATGTCTCGGCAAAACAGGAAACGCGTGGGACGCCCCGGCTTTCCGTCTATTGGGTATCCCGGAAAACTTTCCCCGTGACCTTGTCTTTCCAGTAGGCCCGTTGCTGGACCGGCCAATTAAAGGTAATGGCGTGGTTTGGGCAATCGGTGGCGCAGCAGCCGCAGTACCAGCATTCATCCGGGTGAAGGATGACCGGGGGCTTCTTTTCTTCCGGATTCGGGATAAAGACATCTACCTGACAGACCTCCACGCAGTGGTTGCAGCCGGCACAGGCATCAGGATTGAAAATTACCGGATTTGCCGGGCTGATAATATTGGGTAACGCATAGGTTTCTTTACGAGCCATGACAGTTCTCCTTATTTGCCTTTATAAATCCCGGTGTAATCCTTGTTGTGGGCCTCATAGTTCGCTTTCATATCGCCCCAGTATTTCAGGGGCAGTTCGCCTGTCTTCACCTTGTTGTTTTCCAGCTTGACAGTAATGAACTTGTTCCATTCCGGCGGATCTGTGTCGGGGTAGTCGATTCTGAAGAAGAACAGCGCATTGTTGCTGGCTTTGCGTGCCAGGGATGCATGGATGACTATCTGCGCGTGAGTCAGCATGCTCAGGTCCTCGATGCTGCGCATGAGCTTGTGGGGATCGAGGGCATACAACCTGGGCACAAAAACTTCCTGTATTTCTTTCAGGGAATCCAGCCCGATATTCAGCATGTTCTCCGTTTTGTATTCGCTGCACCAGTACTGCAGGGTGCGGGCAATTCCGGCGTGAAGCTCTTTCCAGTCGATTCCTTCGTCGCGATTGATCGGGGCGTAGACGCGGGCTTTTTCCAGAGCGATCTGGTCTCGCGATACTTTGCCTTCGCTTATCTGTTTGGCGTAGGCAGCGGCTTTTCTGCCGGCATACCGTCCGGTCGAAGCGGCATAGCTGTGGTCGCCGGCGGAGAACATTTGTTCTCCGGCGACATACAGCCCGTCGAGGGTTGATTTCAGGTCCCAGTCGACGACAGGACCGCCAGCGGCCGCTGTCAGCCAGTGAGACGGGCTGGTTCCCTCGATAAAATTATAGTTCATCAGCAGGTGTTTGGCCGGATCAAAACCGGCTTTTTCATAGGAATTGATGATGTTTCTGGTGGTAGACTCCTCGCCCAGCATGAGCTTCCATGTGGCCCTACGTTCTACATCGGGCATGGCGGGGAAATCGCCGAAGAAGGGAAGCGCGTAGGCGCCATGCTTGATCCCATCGATGATTTTTTGCCAGTTTTCCGGGGAAGGTCTCATTGCACCGCCATCCGGCCAACCCTGCAAGGGCCAGGGCAGCTTTTTGCCGTTGGCGTCGACCTGCTGGATGTTCTCAAAACTGGCATCGCTGGCACCGCCGTACCACGTATGCTTGAGGCCGGTGCCGAGCCCATGCGGCATGGTCATCTCCATCAGGGTGAGTTCGGCGCCGGCCCTCCAGGCCATTGCCGCGCCGTCTCCGGTCTTGGTGCGGGAACCGGGGAAGGTATTGTATCCGGCAAGCTCGGTATTCAGAAATCCGAGTGAATTGCTGCCGGCGGCAGATAGAATAGCGGCCTTTGACTTGAAGATCATAAACTCGCCGGTGCGGTTGTTAAAGCCGGTAGCCCCGATTACGCGGGCGCCCTGGACCCCTCCCTCCGTCAGCAGGCTGGTAACCATGACGCGGTCGTAAATAGCCACGCCCAGCCGCTTGCACTCTCTCTTCAAAGCCGGCTTGAACGTTGTCCCCCAGACGCGGACAGTCACTTCGGTTGCGTGGTTAGGGCTCATGCGGGGAGAAAACATCAACTTGTCGTCGTAGCGGCCTTCGGCTCCCACGTATTCGTCGTCCGTGTCCCGGATCTTGCCGCCCATCTGTTCCATTTCCAGCAGTGTGTCCCAGTCCTCGCGGCATTGAATCTGGGTCCCGATGCCGTTGGCGTAGGAAAGCGGCAGCGCTCCGGTTGGCGGATCCCCGGCGTGAACCGGATGCTCCACAAGCCGCCTGGCCCAATCGTCGGGATCAACCTTGGAATGGGGATTTGCCGGCGTAACGCACCAGTGGTCGCAACCGGGGCCGCCCGCACCGCTCCGGATGGTATCTGCTTTTTCCACCAGCGCTACTCTGACACCGTTTCTGGCGGCGCTGATAGCCGCCCAGCACCCGGCGATACCCCCGCCAATAATCAGGACATCGGTCTCGATTTCCTGCTCTTTATCGTAGTTAATGGGATAAGGCCAGGGTGTTGGCTTGCCGTATTTATTCAGTAAATCCAGCCATTTGGTCATATCACTGCACTCCTTTCAGAAGCGATGCGAATCCGTAATCATGGACACCCAGATTCTCTTGTTCAGATTGAACACTCGCCGGCAAATATTCGCAATAAAAATCGGGAAATGCGGGACGTTTCCGATTTTAGCCCAATGACCCCAAAATTCAATCCAATCTGAATCCACGGCCTCAGGCCGTGCGACCCTTACAGGCTAGGCCGTTCCGGCGTTCCTTTATACACCTTACATCGAATTGGGAAATATTATCGGGGTTGGGGTCGGAATCGGTATCGGCTTTGGTAATCGGTTGGGCCGTGTTTCAGGAAATAAAAAAAACCGATTTCGATAGCGACCCCGACCCGATTCCCATGCCGCTCTGCGGGGCGGGCCAAAGCCACACCCTCGAGGCGTGTCCGATTACATTTCCCGCTCGAAAAATCCTGTCACCTATTCTTCCCATATTGCGACTCATACGTTGTCGGAATGCTTTGTAGACAATCATCCAAAGGAAAATTATTATGAACAGCATCTTGAAAACATCGAGTCCAAACGATGCCGAATTGACCGCCAAAGCCGTGGCGGGACAGCGCGATGCCTTTGCGCAGATTGTCACACGCTACCAATCACTGGTGTGCTCGCTGGCTTACAGCGCTACGGGAAGCTTGAGCCAGAGCGAAGACCTGGCCCAGGAAACCTTCATCGCCGCGTGGAGAGGCCTCGGCACGCTTCGCGAGCCGCAAAAATTGCGTTCGTGGTTGTGCGGTATTGCACGGAATATCATCGCCGGTGCCGTGCGAAGCAGGAAACAGGAACCGGTTCAGGCCGCTCAATCATTGGATGCGGCTATAGATCTGCCGTCGCAGGAATCGCTTCCCGTGGACCATGCAATCAGCAGGGAAGAGGAATCCATCCTTTGGCGTTCGCTGGAGCGCATTCCCGAGATTTATCGCGAACCGATCATTCTTTTTTATCGCGAAGGACAATCCATCGAAAGCGTGGCGCAGGCGCTCGAACTCTCGGAGGATGCCGTGAAACAGAGATTATCGCGCGGACGCAAGCTGTTGAAGATGGAGGTGGAGTTGTTTGTGGAGACGGCGCTCAGACAATCCGCTCCGGGACGGGGATTCACCGCCGCGGTGCTGGCCGGATTGCCGACGCTGGTTTTGCCGGCGGGTACGTCCGCGATCGGCGCTGCGGCCTCCAAGGGTTCCGCCGCGGCAAAGTCAGGTTCCTTGCTGGGCATCTTTGCCGGCCTTCTGACTCCCATCCTTGCAACGCTCGGGGGATTCCTCTCGATGGTTGGCGTTGTCAAAAGCGCCCGTTCGCCGCGCGAGAGATCGCTCTGGATAAAAGCGACGGCGATCTTCCTTTGTGTTTTTATTACCGGGCAGCTGGCGTTTTTCGGTTTTCGCAATAACGAATGGGTTTCTGGGCTGATTTGGATCAGTCAATTCATCGTAGGATTCGCCGTTCTCATAACCGCCGGTGTTATGGCAAAGAAGATCCGGCGGAGGATTCAGGTTGAAGAGGGGCGCGTTCCGGAAAAGGTTGATTCCAGAACTCCCTTCGGTAACCCGGAGTCGGAAGGATTCAAATGGAATGTGTATGCCTGGTTGTTTGGGCTGACCTTCGGCAATCCGTTTGCCATGCTGACGATCAGAGCCGCTGTCGCCCGCGATTCCTTGGTTGTCTGCATCATGTTCGCGATTCTAACGGCCACGTTTTTCTTCAGCAGGCAAATTTATCTACAGAGACAGGAACTGGCAATCTATGTTTGGCGCGCGATCCTGGTAATGCAATTCCCGCTCCTGCTCATGGTAATTTACCTGCGTTGGGAAAAGTGGACCGGCCAACATCCCTGGGAGATGAGAGGCTATGATTTGATACTCCCCGCCGCCGGATTCTTCCTCTTTGCCGTCGCACTTGCTCACTGGCTGCTAAAACGGAATCGGCTGAGCTGAAAGATCCGTTGCAGATTGTACGAATTAGTACCGATTCTTTTTCTTGAGAAAGTCAATTCCCTGTGGGTGCGGGCTTTAGCCCGCATCTTCATCTTAGAGCCGTGTTCCTTTGACACATCGATAGCATCTTTGAAGCGAAGGGTTGCTTTTCTGCCTTTCAACAGGGCTTTCTCCTTCGCACTCCGGCCATTAGCGCATATAATTAGCCCACAAACATAGTATAAGAGATTCAACTGCCATAGGACCGATCCGGGTACCGGTTGGGACGCGTCAAAACCGTCCCCAAAGGAGGGGGGACAATGAAGCAATGGCCTATGGGCATTCCTTTTCAGCTCTTAAAACGCAAACCGGGGGATCAGATATGAAGGTATTTAATAGTATCAAACGCATATTGAATATTGGCGGGCCCCAAATTGATATGGTTACCCGGGATTCCGAATATTATCCAGCCGACCTGATCAGAGGTGAATTGCTTATAACGGCGCCGGATTACAAACAAGATATCAGATCTATCACCATAAACCTGAAAGAATTCTGGGTCGAATATTTGGCGGGAGCCGGAAACAGATTAGGCAACAGAGCCGATAGATACCGTCAACACGACAGTCGCACCGTTGTCGGTTATTACGTATTCAACCCAGGGATGAAATACCAATTCCCTTTCGAAATCCGGCTCCCCGTTAACTGCAGAGCCTCATCGAAGGAATCCGGTTGGCGGTTGGGAATTGTTGTCAGCACGGCCGGATTCTCTGTCTATAGGGCGGATTTCAATATTATTGTTCAGCTCTCAAATGTGCTGCAGGAAATTATTGGAGCTATTGAAAGGGATGCAAAATTTGCCGAGGTTCCCAGAGGCAGAAAATACCTGACGGATCTCTCTGAGACGCGTTTCATATTTCGACCTCCCGATCATCTTCAAGCGGAAATTCAATACCTGGAACTCAGCCTTTCATTTACAGATGAAGGCGGCATAAAAGGAAATATGCTGTTCAACACAAATAAGGGCGGCACGTTCAGCCAATTTGCATCGAATACCGGTGAAAATGTCCCCTATGAGTTTTTTATCAAGCCAACGCAGTTGTTTGACTCCAATGGCCGGGTCGACAGCAGAACCATCACTAATCTCATATCAGACGGGTTAATGGAGACTCTCAATAGCCCAAAGTAATCAATATATGGGCCTGGATGCCCTGGAGCGGCAAATCATGAAGTGCCCGAACTGCAAACTGGAAAATCCGCCGGCTGCTTTGATCTGCGATTGCGGATACAATTTTGAAACCGGATTGGCTCCGAAGTCATCCAGGGTGCGCGCGGGTTTAAAGATAAAATTACTATGGATTTTTTCCCCTCTTATTTTGGG
>JAEAME010001361.1_pt1 | contig 17508 bp, 10 predicted proteins | sample 8958731 | NCBI WGS metagenome assembly JAEAME01 (sample SAMN16933194, study PRJNA681113) | bioreactor sludge metagenome | isolation source: anerobic bioreactor sludge (Control) | place: India:Bengaluru | collected 2018-10-24 | reverse complement strand
GCCCGCGCGGTCTCTTTTTGCCGCTTCATGCACTCCTGAAAGCCCTTCTCGTCGACGGTCAGCCCCGCATCGGTCGCGATCTCCCGCGTCAAATCCAACGGAAACCCGTAGGTATCATGCAGGCGGAAGACCTGCTCCCCGCTCAACGCGGACGCCCCCGCAGACTTGGCCTCGTCAATCATATCCTTAAGAATCGTCGAGCCCTGTTCGATTGTTCTGCTGAACGCCTCCTCTTCATTGCGGATCACCGCAAGAATATAGGTCCGCTTCTCGAGAAGCGCCGGGTAGGCGTCCTTATTCTGCGCGATCACCGCCTCGGCGATATCGCAAAGGAAAAGATCCTTAATCCCGAGCATACGCCCGAACCGGGAGGCTCTGCGCATCAGGCGGCGCAGGACATAGCCCCGGCCTTCGTTGGAGGGCAGAACGCCGTCCGAGATCATCATTGTCGACGAACGCGCATGGTCGGTGATCACGCGGATGGCGACATCGGACTTATAATCGGTACCGTACCGCAGATTGGCTTTCGCGCACACGGTATCGAGGATGCTTCGAACGGTATCGACTTCGAAAAGGTTGTCGACCCCTTGCATGACGCAAGCCCAACGTTCAAGGCCCCCTCCGGTATCAATATTCTTCTTGGCCAGCGGCGTGTACGTTCCGTCTTCCTCTCTGTTGAACTGAGTAAATACGAGGTTCCATATCTCGACGAAGCGGTCGCAGGAACATCCCGGTTTACAATCCGGAGCTCCGCAGCCCTTTTCCTCACCGCGATCAAAATAGATCTCCGAACAGGGACCGCACGGACCTGTGCCGTGTTCCCAGAAATTGTCTTCCTTGCCGAGGCGGATGATCCGCGATTCGGGGATCCCGACGTCGTCGCGCCAGATTGCGAACGCCTCGTCGTCCTCCTCGAAGACCGACGGATAGAGCTTCTCCGGGGGCATTTCCATCACCCCGGTCATGAGCTCCCATGCCCACGGAATCGCTTCCTTCTTGAAATAGTCGCCGAACGAAAAGTTCCCGAGCATCTCAAAATACGTCCCGTGCCGCGAGGTCTTCCCGACATTTTCGATATCCGGAGTACGAATGCATTTCTGACAGGTCGTGACGCGAAGGGCAGGAGGAGTCAGTGCGCCCGTGAAATAGGGCTTCATCGGAGTCATGCCCGCATTGATCAGAAGAACCGACGGATCGTTCTGAGGAACCAACGGAAACGATGGCAGGCGCAAGTGCCCCTTCCCCTCGAAAAATGACAAATACTTCTCGCGAATTTCATTCAGACCCAACGGTTTCATATCCTGCTCCGATCCTGCGTACGACTCGCAAAAAGCACACGGAACGCACCATGACAACGCTTTTCGCTAATAGTTGATTGTACATGAATCAGGGCCGACCCGCAACAACGGAAGGGCGAAACGATTAATCCGTGACTTTATTCATTCCGTCAAGGGTAGATTTCAGAAACGCGACATAGTCCCCGGCAATTCGCGCGGGCTGAACGATTTGCGCCCGATCTCCGAACTGAAAAATCCACGAAAAGAAAACCGGGCTGACCGACGCCTCGATGTGCGCGATAAAATGCTCATCATCGTCTTTAATGATCGGCGTTTTCATGCCGAACCGGTCCAGGACCGGATTGATCAGGTCATTTGAGAAACGAAGATCCAAACCTACACGCTCTCCGCCGTACATTCCGAATTTTGTCTCGATAAAGTCAGCCAGACTGAAATCCGTCGGTTGCGGCGCAATAGAAATATCCGTCATCTCAACCGTCTTCATCCGGTCCACGCGAAAAACATTGATCTGTCCGCGCCGCTCATAGTACCCGACCAGGTAATAATTGTCGTCGTTCCACACGAGTGCATACGGGCTGACCTCATATACCGAACCTCCGCGTCGCGGACAGTTTCCCTTGCTCAGGTCGTAGTCGATATACTTGAAATGAACCCGGCGTCCTTCATGGATTGCCTCCTGAATGGTCGCAGTCGTATAGCGCACGTGCTCATTTTGCGTCTTCACCCGGCCCGCAAAATGCACCTGTCTTTTCAGAATCCCCGCACTGCGGGAACTGGTCAGCGTCTCGATTTTTCGAAGTAAATTCCCGGTCATCGCCTCGGATATGAAATTGGCGGATTGCACGGCGTCCGCAAGAAGTCTCAGCTCGGCAATATCAAATGCCCGATTCATTAAACAATATTCGACGGGTTTTCTGCTGTTTTTCTCGATCTCGATCCCGCACTCCTTCAGCATCGCGATATCCCGATAGATCGACTTGCGCTCCGCCGGGACTCCGTTCGCCTCCAGATATGCTAAAATCTCCGCCATAGTCACTCCGCGTTCATCGTCGGATCGTTGATACAAAAGCCTAAGGATGTGGAGTATTTTTGCCCTTGAATACTCGTTCCCCGCCATAGCGACCTCCTTCGGAATAACGATCTTCACACTCAATTTTTATCATAACACAACAATTGTACATTGGATGGTACATTCGGTTCATTTCGGAACGACAGACGCCGGAAAAAGACGGTTCCGGTATCCGTTGTCAAAAAATGTATTTTCTTCTGCGATTCATCTGCTCATCGCCGTTATCCTCCGGCTGATATCCGGGCGTCTTGACGGACCGTTTCGGTGCGTCCATAATCCAAAGGATGAATTGTTGACCGGCGCTTTTTCCCCGTGTCGAAAAAGGAACAGACATAATGGTTTCATATTTACTTTTGATAATCATCTACCTCGCGTACGTCAGTCTGGGACTCCCGGACGGCTTGATGGGGATTGCCTGGCCGGAAATCCGGACGCAGTTTGACCTGCCGATGACGGCCGCCAGCATTATGAGCATTATCGGAACCGTCGGATCGACGATCTCATCGTTTTCGAGCGGACATATCCTCAAGCGGATCGGGACCGGAAAAATGATTCTTTTCAGCGGTCTGCTGACCGGGATCGCAATTTTCGGATTTTCGCTTTCAACGGTTTTCCCGGTCATGGTGCTCTTCAGTATCCCGCACGGAATCGGCGCCGGCGGAGTCGACTCCTCGCTCAATCATTTTGTATCCAAGAATCTGACATCCCGACACATGAACTGGCTGCATGCCTTCTGGGGAATCGGAGCCTCGATCGGGCCGGTCATTATGACGTACGCAATCCTTTGGACCCATCGATGGAACAACGGATTTCTGATCGTATCGATGATTCAATTGAGCCTCGCCGCGCTGTTTTTTTTCACCCTTCCCGAATGGAGGAAGATTGAAGGAAAGAATGCGCGACCTTCCGGGTTAACGGGCGAAAAAAAGGAGTCTCTCGTGAAAGTCGATAGTCTTCCCGTTTCTGCCGAAAAAATCGATTCAACATCCTCCGTTCCGGGAACGCCGCAAGCCGGACAATCCTTTCTCAGACGCTTCCGGGACGGCTTTTTGCTGATTTTCAAACAACACGGTCTGTTTGCGGCGATGCTCACTTTTTTCTTTTATGTCGGTGCCGAGGCGACAATCGGGTTCTGGAGTGCGACATATTTACGCTTTTCCAGAGACGTTTCGCTCGAGTCGGCCGGTCTGTGGGTCGCGATCTATTACGGATGTATCACCGGCGGCCGGATCCTGTTCGGCTTCTTTGTCGAAAAAATCGGGACGAGCATGGCCGTGAAGTCGGGCATCGGCATCAGCCTTGTGGGTTTTGTGCTTCTGATTCTGCCGCTTCAGTCGACCGTTCTGTGTCCGATCGGCCTGGGTTTGATCGGTTTGGGTTTCGCACCGATTTTCCCTTGCGTTATGCAGGATACACCCATTCGGTTCGGCACCTTGTCGGCGACGGCCATCGGCTACCAGCTCGGGATGGCCAACATCGGTTATACCTTGCTGCCGCTTCTCGTCGCGGCGATTTCGGAGCGTGTTTCGTTGAAACTGATCCCTTTTGGCGCGCTTCTCTTCCTCATCTGCTTCACTTTATGTTTCCTTGCGATCGATCGGGTACGCGCTACATCCGGGAAGTGACCGGATCCGTTTTTTTAATGTTCGGGCGGTTATCATATTATCCCCGAAAATCACTCCGGCAGGTAAAAAAACACCCCAAGAGACGTGGAGAAGACCTGCGTTCTGTGATACAATAACCGATACATTCTATTGAATTTATGAGGTTTTTCATGGTTTTTCGTTTTGATCCCCTCCTTCCGATTGCGGCACCGGAGATTCTTCTCCCCGCACCCGGACTTGATTTATATCGCTGGTCTGTCATCGCCTGCGACCAGTTCACCTCCGAGCCGGAATACTGGACGGAGACTGAGGAGATTGTCGGCAACGCGCCCTCGACGCTTCGAATGGTCCTGCCGGAGGTTTTTCTGGAGACCCTGTCCGACCGTGAGGTCGACGCGAAAATCTCCGCGGTCAACGCCTCAATCGACAACTACCTGGACCAAAGATTATTCCGGGCGCTTCCGCCGGGCTTCATCCTCGTCGATCGAAGGACCGCGCATGTCTCCTCTCGAAAAGGGTTGATGCTCGCTCTCGATCTGGAGCGATACGATCACACACCCGGCACGTACGAACCGATCCGACCGACCGAAGGCACGGTGTTGTCACGAATACCTCCGCGTGTCCGCATTCGCGAGCATGCGTCGGTTGAGCTTCCCCATATCATGGTGCTGATCGACGACCCCGACCGCACGGTGATCGAACCGGCTTACGCCCTCTTGTCCGGAGCGCCCCCGGTTTACGATACCGAACTGATGCAGGACGGCGGCCATCTGAAGGGTTTATATTGTGACGCCGCTTCTGTTGTCGCGGAAAATATCACCAACGCTCTGAAAGCGCTTCTTGAGCGCTCAGCGGACGGTCTTCTGTTCGCGGTCGGCGACGGAAACCATTCCCTCGCAACGGCAAAGGCACATTGGGATAATATTCGCGGAGGACTTTCAGCGAAGCAAAGAGATACTCACCCGGCGCGTTACGCGCTCGCGGAGGTTGTAAATATACACGATGACGGGCTCGATTTCGAGCCGATCTGCCGTGTTCTTTTTGGCATGACACTGAGCACTTTTCGCGAACAAGCGACCGCTTACTATAAGGAGAACGGATTCTCGCTGACTCCTTGGGCTGATGCCGACGGCAACGGCATTGAAGACGGGACCCGGACCATTCTTGTGACAAACGGATCCGAGCATTTTCGGATGACCCTTCGCACACCGCCGCATCCTCTTCCGGTCGGCGCTCTTCAAATGTTTCTGGACGAAGCGATCGCGGCGGACGATTCGCTGCGCGTCGATTACATCCACGGGGAAGAATCCGTCCGTAAACTCGCCGGACCGGATTCGATCGGGTTTATCCTGCCGGACGTCTCCAAGCAATCCTTCTTTTCGATGCTCGCCGAAATAGGGGTATTCCCGCGCAAAACCTTTTCGATGGGCCACGCAAGGGAAAAACGGTATTATTTCGAGGCAAAAATGATTACCGATCCCCGAAAGGAGGCGAACTGATGCCCAATCGCCCTTCCGTTTGCATTATCGGCGCCGGCCTGACCGGCTTGGTTTGCGCCAGGCATCTTGCGCATCGCGGTTTTCGTGTTCAGGTCGTCGAACAGCATTCGACGCCCGGAGGAATGCTTGCGTCCGTGCGCATCGGGCATGAGTATATCGAATTGATTCCGCATCATCTTCGAAAAAGTGACCGCAACACCCTTTCTCTGCTCAAGGAACTCGGGCGGTCGCGCCGGCAGGAAGAAACTCGGCTACCCCGAAAAGGGCTTCCACTCCCTTGTCAGCGCTCTGTCTCAGGAGATTACCGACCATGACGGGATTATCTATTACGGGTATACCGTCATGGACATCGACGCGACCTTTGAGGGAAAGCGGCAATACCACGTTTCCTGTGTACTGGCCGACTGCACGACCATCATCCTGGATTCCGATATTGTTTTATTCACCGGATCCTGCCGAAATTTGGCGCACATCACCCACAATTTGGATCTGCCCACGGACTTTCGCGACCCGCTGATGGACATCACATACAAAGCGAACATGAGTCTTCTTTTGGTGATGAAAAGTCAATTCACCGGGTGTTTTTCGCGTCCGTTCGGGGAGGACTTTCCGTTTCAACGACTGATCCAGCACACGAATCTGGTCGGCGAGCGGCGTTACGGGGGACACATTCTCTACCTCAGCGGGTCCTTTCAAACCACGCACCCGATGTGGACCCAGTCCGACGCGGATGTCTTCAAAGCATTCTTCAAGCATCTTCAAAAACTGAATCCGACTTTAGTCCGAAGCGATATAAAGACCTGGCGGCTGACGCGAACGCGTTACGCCCTGCCGACCTCCGCTCCGAAGATGCCTCTGGCAACACCTCTGCCTGGTCTTTATCTCTGCAGTCTGGCGATGATCAGCGACTGCAAAGAGCCGGCCGAATACCGCATGGATCCGACCATCGCCCAAGCCAACGAGGCGGCGCGTATGATCGAAGATTCGGTTTTTGCGCCTCCTCTTGCGGATACGGGGACCGTCATCGAGAGGATCTACTGATTCAACCGGTTTAATCATCGCATGGTATTGTTGCGAAGGGGGAAGACATGACCGATTTGAAAAAAAAAGCGCACAGAACGGTTAAGCCCTTACCGATTACCCTGGCTCTGCTTCTGCCGGTCTGCGTGTTTCTCTTTTCGTATATTTTGCTATCCCGTAACGGCATCGGTGACGCGATCGCCTTTTTTGTATGGTGGCTGACGCTTTTTTTCTTCGGATTGGCCGCGCTGCCGCTGACGTCATTTATTTTTTCGGGATTTCGGACCAAGGGTTACGGCTTTTCCAAAACGATCGGGATCCTCTTCTCGTCGCTGTTTGTCTGGACGTTTTCGTATGCCGGAATTCTGCCCTTTTCGCGCCTGATGGTATCTGTAAGCCTCTTCCTTCTCGCCGTCGTGTGCTGGGGCTTGCCGAGTCTTCGAAAGGAAGCTTTGGATAGTCTTTCGCGCCCCGAGAATGTCATCGAGATGGTCGGGAGCGAGGCCCTTTTCGCGGCGGTCCTCCTGATCCTTTGCTTCATCAAAGGCATTTTCCCGGAGATCAACGGCGAAGAAAAATTCATGGATTTTGCCTTTCTGAATTCTTTGTTGCGGACGGAGTCCTTGCCCGCTCCGGACCCCTGGCTTGCGGGAGAGAGCATCAATTACTACTATTACGGCCAATATATCTACGCGTTCATCGCCAAACTCAACGGAATCAAGCCGGGCATTGCCTATGTTCTTGCCATGTGCAGCAGCATCGCGATCGCATTCTCAATGGCGTGTTCTTTGGGAAAAATGTTTTTCGAGGGGGCTGTGAAGAAGGGGCTCCGGGCTGCGTCGGGTATTCGATTCGGCGTTGGTATCCTCTCAGGACTCGCCGTTTGCTTCTTCGGCAACTCTCACTCATTTTTTTACGACGAGAATAGTTTTGGCAATCAGTTTCTCTCTTTTTTCAAAAAGCTGGGCGCGAAAGTCGGCCAAACAGATGCTTTCTTTTATCCGAACTCCACGCGCTATATCGGCCACAACCCGGATGTAAAGTTATTTGACGAAGCCGGCAAACTAATCCGGCCGGGCGACTACACCATCCACGAATTCCCCTTCTACTCGTACCTGATCGGAGACCTCCACGCGCATGTCGTTTCGATGATGATCGTCTTAACGATCATCGCGGTTCTGTTTGTGTTTGTATTCCGCGATATCCGCGCGGATAAAAGTGTCGCGCAAGTCGATCTTAAGGATACGGCCGCACCTCAGAGAAATTTTTTCGAGAAAGTCGCCAATGAACTGAAAAGTCTTCTCAAACCGGAGATCATTGTCACCGCGGTTCTTCTGAGCCTCTGCACGATGTGTAACTACTGGGACTTTCTGATTTATTTCGTTTTCTCTTCAATGGCACTTCTCCTGTTCAACACTCTTTACTCGAAACGGTTTGCCTCCTGGGGCGGATCCCTGGTATTCGGTCTCCAGATCGCGATGATTCTCGGAGCATATTTAAAGCTTTCCCAGTCTCCGATCATTCATGTCGGAGTCCAGATCTTAATCTTTTTCGTTTGCGTCGTTCTGACTTCGCTTATACCGACCGCTCTGACACGAACCGGACTGGGCATGTCCTTTCTCTTTTCTTCCGCGCTCATTCTGTCGCTTCCGTTCCAATCCCGGTTTGAGATGATCTCCAACACAATTGCCCTTGTCAAATTCCGGACAGCACCTTTTCAACTCTTTATCCTTTGGTTTGTTCACATTCTTTTCGCGTTAATTCTCATTGTTCTGGTAATACTTGACGGAGCGCCTTCCGCTCCCAGAAAAGTAAAAAGGAAGCCGGATTATGTCGAGGAACGTGACCCTCATAACTTCGGTAATCCGGTATCACGTTTTCTCGGCACAAGAAATCGCGCGGACATCTTCATGTGCGGTGCGGCAATCGTCGGTTTTCTGATGCTCGCGGCACCTGAGTTTATCTATGTGCGCGACATATACCAGGGAGATTTCGACCGGACCAATACAATGTTCAAATTTGCCTTCGCAGCATTTATCATTCTGTCGCTGGTTCTCGGGTACACTCTTTTCCGCGTTTTCTCGCATCAGAAAAGAAATGGCGACCGGTCGGCATTATGTGTGTTTCTTTCGCTGATCCTTGCTCTCCTCGTGTTCGTTCCGGGTCACTATACCCTTCTTTCTCTTGAACAACGTTCCGGAAAAATCGAAATGGACGCATATAAGGGTCTGGACGGAACCGACGCGCTTCGTACCCGAAACAGCCCGAAAATTGTCGGAGATATTGATGGAGAACTTCTTTCATACGCGGAGGCCATTGACTATTTAAACCGGAATGTCCGCGGAAATCCGGTCATTTGCGAGGCGTACGGCAGCGCGCTAAACAGTTATACCGACTACTGCGTTGTATCCGCATATACAGGCCTTCCGACGATTTTCGGCTGGCAGACTCATGAATGGTTGTGGCGCTTTCAGGGTATCGTTGATGAACAGGGTATGCTCATCCAGAATCCCGAAAAGCCGGACCTGTGGGAGGATATTATCAACCCGCGTCATTTGGCGGTCGATACGATCTACACATCAACGGACGTTTCGCTCGTACGGACTTATCTGGATCAGTATAAGGTCGAGTACATCATCGTCGGCGATCTTGAGCGCGTAAGCTACGACAATATCAGCGACACGACCATTCGCTCGAGGGGAGAGGTTGTTTTTTCGACCGACGGACTCTACATCGTCAAGGTCCTCCGCTGATTACTTTTTCGGCGAACGCGTGAAATATTGAGCGGATCGCCGCCTCCGAGTTGTGGTGCAGTACTTGGAAGTTAATCAAAAAGCCGGTGCTTTCGCGCCGGCTTTTTCGGTATGCAACTATGTTTACATTCAAGAGAAATCCAGTTGTGTGAAACGAAGGACGCAGGGAATCTTCCTGAAGGCTTCGATCTTATCCTCCGGCACCGCCTGGTCGATCGCGATAAACGACTGTGCCTTGCCCGAACCCGGCTTTCTGCCCCAGTGCATACTGGCGATGTTGATGTTCAGATCACCGAGCATGCTCGCGACCTTCCCGATCACGCCGGGAACATCCTCGTTCTGCATCGCGACGACGATCGGCGCGAGCTCGAAGTTCATCTGATAACCGAAGAAGGAAACCAGAACCTCGGTCCCCATACCGAAGACTGTGCCGCTCAATGTCAACATGCGGTCGTCCTCGGTGCAAAAGGTCACGCTGACCAGGTCGTTATACCGGTCGATGTGCGTCGTTTTGCTCTCCACGACCTCAATGCCGCGCTCCTCAACCGCTTTTCGAACGTTGACGAAACTGATGCGATCCGGAGTCACCGAAGAAAGGAATCCTTTGAGGACCGAAAGCGTCAGAACGCCGGTCTCCTGGTCGGCAAGTTCGCCGCAGTAGCAGATCTCGATCTTCCTGACCGGGGTCTTCTCCGCCTGAAAATAAGTCCGCCCAAGCTTCTCGCAAAGTGACGCGTAGGGCTTCAGAACCGCCATATTTCCCGAACAGCTCGGCATATTGATCGCGGCGACCAATTCGCCCTCAAGGGCTTTCGCGACCAATTCCGTAACGGCGGTACCGACGTTATGGTTCGCCTCGTGAGACGACGCGCCGAGATGCGGGGTATATACGAAGTTTGGCAGTTCAAGAAGGGGATGCTTGTAATTCTGCTCCCCGGGCAGTTTATCGTACGAAGGCTCCTTGTCGAAAACGTCGATGCCCGCAGACGCGACCTGACCGGACTTCAGCGCTTCCGCGAGCGCCTCCTCGTTCACGAGACCGCCCCTGGCGGCGTTTACGATGCGAACGCCCTTCTTGCACTTCTTAAGACCTTCCGCGTCCAGCATGTTATAGGTTTCCTTGGTTTTCGGCGTGTGAAAAGTGATCAGATCCGATACGGCTAGCAGATCGTCGAGCGTGCAGCACTTCTTCGCTCCGACGCGCTCAAACTTTTCGGTCGGGATGTACGGGTCATACGCGACAACGTCCATTCCGATGCCCTTGAGTTTTCTCGCGACGATCGAACCGATCCGGCCCAATCCGATGATCCCGACGGTCTTTCCCTCGAGTTCGTTGCCGATCATCTGCGCGCGGCGGAAATCGTCCCTTCTGGACGCTTCATTGGCATAGCATATGTTCCTGAACACGGCAAACGCCAGTCCGACCGCAAGCTCTCCGGCTGCCATGATATTGGCCTCCGGCGTATTGACGGCAATGATACCCTTCTCGGTGCACGCGCTGACATCGATATTGTCGGTGCCGTTTCCGGCGCGACCGACAACCTTGAGATTCCCGGCTCGTGCCACAAGATCCTTATTGACTTTGGTTACGCTTCGTACGATCAGCCCGTCGTAGGGCTCGACGATATCTTCGATCTCGGTCTGAGACAGCCCCAATCGCTCATCGACCTCAAACCCTCTGTCCTTCAGGTACTGGACCGAGTCGGCCGCAATCTTTTCCGTGATTAATATTTTCATAAGAGTTCCTCCTGATTCGATTAATCGCTAGACGTTATCCGATTTGAGTTCGGCAATCACTTCTTCGAGATTCCGGAGCATGTCGTCCATCTCTTCGACGGTCATGTCCGCCATGTGGGCGATGCGGAAGGTAATGTCTTTCAGCGCTCCGTATCCGTTCGACAACTGAAAACCCCTCTTCCCCATGGCCGCGTTCATTTTCGAAAATTCGATTCCGAACGTGTTCTTAAGGCAGGTCACGGTGACGGACAGATATTGCGGATTTGAATAAAGTTCGCAATGCTTCCGTCCCCACTCCCACACCCGGGATGATAAGGCGAGATGTCTTTGGTATCTCGCCTCGAGGCCCTCCTTCAAAATACGATCCAATTGGTAATCCAGGGCGAACATATGCGCGAGCGAAGGAGTCGACGGATATTGGTACGGCTTCTCCTTCACGAACTTATAAAGCTCGACATAGTCAAAATATAGTCCTCTGTTCGGGATTCCCTCGGCCTTGGCGATTGCCCGGTCCGAAACCGACGCAATGGACATCCCCGGAGGAAGACCGAGACATTTCTGGGTCGATGTGATGCAAACATCAATCCCGAGCTCATCGACGGGAATATCGTCTCCGCCCATCGAACTTACCGTATCCACGCACAGAATCACTTCCGGGAAATCTTTAAGGACCTCCGAGATCTCCTTCATCGGGTTTCTGATTCCGGTGGAGGTCTCATTCTGCGTGATCGTGATCAGATCATATTTTCCGGTACGAAGCGCCTCCCGGACCATCTCAGGGGTCGTCGGCTGACCGAGGTCCGAGCGAATGAGGTCCGCGGGCACACCGTTCGCCGTGCACATCTTATACCACCGGTCTCCGAACGCGCCGATCGAAAACACCGCCGCGCGATTCTTTGTAAAACAACGGACCGCACCCTCCATCAAGCCGCTTCCCGAAGAAGTGGATAAAATGATGGTGTTGCCCGTGCGCATCACCTTCTGAAGTTTGCCGGATATGCTTTCCTGCAGAGCGGACGCATCCTTGGACCGGTGTCCGATCATCGGAGATGACATCTTCTCGAGAACCTCCGGCAAAACGTCGACCGGTCCGGGAATGAAGAGTTTCTTGTGCATATTCTTAACCTCCAGAAATCGACCGGGATTATCCATACGATTGTATACGGAAACCGTGCAATTTTCCAGTATGAAAGTTTCATTTTGAGAAATTTGGTAAAAAAAAGGGGGCTCCCGTCTTGTGCCCGGTCAGCGCCGGCACCGCGGAAACCCCCTCATAATCGAATAAACTTACGGCGCTGCCGTCGTCTCCGTCGTCGTTGTAATCATGGCGGTCGGCGGTAACAGAATCTGATCGTTCGGCTTCGGCTCGTAATCGGCAGGTTTTCCATTGTACGTCAGGATTGTTGCGATTCTCGCGTCGGTTGACGAATCCAATTTGATTCCATAAACCTTATAGAACAGATCCCACCATGTCCGGTATCCGATTGCATCGGAGAATTCAAAGATTCCGATCGCGTCGGTTCCGGTTCCGCCGGAAGGATCGGTCACTTCCCCGGGTTCCGTCGTTCCGGTCGTCACCTGTGCTTCGGTGGTCGGAGGCGTGGTGGTTGCCTGGGTCTTCTTCGTCTCTTCTGCCTTGTCCTTCGTTGCGCAACTGTATACTCCGACGGCGATCAAAATAATCAGAAGGAGCAGACAAACCCCCGCCAATCCGTAGATCAACTTGCTGTTGCGCTTATATCTCTGATTCCCGTCACCGTAATCAAATCCTCTCTCCTGATCAAACGGATCTCCGGACCGGGGCTTGTGGCCCCCCGCACCCTGAGGTCCTCTGGGTCCTCCTGCGGGTCTCGGCGGCGGACTGCGGCGCGGCGGTTGCGATCCGGTCGGGGCGGCGGGAGGAATCCCGAATGAGAAATCGGAGCTCGAAGCGGATGCCGGTCTCGGCGGATAGTCCCTGCGAATATCCCCGTCATCATCACCGATGTCAAAGGATCCTCTGGAATACGCTTCCGCCTGGTCGTATGCGGATCCGGCCCTGTCATCTTCGAAATACGTCGAAGGCTGATAACTCGGGGCGCCGTACAGAGGCATCTCGGGAATATCCTGATTCGCGGCACCCATGGAAGTCGGAGGTTGGGTCGAGTCAAACGGGATGTAGTAGCCGTCGTTCTGTCCGGACGCTTCCGGTACACCGTAGAAACCGTCGTCCCCTACAGGGATCTGATCCTCCGAGAAGTCAGTATAACTGCCTTCCTCGAAATAATCCTGTTCTTCCGCGGCTTCTTCGCTTACTTCGTCGCCGAAAAGCAAAGGCGTATTCTCAGAATCCTCATCATCCGGTATGTATCGGGGAGTATCCTTACCTTCGAAATCATAATCGTCCATTTCGATCTCCGTTTCTCCATCCGTCGTATCGGATGCTTTGTTCTCCGAACCTGATGATGCATCCGTCGGCACGGCCGGGACCTCCGTCCAGTCGTCCTCCTGCGCGAAGGCCTTCATCACCTCGAAGTCTTCCTCCGGTTCTTCCTTCCTGGCGGCATCGGTGATCGATGCCTGATCGATCTGTGTTTCAGCGGAAACAATCTGTTCCGCCGACTTAACCTCGAGTATAGAAGAAGTCGAAGTTGTCGCCCCGTCGATGATATTTTCCGTAATCGACGGTTTCGGCAACTCTTCCGGTCGCGAGCCTTCGGCATCCTCAACGGATTCGTCTCCGGTCTTGATGAATCCGCCCTCATCGGTTTCCGGCTCTGTCTTACTGCCCGGCTCACCGAAAGGCTTCATGCTCTCGTCGTTAAATTGGATCGGATCCTCCGGTCCGGGCGGCGGTACCGGCTTCTCCGCCAGAGGTTCCGCCAAAGGATTGGTCGGGTCGTTTCCGAAAAACAGAGGAATAACGGGTTCCGGTGAAATATCGACGGCTGCCGGTGTCGGCAACGGGGCCGGTTCCTGCGGGACGGGAGCTTCCTCGACCGGCTCGAACGTGTCCGCCTCCCGATCCTTCTGGTTCTTCTTGCGTCCGAATCCGAAGAGTCCGCCCTTCTCGGGTGCGGAGACGTTCTCGACGAAAGAGATCATGAACTGAAGCGGTACATTCGGCAGTTTGGCCGCGGCTTCCGTAATCACGTTACCGGCCGCCTCGCATTGATCCTCGGCATCATAAAGAATACGCAACAGTTCATACTGTCCGAGCGCGTCGTAGACCTCACGATTACAGATTATGATACAGTCGTCCAACCTCAGTTGGGCAATATTGGAGCACAGCGCCGTCGCTGTCTTGGTCGCACAGTAGTTATAGAACCGATCGACCTTCTGCCGTTGCGTGTTGACCGGATCGATCTTGATATCCGTCGCCGTCATCGGAAAAAGGGTGTCATCGCGGTAAAGAAAAGCGAGTCCCTTGCCTAAGGTAATCGCGAACGCCTCCGAATCCTTTACGATAAAGCCGGCAAAAAAAGGGGATCGCGCATTCTCTGCCTGAATCTTCATTCGGCCGGTTACCGAAACCGCCGTGTTGACCATGTCACCGATCTGGTCATCCAGCGGCCGCCGCCCGCTCTTGACGTCGTTTAGCAACTTGCGAAGAGCCGGTTCGTAAGGCGGTGTGTTCGGATCCTGTCCGGCAACGGTCGCGTGGGAAAAGACCGAAAAGAAAAATCCCCGGTCTTCCTTGTCCGTGGTGATATCTGCGGACCGTGACTCACGCTTGCCGGTCATGCGTCCGTCCATATAGAAAGCATCCGTTAAATCGGTCGAAGGAAAATATCTTGCGGTTACTGTCGTGGCCAGACGAGTCATTTTTGCCATGATACAAGCCTCCAGAAATTTATCGATCGTCTCAGAATATATGAAAACGAAGGTCAATTCAAATCTTCAAAATCGACTATATTATATCATAATGCCATTTGAGCAAACCGTCCACATGCAAAAATCCCGATGAATTGTAAACAATCTTTACTTTTTATCTTCTTCCTGTAATCATTCCCGCGTCGCTGTAATCATTCCGTTACTTAGAGGCCTTTTCCGGTCGCGTGTTTTTGACGGACAATGCTGATATAATTACATTACAGCAGGAAAACAGAAGGAGAAACAATGAGAGCTACGTTATTGTTGCTCCGGTGGGAGCTCCGCAGGGTCTTCTCCAACTGGCGGCAAACCGTGTCTGTTTTTCTCGTACCGGCACTGGTCCTTTTAATTGCTCTGTATGCTTTCCCGGCTCTTCTCAATTTCATATCCTCCGGGTCTGTCGGTCGTCCGGCGGTCGTTTTGGTCGATCCGGATCCATCGTTCATCGCGTTTACCGAGGAGAACACGGCGGCCGGACGGGCGGAATACCAAATCATCGACGGACGTGAATTTTCGACGATTCTCAGAAACGGACAGGCGGAAAAGCAGTTGAATCAGGGCCGGATTTTCGTTACTTTCTCTGCCTTTCCGTTTGAGGGCAGTTCCGCTGATCCGCTATTTTCCGAAGCCGTTCGCGGCTACTACTCCGATCTGCTTTCGGGCAACAACAATGCCGGCAGTACTGCATTTATCAGCATCCTTTATGACCGGACCAACCCGGGTTCAAACGCAAATTATAATCAATTCGAGACCGATGTTTTTGAACCGTACCGGAAATACCTCGTTAAGTTTCTGGGCGGAGATTACTACGCGGCCGGGGGCGGTGACATTTTCGAAATGAACCGGGTCAATCCGTACACGACCTTGATGGGTCAACGAAGCGTCGCAAATCCCGCGGCCTCCCGGGTTATACCGGGGATCCTTATCCTTTTGGCCTATTACTGCGTCTATTCCCTCGCATCGGATACATTGGCGGCGGACCGTCAACGCGGTTTTCTCTCAAAGATCGCGCTGACGCCGATCGGGACCGCTTCCCTCCTGGCCGGGAAGGCGATTTCGGTCATGGTGGTCTCATCGGTTTCATCGGTCATCACCCTATTGGTTCTCAATCTGTCTTCCTGGGTTAATTTCCAGAACTCGCCGAATTCTCTTCTGCCGTTCGGCATGTTCATTTTTCCCGCGGATTTTCTGGCGATTATCATCACACTGCTCACCGTGACGTTAATGATGACCGCCTTCTGTTTCGCCGTTATTTTATCTCTCCGCGAGATCCGGGATGTCACGCTCAATTTGCAGATACCCCTGATTTTTTTCCTGGTCGAGTTTTTTATCCATTTGTTCCGGCCTCCCGGCGTGGTCCTTTTCGAGTACCTTATCCCGGCTCATAACAGTTTGATGATCCTGAGGGACACGGTCAGCGGCGAACTGAACCCTCTTGCTTTTACTGTCGTTACATTGATCGACGGGACCCTGGCCGTCTTCATGTTCATATATGCACACAACCGCTTCAGTCCGACGTCCGCAGGTATTACGGAAACAAGGAGGTCCAGATGATCGAGGTACGTCATGTCAGCAAGCAATACCTCCATAACATCAATGTAGTCAACGATGTTTCGTTTTCGGTCGAAAAAAACCAAATATACGGTCTGCTCGGACCGAACGGCGCGGGGAAAACGACCCTGATGCAAATGATTGCGACGCTCTTAAAGCCGACGGGCGGCACCATCACGGTGTGCGGTATGAACACGATCGATCAGGCAAGAGAAATTCACCGTCAGATCGGATTTCTGACCTCCGAGGTGCGTTTGGACCCGTATTCGACCCCGAACAAGCTTTTCGATTTTTTCGGCAGGCTGTATGGCCTCAGTTTGGCTCAAATACGGGACAAGAAGGCGGAAAGTTTCGAACGATTCGGGATCGGGCCGTTTAAGGATAAAAAGATCGTTGAGCTGTCGACCGGCATGAAACAAAAGATTTCCATCGCGATCAGTCTGATCCATGATCCTCCGGTCGTCATTTTCGACGAGCCGACGAACGGGCTGGACATTCTCACCGCCTATCAGGTCACCGAGTATTTGCGCGAGCTCGGTCAGAGCGGACATGCCGTTTTGCTGTCCACGCATATTTTCTCGGTCGCCGAGTCCCTGTGCGATAAACTGGCCGTCATCATCGACGGCCGGATTGTTGTGGAGGGCGGAATTGCGGAAATCAACGGACAAGCCGCAGCGGAATCGTTTGAAAAAGCGTTTTTGGAACTTTACAGAACCCACCATAAGGAGTAATGATGTTCGCAAACGTTTGGCTGATCGCGAAAAAGAATCTCTCGAAAAGCTCGCACCTGAAATCGACGGTTACGAGAATGACTCTCGCGGCCAGTTTATTATTTGTCATCACGATTCTGTCCATGTTGTACGCGTTCACGAATCCCGGCGCCTTGTATTTTTCCGAATACGAATGGAACCGGACGGAAAACGGTTCCGTCTTATTCGTGAACGCGCCCGACTCGTTTGTGCGTTATCTGGATGAGCGCGATGAGTCGGTTAACGGGATAAAAACCTGGTTCTATATGAATTATGCGTTCACAGAAAAAAGCGATTACTATGACTTTGTCGGCATGAATCGGCTCCTTAACGAGGGGCCGGCCTTTATGGCGATCGTGTTCCCGACCGATTTTGA
>JAEAME010001359.1_pt1 | contig 17515 bp, 15 predicted proteins | sample 8958731 | NCBI WGS metagenome assembly JAEAME01 (sample SAMN16933194, study PRJNA681113) | bioreactor sludge metagenome | isolation source: anerobic bioreactor sludge (Control) | place: India:Bengaluru | collected 2018-10-24 | reverse complement strand
ATCCATGCGCGTCTGCGCCGCCTCGCTACGAAATCCCGTGAGAAATGCGGGCTAGGTATTTTCCATTGAATACCGGAGTCTCCCAATCGAAGCGGTATAAATACGCCGGAGCCCGGCCCAGGGCGGCTTTCCGTTCTGCAATCGTGACAGAGCCGGAACCCATCATGGAATAGCTCGAAATGTAGAAATAAATTCCGGAGGGAGACAGCTTCGGATATTCATTTCTGCGGTTCAAGAAGTCAAACAGCCAAAGGTTCACAATAAAAAGTCGAATACAGCTATGCCATGCCGGGTCAGTTGACTATAATCGTAAAATCCGTGATACGGATGTGGCCTTAAACTGCAAATATCGATAAGGAGAAGATCCCGTGCTCAAAGGAGATCCCAGGGAAGCCCATGTCGGAAGACGCAGCTTTATTAAAACAACCACCCTGGCGAGCCTGGCGGCGAGTCTGCCGGGAACAGGAATTGCCGGTCAGGATATCCCGCGCTCATCAGGGCCGAGTCCCAACAGAATCCAAAAGAAACTGCTCTGCCTGAGTGATCCTCAGGCGCCCCATGAAAAATTGATTGAGTCGCTGAAATCCCTCCCGGGAACCGTTCTGCTTGTCTCACAGATCAAGGTCAATTATCAAAAGCCGCAGGAAATCTTTCAGTCCGTCCGCGCACAGAATGCGGATATCCTGCTCCTATGTCTGCCGCGTTTTACGTTCAACTTCGGGGAGCTCTACGATTTTGCGGGTGATTTGAATGTCCCGGTAATCGTTCTCTCCTCGAATCCTGAATTGGTCCTGATTGATGCAAATCTTGTGGCGGCACTCCGGGGCAACGGCGCCAATGTCACGTTCGCCCTGTCGGAAGCGCAGGCGCTTGAACTGGTGAAGAGCGCGGCCTCGCGCCGAATTCTAGAAGGCAAGCGGGCCCTTCTCTTCGGCAGACCGTTCGATTCAACTACCGTGCCGGCGCGCAATCTCAGCGAGGATTATGTCTATAAAAGCACAGGCGTCAGAATCCAGTACCGCCCGATGGACGAGCTGACAGAGCTTTTTAAGGATGTTGACGAAGCCGGCGCCAGGGGCGAAATGGAGCGGTGGAAAAGGGAAGCGATAGAAGTTATTCGGGTTCCGGACAAGGCAATTCTTGATGCATGCAGGCTGTACGTTCTGCTGCGTTCCATAATTGAAAAGGAAGGATTGTCCGCAATCTCGATCGATTGCCTGGGCTTCACCATGAATCCGAATCCGGCGCTGCCCTATCCGTGCCTTTCGTTTGCCAGGCTGCGGGATGAGGGGATAACCGCCGCCTGCGAATCGGATTTGTGCGGCATGCTATCTTCGATGTTCATGCAGGAGATCAGCCGGAAGTCTTCCTTCATGTGCAACGTAATGTCCGTAGATCTGCAAAAGTCCAGCATTGTGCTGAGCCACTGTGTTGCGCCGCTAAAACTGAACGGCCCAAATGCCGCGCCGATGAAGTACAGGCTCCATGATTATCATGGCTTCGGCAGGGGTGTCGTGCCGGAGGTCGAATTCCCGGAAGGCGTGGAGGTGATGACCGGAGCATTCAGCAAGAACCTGAAAAGCTTTGCAGCTTGGCCCGGACGCATTCAGTCGCAAGTAAAGAACACGGATCGTTCCCAGTCCGGCAAGGGCCTCATGCTCAACACCTGCGCGAATACCATGGAAGTGAAAATCAGAGATGCGGGCCGTTTTCTTCAGAACATCGCGGGCATCCATCACATCATGGTCATCGGCAATTGCTCGAAGGCGATCAGCGATGCGTTGTTCGGAATGAATGTGGAGATGGTTGGGCCTTCGGATTATTCGTCGCCCGAAACATAGCGATAGCGGCGGCGCCGCATAATCCGGATCATCCGTTGTACAGGCGATCGATGATTGGAATCGCAATTACAGGCTTGCGGTGATATTCGAGTGCAAGGTAGGCAGCGGCCGACTGATGGTTTGCGCGCCGGATATTCAGAATGATATCGAGTCGCGTCTTGTTGCGCGGCAATTGCGGCGCTCCCTGCTGGCGTACATGGCTACGGATCGTTTCGAGCCTGCAGTGACGCTGAATTCCGCTCCGGCAAGCACTGTGGTCGGGCGCCGGCAAAACCGGCTCCGCGCCTGCATCCGCTCCGCAAACATTGCCAGGCGACCTCATCGAGAATCCTGTCGTACCGCGTCCCCGAGCCCAGTAGCGACCGACACGGAAAAGCTATCCGCTATTTTCTCGGCATACTAAAGATGGCCTTAACGCGCGCCCTGACTGGTATGGATCCCGGCGCAATGGATTGGCTTCCTTCTCAAGCATTTCGCTCAACAGACCGAACCCTTTCCATTTGTACTCCAGAAACAAACCCGAGAGAGCCGGACGGTAATTTGCCGGTTCTGCAGCTGAACTCGACAATTGTGCCGTGCGAGGCGATGCGCTCAACCGTCAGGTTGAGCGCATGTTTATCCAAGGAACAGCCGAATGGATCGATGAGCACGATTTGCCGGATCGCTTTACGGAATCATCTTTTTCTCGAACGTCCACTTGTCGCGAGCACAGAGGCCGCAGTTCGAACCTGTAAACATCTTTCCGGCTTCCTTGTCGTCTTTCAACTGCCATTTCAGCCATGCTCCGGCGACTACTCCGAACTCGCCGCCATTCGGCTGATTGTAAGTGCCTCCATGCCCCACATCAGCGAGATTGGCTATGGCGACAGGAACTTTGTCGATCTTTGCGAAATCATCAATCGCTTGCGGGTACGCAATATCCGTCTTTCCGCCGATGATATAAATAGCGGGCGAATGCAGCTTTGCCAGAACCTCCTTGCCGACCGCGGGCATCGCCATCATTCCACCGCCCCCTGCTTTAGGCGCTCCGCCGCCGGGCATCCCCGCTTTTGGAGTTCCACCGCCGGGCATCCCCGCTTTTGGAACTCCGCCGCCGGGCATTCCTACCTTCGGGGCTCCCATTCCTCCCTCACCGAAAAGACCGCTGTTCATGACCAGGAGCGTCTTCACGCGAGGATCCGGAGCCACTTCCAGCGCCTGCAATCCGCCGCAACTCATACCGGCCACGGCGAACTTCGACGGATCCAGTTTCCCGCTATATTTACTGCCGGAGCGGTTGTTTTCCGCCGTTGCCCAGTCGATGGCTTCAATCATCTGGGCGGATTTCGTGCCGCTGCCGCCACCCATGCCACGCTGTCCGGCATTGGATTCCGCAACATACGGGCCGAGGGCCAGAACCAGGAACCCCTGGGACGCCACTTCCGCAAGGAAATTGGCATGCATTCGAGACGAACTGGAACACCCTCCATTGCCCCAGGCGATGACCGGCAAAAGATTGGATTTGCCGAAGGGGCTCAAGTCCTTGGGGCGATAAATTGTATGATTCGGCAAACCGGGATCTCCTTCCACGATTGCCTCCGCGTAAGGCCCCGTACCAACCGACATCGCCTGCTGGGCAGGCGGTTTCGGCTGGGCAATCGCAGCCGCGACGATTAAACTCATTGCGCCTATCAATACACAAACCCATCGAAGCATATTCATCCTCCTGTTTCATACGCTTGTATAATTCAAACCCGGCATTGCGCTGATCTCAACCAGGAGCCGCGAACGGATCCCAATGTGGAAATGCGTCAATTCAATGCAGGCCTTGAATATATATAAAAGGGCAGGTAAGTCCAGGAATTGGAAGGACAGGCCGCCTTAGGGAACGGTTTTCAACGCCGTCAATATTTCCCGAAACCATAGAAAATAGAACGCTGCAGATTACTGGGTGTTTACTCATTTCCGGAGCCTACTGTAGTAGACTTCTCACCATGAATTCAAGCGAGTTAAGAGAATAAAGTCTATCAGAAACCGACAGGCCAGTTTTCGACAGGTTGATGGTTGTATCCCAGCTTGGAAAAGTGACGTGGTTCAATATGTTGCTTCCGTCAAGCCTGAGATCGAAAGTGAACATGTCCCGCAACCGGAAGGTCCGCCCCAGCGAAACGTCAAGGCAGAACTGATCCGGACCGGTGATGGAATTTCTTCCTGCGTTTCCCCACGCGGCTGCCGGCGGCGGCACATGGGCAGCGGGATTGAGAAATAGCCCCGGGGGAGCTTCGTCGATCGGGGCTGCTGTACGGCTGGGACGGATGATGCCCACTATACCGGTCCCGGGCATTGCAATGGGATATACGGGAGTCAAGGGAGTTCCGCTGCCGAGCATCAGCTGCCCGGCAAAGGTCCACTCTTTAAGAATCAATCCGTGCCACCCACTGAGCAGTGCAGCATGAAAGACTCCTGAGCCGGTGGTGTATTGAGCTTGCAGGTTCAGCAGATGCCGCTGATCGAAATTTGACAGCGCCCGCTCTGCTCTTAGATTCAGCCAGTTTTGAGCAATCGCCGCGCCGCCTCCCTGAGATGCGCCCAGGGCGGCATCAGCGACGGATTTCCCGCCTTCAGTGCCGCCAGGTACTCGTTCACCATTTCCTGCAATCCTGCCCTTGTGCACGACTGCGCAGCCCGCGCCGGACCTGCGCATAACATCAGCGTCATAAGAATGATTACTCGGATCATAAATCCTCCCTTAACTATGCGACATTAGGCGTCTCGCCAGCAGTTTTTTGCGCAAAGCCTTCTTCATAAAATTTGGGCACTTCCCGCGGTTCCTGGATCCACTGGTGGTCCTGTTCTCGGTCCCAGTGGCTTTGATCGGCATCGTTCCTACAATGCTTCTGACCGGCACCACAATTAATATGCAAAGTCTCATGGGCGCCCTGATACTCCTGGGAATTGTAGCAAACAATGCAATTGTTCTTGTGGACTATATCAATCTTATACTACGCGAAGGGAATCGGGATCTTCACAATTCGGTGATCGAGGCAGCCAGGCTGCGCCTTCGTCCCATTCTTATCACTTCACTGACTACAATTCTGGCGATTGTTCCGCTGGCGATGGGGATAGGAACAGGCGCCGAGCTTCAGGCATCGCTTGCCCGCGTCGTCATTGGAGGTCTGACGGCTTCAATCCTGATTACGCTCTTTCTGATACCCATCGTTTATCTCGGCGCCACCCGTTCTACGATGCGCCTCCGGGCATGGTCGCGCGCTTTCCTGGAACAGCTGCGCCGGAAGCCGGCTACGGAGTAGTGAAGATAAAGGCAAAGTCCTTTCTTGCCGCGATCCGACCGCCGTTCAATATGTTTTCACGTCGGAATCAATGAGCAGGTCCTGCATTTTGTTCCATAGGTCCGAAACGTTGTTGACCATAACGATGAGGCTGTGGGTCTTTCCCTTGATATCGATCACGAAATCTTTCAACTCCGCTTCCTTGTTGAAACCGAGTTTGTGGAGAACCCGCTGAGCCGATTTCTGCGTGCCCATGATTCCGGCGCTGATCAAGTGTATGCCCTTTCTATCTGCGTGGGAAACAAGCTTGCTTATCAGCGTAGTGCCAAGATTTTTATGCTGGAATTCCCTTGAAACCACGCATCGAATTTCAGCCAGGTGCCTTTGCCATCCGTATTTATTGAATTGAATGGTAGCGTAACCCACAATTCGGGATTGCGAGAGCGCAATGAGCGGAAAAAGCCTTTCGTAATCGAGTTCCTTCATCAAGCGATCGATGACTTCCTCTTTTGAAAAATCCTCCCTGAAAAACACTCGGTCGTCATCCGGCATAGCGCGAAAGAAGGCAAGCAATGCTGCGCCGTCGTTTTTGACGGCAGGACGAATGGCAACCAGGGTTCCGTCTTTCAGTTTTGCTGCTTTTTTCATAGGTTTCATAGCAACCAACCTCCCGAGTCACGGCGCGCTTCCACTTCATTTTAAAGACGGCATAGCATCAGCATGGCCCAAACGATTCAGGAATGCCACGAAAATTGATCCGAATTTGCTTCGCCTCATCTTGCCGGCTCCGGTTTTTCTCGGACAAGTGCGGTTTCGGAATCGGGTATTCGATTGAGCCCGGAGGATTCCGGCGGCGACGGGGGGCTTATAGGTCGTTTAAGCGCGTTTTTTGCCTTTTCCTGCTCCGCACCGGCCGCATCCGATCGTCCAGCCTCTGATAAAAAGCGATATGTAAACTGAAAAGACTCCAGAAATTCAATTGCAAATCAGGCAAAAATCATTATATGCGAGAAAAAGTCGGAAAGGAAACAGAAACAGGCAGTGCTTCGCCTTATGCCCATCAGCGGACTTTGCGTGAAGGCACTATCCGCAGCTGGATTCCTTGTTGTCCGGCAGTAGCCACATAATTCTTCGTCGTCAGGATCCTTTCGCACAAGTTGTCGTTCCGGATCATTCTGAATTAGACCGAGGCACTTTGAAATACCTATACATAGATCCGTGGAAAGACATGCGCCCCCATCCGGACCTTAAATGGTCTGGTCAAAAATCACCCCATCGCTGCACGGTGCATCGTCGCGCAAACGAAAAAAACATCAAAAATCATAGTTCGAAGCTTCCGGGCCAGGTTTAAAACCGGACTCGCGATTCAACTAGTGACTCGCGACGGACGGAGGGATAAACCGTTCCGCATTATCCATAGGCAACGTTTCAACATAGATCGATTGACTCGGGAATGCGAATCCTGCGCCTGCCCCTTCCACAATCTCCTTTATTTTGATTGCCAGATTTTCTTTGATGGCAAGCCATGCTCCCCAGACGATTGTTTTCGTGAAGCAATAAACCATGATATCGATCGATGAATCGTTGAAGCGGTCTATCCGGATAAAAGTGGGAACTTCCGGAGGTTTCGCAAAATCATCCGAATTCAGAATGTAATCTTCAATTTCGTCCCGAATTTTGCGAAGTTGGTCGACCGTCGTGCAATATTGGATCGCTATCATCCAGTATATCCTGCGGTGGGTCATGGAGGAAAAATTGGTGACGGAATTATCCGAAAGCTTGGAATTGGGAACGAACACCGGGGCTTTATCAAATCTCCGAACCAATGTGGAACGAAATCCAATCGTCTCCACCGTGCCCTCGACTTCCTCGTTCACTTTGATCCAGTCCCCGGGATTGAATCTCCGTTCCGCAATTACGAGGAGGCCTGAAATGAGGTTCTTAAAAAGATCCTGAGCTCCCAGGGCAACGGCAACACCAAAAAGCCCGAGTCCGGCAAGCAGTGGGAATATCTGAATCCCCCATATTTCCAAAACGGTTGCCGCACCTATAAACATGAATGCGGCGCGAATGGCCTTAAGCAGCCATTCGACCATAGTGGCGGAAAAGATTGCTTCAAGCTGAGTGAACAGGAAAGACATCGGCTTAACGACTCGAACCAGACCCCAGAATATGACATACACGATCAAAGATCGAAGGAACCGGTCGGCAAAAAGCCCGAGATTGCCGGATAATTCCAAATATTCCGTTGCAATGAAAAAGCCGAGAATTACGGGAACAAAGGCGATGGGCTTCCGCAGAACTTTTATGATTTCATCGTCAAATCTAAACCGAGTCCTCCTGGCTATCGCCAAAAGGCGCTTGACGACAATGCCGGCGAACAACTGGCGTGCAAGGAGGGACGCGAAAAGAATCAAGAGGGCGATCAGGATTCGTCCGATGTCAATCCCCAACAATCCTTTTTCCCATACATCCACGACCACATACCAGAATTGTCTAATTGTCTCCATGATCTTCTCCATTTTCAGGCAAGGCGTTAGAAGAATGATTTCTACGGTGCTCCGCTTGGGTGGCGGTTAATCTGCGGAGCTGCAAACGCATCCGCAACCTAATTCGGCTTCACGGTTTGGATTCGCTTGTCGCGCGAATCGCAGAATGCGCGGTGAGACCGAAGAAAACGACACAGGATGCCAGCACGCCAAATACGGATGGATCAAAGCTCTCCAGGAATGCATGCGTGTTTTCGCTGAATGGAGTCCACCCTGTCCTAACCGATAGAAATAGCACTCCCCGATAGGTTAAGGTTAAGCCTGTTGCGGCAATCATTGTGATAAATATATTGCGTGTCAGAGTATGCGAGCGCTTTTTTGTCAGGGTGCCCACGCATATGGGCAGGATAACCGCCGGTGCCCAAACGTGATAGGTAAACATAAGAAGGCCGATAATGTCCGGCCAGATTATGGCGATGGCGATAGCGGTGCAGCCCAGAATGACCGTGCAGATTCGCGCCAGTCTCAACATGCGTCCGTCTCCTCGATCCTTCCATCCCAATTGATGCTCGAACAGGTCTTTGACAAAAATGGCGGTGGCGGAATTCAAAGCGGAATCGGCTGAAGACATGACTGCCATCATCAGGGCGCCGATGATCAGGCCTCCGATCCAGGGGCTGTGCAACTGCATTATTACCATCGGCAACGCCTGCTGCGATTCGATATCGGGGAAGTGAATGCGCGCATAAAGAGCGATAAAGAACAGGACTGCCGGAAATATGAGGGCGAGAAAAAGCCCGATCCCTGCGATGCCGCGTCTCGTTTCCTTGATGTTCCTCCCGACGCAATAGCGGGTTGCGTAACCCGGCGCGAAGGTTTCACCAAGCAGGAAAGCAAGAAAAGTCGTGAGGAGAAACAGCCAGCCCCGATTGCCCTGGGGAAGAAAAAACCAGCGGGGGATACGCCGGTTCCGTGTAATGTCGTCCGGATAGGAATCCTGAATCAGGGAAAGATTCAAGCGCGCCAAATCTCGCCCTCCGGGATCCGCTGCAATCAAGGTTTTGGTCTGCGAATTCAATTTCGCATCGTCAAACGGTGCGGCGCCATAAATGTTGACGCCTCCAGTCACGATCGCATTCAATTCGTCGATAATGCCCCGCTGTAATGCAGCGGAAGGCATGCGGTGGCCCTTATGCTGATCGAGGAGCCTTCGGGTTTCCGCCGACAGCCTGCTCCTCAGATAGAAAGAAACGCCGTCATCGCCGGCGCGCAATTTGGAGGCGAATCCTTTGGCGTCCTGAAGATCAATCACACCAAAGCGCGTCGGAACAAATTTGTGGGTGTCGGAATTATAGGATCCGACCACATCCGGCACACAAAATGCCAGCGTCACGGCAAACCCGGTCATCAGGATGAGGAACTGATAGACATCGGTATGAATGACTGCGAACAGCCCTCCGGCCGTGCTATAAATAACCACCGAGGACTCGATTCATTTTACGTACCTCATTTCCGCATATTTGCTCGTAAATCCGATTCTTTCGTAAAGCCTGCGGGCCGGATTGTCGTATTCCACATGAAGCTTTACGCTTCCTTCAGCCTCATCGATAGCACGCTCGATAAGAAAACGCCCCAGGCTATTGCCGCGCTGATCGGGCGCCACTGCCACAAATAAAAGGAGATTTTCCGGAACATAGCCTTTCATGCCGGTGGATTGCATGACGAGTGCGCCCGCAATCCTGCCTTCCGATTCTGCAATCAGTAGAAATCCCCCCTTTCGGCCCTTCGCCGAAAGCGCATCCCGTATACCACGCTCGATGTCTTTGGGAGTGTCTTCGTAGGGTTTAAGACTGTCGTGCAGGAATCGGGTAAGATTTGCGATATCTATAGCCGGCGGCAGCTTCTTGAGGGAACGGACAACATGAAGAGTAACATTCAGGACTTGTTGTGATCGGGAACCGCGTTTCTTTGAAGCGGAGACCGAAGCCGTACGCTCCTCTTTCAGGCGCCACGGAGCGTTTTTCCCTCCATGAATATCATCCTCGGTTGCAGTGAGGAAGTGATGCGCAAGAATGGGTTCTGCATCTATTTTATCCGCGTTCATTATGGAAGCGACGCGTTCCAGCGAGGACAGGATTTGGGCTTGCTCCCATTTCTGAAGGCTTTGGATCTGACGGACGAAATTTTCCTGCAAAAGGGGAGGCATGGTCTGGACGGCTTTAAATCCTTCTTCGGCTATTTCGACAAATACCTGCCGCCGATCCGTTTTGCTTCGGACACGCCTGACAAGATTCCTCACCTCAAGCCTGTCCACTATGCCCGTAACAGTGGCATTGCTGAGACTGGCAAGCTTTGCCAGGTCTCCGAGAGGCAGACGCTTGTGGCGCTGTATCTCCCGCAAAAGAACAACTTGAGGGATAGTCAAATGATGGCTTTGAACAAGTTTCTTTGAGTGCAGATCAATGGATCGAACAATCCGTCGCAGTGCAACAAGCACATCATCGAGAATCTCCTGTTTTGGAAAGAGTGTATCTGTCATTTTCAACACCAATATTTCGTGTACGAAGTATAAATGGTCCGGTAAAATCCAGTCAAGCAATTAACGGATATATGAAGCCTCCATTCGTAAATCGGAATTAAACTTTAATTGCGTAACTGCCCCGCCTTGCGGCATCTATTGATGGGGGGGAGAAAGCCAGAGCACATCGTAAGGCTGGAGAATAATGCTCAGCGCGCCTCCTTTCGCGCTAAACACTCGTTCGCTGAGCAGATCCTGCCATTTCCTCTCCGATTCCTTCATCCCCATGCACGGTATCTGCATCCGCTGCCTGGATTGAGTGACATTGATCAAGGCGACGACGCAACGGTCTCCTTCGGGAGAAGTTCTTTTCACGGCGAACACGGCGGGAGACAAAGAGAGAATCTGCTGCGGTCCATTGGGGTGAAAGGCACGATGATGCGTGCGCACGTGAACCATCTTTCCCAGCAATTGATTGATCCGGAATTTCTTGCTCCTGGGATGGCGCATGGATCTCATGATGGAGCGGCATTCGACGATAGCCCGGTTAATAATCCGGTTCTCCCGGGCTGCTTCCACCGCCGTGTGATCATTATGCGAGCCGAAGAGACTGTGCAGATAGATCCCCGGGACTCCCCTTAAAACAAGCGCGATGGCTCGTGACGCAATGAACCGCCGGATCTGGATCCGCAGTGGATCGCCTTTCTGCTTTTTATTCAGGGCGCTGTACCACGTTATGTTGAGCTCATAGGGAACAGCCCTGCCGTCTTCGGCCGTCTTATAGGAAATAAGCCCGCCGTGTATTTCCACTCTCCGGCAAAGGCGTTCCAGATCCTCCGGCGAGAGGATATTTTTGGCCCCCAACAGGCCGATGCCGTCATGCGAATCGAGGAAATTGAAGAATGTGGTCGTATCCGAAGGGACCGTCAGGGATTCGGCCCATGCGGAGAGAATTCTCGCATCTCCCCTATAAAATGTATGGAGCACGAGCGGCGGCAGAGCGAAGTTGTAGATCATGTGCGCTTCGTCCCTGCCGTTTCCAAAATAAACAACGTTCTCTTCGTGAGGAACATTGGTTTCCGTAACCAGCGCTACATGAGGAGCGACAAGCGAGATGATGTCGCGCAAAAGCTTGAGGATTTCATGCGTCTGTTCAAGGTGAATGCACCTCGTTCCCGGCTGCTCCCACAAGTAGGTAACCGCGTCCAGGCGCAGGATATCCGCCCCCTGGCGGATATAGAGCAAAAGAATTTCGATGATCTCAATGAGTACCCTGGGATTTTTATAATTAAGGTCGATCTGGTCCGGAGAAAACGTGGTCCAGACAAAACGCCGACCTTTCAATGTTTCATATCGAGTCAGGATCGGCGTCGTCCTGGGCCGAAAGATCATTTGCCTATGAGCCGGCGTGAGTTCGTCTTCTCTCGCAAACCAGATAAAGAAGTCTTCGTAGTCCGGATTGCCGGCGAGGAATTCCACAAACCAACGGCTCTTGGACGAGACATGATTGATCACACCGTCAAACATGAGCTGGTAGCGGGCTTCCAGAGCGCCGATATCGCTCCATGAACCGAGGAGTGGGTCCACGGCTTCAAAATCGATGACTGCAAAACCACGATCCGATGAGGAGGGGAAAAAAGGAAGAATGTGTATGGTATTGATTGTTCCCTTGAGATATGCATTGCAGAAATCGCCCAGCGTTTTCAGTGGGGACTGGTTCTTCTTATACAACAAGTCTCCATATGTAATAAGGATGACATCCCGTTCCGTAAACCTGTCCGGGGCGTTGAATTTCTTCTCCCGTTCCATGAGTTCGACAGGCTTGTGGGCATGGAACACTTTAAGGATGCGATCGATCTCAGCCTGAGTGGATTGCGCCACCGGTTCCGAATAGAGAACGCGCAGTCGCTGCAAAATGCGTTCTGTCGCTTCACGCGGTATCTCCAGGGAGGGCCGTGTGTAATCCGGTTCGGGATTACAGGCTGTTTGTGTCGTTTCAAAGTAAGTCAAGAGATCCGTCCTCTCCTCGATTACAGGCGCATTTTATAATGGGGCTCTATCGCCGGGTATGGCTTTTTATACAATCCTCTTCGTGTCGCCATGAATCCCGTTAATTTATGCTCGATGCCCGATCTGTACTGTGTTTTATTTTCACATTCGGCAATCTTGTGCCGGAGGAGAAGGACACGATTCGAGTAAAGCTGATTGGGGCAGAGGGCTACGGTGGAATTGGGATGGTGGAATTGCTGATGCGGCATCCGGAGGCTTCTCTGTCAGCACTGGTGGATGTGCAGGGAGTTGGCGGAAAGTTGAGTGATATGTGGCCCTATCTTCGAGGCCATTGCGATCAGACAATCATAGCCCCGGACTCAGCTGAAGCAAAAAATATCGAAGCGGATGTCGTCATTTGCGCGACACCGGATGGAGTCGGGCAGACTGCGCCGCCGGCGGAAATATCTGCCGGCGGCAAAGTAATAGATTATTCCGGAGACTACCGTTTTAATTCGAAAGTGCCCTCCAACATTTTCGCTGCTATCGGTTTTCTTTCATGAGGGCACTTCCGATAGAATCCTAACTACTTATCAGCAATCATCGGGGCGTCCGGGCAGGAGGACGGATGGCCAAAACGGCAGTTTATTCGGGCTATCCTTAAGGATTCTTGATTATCCATTCCGCCTCCCGTTTTTAATGCCTTGCCGGCTGAAAGCAGACCGCTCTTTAAATAGTAAGGCGCCTCATAGTCAGAGAAAAGGGGATCGACAAATTTGCAGTTTCCGTAAAGCTGTTCAGCCACGTCTGGTGTCATTTTTCAAACTGAATCCCATGATTGTGGGATTGCATCGCGCGAAGTGAATTCCCAGAATACCATGATGCGTTATATGCAATAAAGGCAACGGATTCACATTGGCGTTTAATTAAGAATATTTTTTCAGATCATTGATTGTGTGTGCCTGGGTCACGGCCGTCATGAGCATTTGACATGCGGAAAAAGGGGAATCGCCCATGGATAGATTAAGCAAGAACGACCTCAGGAGTCTGATGGAAAGAAGAGATTTTTCGTGCGTTTCCATTTACATGCCCACCTATCGTACGGCCCCGGAATCAAAGCAGAATGCCATTCGCTTCAAAAATCTTCTAAAGCAAATGGAACAGCGGCTTGTTGCAGGAGGGAGCCGCAGTTCGGAGGCAAAAGCCCTGTCCGCCCACGGAATGGCTCTCGTCAGGGACGGACTATTCTGGCAATATCAGAGCGACGGATTTGCCGCCTTTCTGTCCTCTCAGTGGTTTCGCTGCTATCGACTGCCGATTTCCTTTAAAGAGCTGCTGGTTATTACCGATCGCTATCACGTCAAACCGCTTCTATCGCTGCTTGCCAACGACGGCCGCTTTCATATTTTGGCACTCAGCCGAAATGAAGTGAAATTTTTCCAGTGTTCCCGCTACAACATCGAGGAGACCACGCTGGAAAATGTTCCGGGCAGCCTGAGTGAAGCACTGAACCTCGATGAACCACAGAAGCAGCTGCAATTTCACACGAAGACTCCCTCCGCCACAGGCGATCGAGCGGCGATCTATCATGGCCATGGCGCAGGAAAGGATAATGATAAAAATGATATTTTGAGATTCTGTCAGCAGATCGATCAGGGCTTGCAGAAAATCCTTCGAGAAGACCAGGCGCCACTTGTACTGGCAGGCGTGGATTACCTCCTGGCCATATATCGTGAAGCGAGCGGCTATCCGCGGCTGCTGGAGGAAGGAATTCCCGGGAATCCCGAGAATGTAAGAACGGAGGTTTTGCAGAAACTGGGGTGGGACATTGTGGAACCCTATTTTCGACGGGCACAAGAACAAGCGGCCGCACGATACCAGCAACTGTCGGGGAGCGAGATCGCCTCTAATGATATCAAAACCATTTCCCTGGCAGCTCATCAAGGCCGCGTCGATATATTGTTTGCAGCGGTGGGCATTCAACAGTGGGGCATGTTTGATTCGGCCATGCCTTCTGTGGACCTGCACCAAGAGCGGATGCCGGGAGACGAGGATCTTTTTGATTTCGCATCCGTCTATACACTTTTAAACGGTGGCACCGTATACGCGGTGAAACCTGAGGAAGTGCCCGGCGGCCACCTTATTGCAGCCATATTCAGATATTAGAGATCCATGCGTGCCGGTTGCACTCTGTTCCTTACTTTGTGATCATCGATAATCACCAAAAAGTGAAGACCTACGGTTCTCCGGTGGATCCAGCCGTTTTTTCAAATGCTTGCTCCGCCATCAGCTTTCCCGCCGATCCTATCAGTTTGTATCCCCGCCGGTCGACCGCACGGTCAGATCAAAGGGTTTGCTGGCTTCGCCGAAATAAACGCTGACATGCGGAAATGGAATCTCAATACCGCGGAGGTCAAAGGTGTTTTTGATGCGCCGTCGAAGCTCTCGTCCTATCATCCATTGTTTCAGGGGCAAAGTCTTCATGCGGATTTTGATGGTGATCTGAGAATCTCCAAAATTGTCGACCCCGAGGATCTCGATCGGCTCGAGGATTAGCGGCCCGAAATCTGCATCTCGGGCGATCTCTTCTCCTATGGACTTCAGCAAATCCATGACCTCATCGACGCTTTCCTTATATGCAATGCCCACATCAAGAACAGTATAGGAAAACTCCTTTGTCAGGTTGGAGACCTGCTTAATTTCGCCGTTGGGAAAAATATGCACGATACCCTCGAGATCACGCAGGACAGTTGTTCTGAGCTTAATGACCTCCACCGCACCGCTTGTCCCATTGATCCGGACAACATCGCCCACTCGAATTTGGTCTTCAAGGATCACGAAAAATCCGCTGATGATGTCACGCACCAGGTTCTGCGCACCGAAACCCACCGCAAGACCGGCAATGCCGGCGCCGGTGATGATCGGCATAATATTCATGCCAAACTCGCTCAGAATCATCATCAGGGCTACGCTAACCACCAGTACAAAACCTGCGCTGTTGATGATTTTCCCGAGAGTTCTGGCCCGCTTTTCGGCTTCCGAAACGGTGGAGGCATCCCCGTCTTCCACAAGGTGCTCTATGTGTGTAACGGCAAGGTTGATAATCTTCAGCAGCACATAGGCGCCGATGATAACGCCGACGATCCGAACAAGACGTATTCCTTCATCCGTAAGGTTGACATCCAAAGCTTTCAGAGAAAGAGCTATTCCGAGCAGCGCAAAAAGCACGTTCATGAGTGTTCGCAACGGCTGCAGAAAGCGATGCCAAGTATCCCGGAGCGTCTGCAACACAGCCAGAATCGATGACGCCAGTTTTGCAGAATAGAGAGAAACCAGAAGGATGGCAGTCACCATCAATCCCTTCCGGATATACATGATGAGATTTGCCGAAAGCGGAAGCCAGGCGCTTACAAAATAGAGGATGGAGATGAGCAGCAAGGGAGTGATAAGACTGTCTACATAGCTGACGATTTGATCATCAATCTTTCCTCTGGTTTTCTACGCCCATTTTTGCAGATAACGCCGGAGGGCCAGCTTGGCAAGTCCGGCGATCGTCAGCGCAATCACCAGGTAAACAACGTACCGGGCATCAAATCCTATTAATGCTGTCAGTTTTCCCATGAACACCTCTCTGTTCGAAAAGCAAATCCGGCATTCCGGTCTCGCCTTAGAACGTCATCATGAAGCTATGAAACATTCCCTATAAGACTCCCATCATCGGTTCCGAGCCCCCTTGACGTACTGAAGCGCGTCCGGAAATTGGCCAATGGGTGGCGAGCAGGATGGCCAGCTGCTGAATTTCGACCAGTATGCCAATCGAACAGGCTTGTGACAGGATTGAAATCGGATTCAAGGATGAGCAGGACAGGCAATTCGCTCCGTTGAGGCAAAAAGATTCAGCGGATTTGAAAAAGCTCCTGGCGACTCGTGTATCATGCGGTCTTCAAAGGAAGCGCCTGGATGATAATTGAAGCCGCGTGCTCAAAGCCTAAATGTTCGGTACCAATCACCAAATCGTAATGCACCGGATCTTCCATGTCAGCTTTGAAATATCGTTTGACAAATTCGCGGCGGCTGTTGTCGGAATGCTCAATCTCTTTCTCCGCATCCTCCCTATCCTTCGCCATTCTCTGCATAACGCGCTTGATGCGCAATTCCAACGGAGCAACGACCAGCACATGAAGTGCCCCGGGATGATTTTTCAGGATGAATTGGCTACCGCGCCCGCAGATCACAGCAGACTGATTTCGTACCAGGTCCTTGATGACGGATTCCAGCCCTGATAGATAGCGCATATCATCCAGGGGAATCTGCCAGGCAGGCAGATAAGCACCCGAATAATGCAGCACGAATCCCGGTTCCATCGTATAGGATCCAGCCGCCGCGCTGTCAAATCCAAAGGCCTGCGCGATCCTCCCCCAAAGGCTCCCGGGCGGCATTTCTTTTGCGATCACATCCTGCTTTGATTCATTGAGCCGCTCCGCTACCTGGGCAATAATCTGCCGGTCAATATAGTCCATCTGCAGTTTCTCCGCGACCTGCTTTCCGATGTCCTGTGCGCCACTTCCCATATGTCCGCGAATAGTAACAATTGGCATGGATTCCTCCTCAGGCTGTAAATGTCCCATCCTATGCTTGCATTTCACCAGCCTCTTCCTGGATCCTGAAAGGGCAGCCGGGGAGCATGATGGTCCTTGCTCCTGCCTCCGGCCTGCTTATTGTTGAGAAACAACTTAGCCTCCTGATCCCTCGCTATCTGACAAATAGCTTGGCAACATATGTCACACTTGCCCAGGTGATCGAGAGCCTCCGATTGGGTCTCCACATCCAGATCCTTGTTCAAATACAGGTACAGCTTTTCAAAATCACATTTCATGAGCACCTCCATTGCGATCGAGGCCGCACTCTCACGGAGCTGTTCCTTATTCGGTTGATATTAACGGGGAAGGATGTCATTTCCCCTTCCAACCCAGTGGTTTAACGGATCGCCATTCAAACAGTCAGTCTATCTACAGGCATTTTTATGGTCATGAAAGGAGATCGGAAACCGGATGCCATCACCCTTCGAAAATTCCTCAATGGCCCCTCCAATCTCCCCCCATGGCAAAGAGCGATTTCTGTTTCAGTGTAATAGTAAATGGCATCGAGGTCTATCAGGTAAAAAGGTGAAAAAGCCCGCAAAATCTCTGTAGTGGGCCATCACCTCCCGGGAGAGCTTCATGACAATATTTCAGGCCGGTAACTTGAATCTACATGGGAGATTACCGGGCTGCCGCAACTTACACTCCTCAGCATCTTTCAGAAGTCCCGCAAAAACCGACTTTCGCATATAATGGCATTTCCTGTTGCGGGACTTCTGAAAGATCCCTCTTCACTATCAGCAATCCTCGGGGCGTCCGGATGGGAGAG
>JAEAME010001350.1_pt1 | contig 17522 bp, 13 predicted proteins | sample 8958731 | NCBI WGS metagenome assembly JAEAME01 (sample SAMN16933194, study PRJNA681113) | bioreactor sludge metagenome | isolation source: anerobic bioreactor sludge (Control) | place: India:Bengaluru | collected 2018-10-24 | reverse complement strand
TCCGGGGAAGCCGCGGAGCGGGCGTTCGGGACACTCTCCGAGGGGGAGCGGACCAAGGTGCTCCTCGCGGCTCTGTTTCTTGCGTCGCACCGGTTTCTTCTTCTGGACGAACCGACCAATCACCTCGATATCGACGCGCGAAAATCGGTTCGGGATTACCTCGCTTCCAAGAAAGGATTCATTCTGGTCTCGCACGACCGGGACCTTCTTGATGCCTGCGTCGATCATATCCTTTCGATTAACAAGACGGAGATCGAGGTGCAGAAGGGCAATTTCAGTTCCTGGTGGGCGAACAAAAGCAATCGTGACGACTTCGAGCGCGACGAGAACCGAAAACTGAAGCGTGAGATCCAAAGGCTCGGCGAATCGGCGGGGCGCGCCGTCGGGTGGGCATCCGCGGTGGAGAAGAGTAAACATAAAGTGACCCGGGACGGCGATAAGCCCGGCGACAAGGGCTTTATCGGACACCAGTCGGCCAAGGCGATGAAACGCGCGAAGAGCATCGCGGCAAGGCGGGAAGGCGCCGCGGAGGAGAAGTCTAAACTTCTCCATAACATCGAGCGATACGACGACATCAAGATCTCGCCGCTTCCGTTTCACAAGGAGCGCATGATCGACGCGTCGCACCTGTCGCTCTTTTACGGAGAACGAAAGGTGGTCGACGATATTTCCTTTTCTGTAGAAGCCGGGGAGCGTGTCGCGATCGCCGGGCGGAACGGCAGCGGGAAATCGAGCATCCTGAAACTGATTTGCGGGCAGAAAATCGCGTTTGAAGGTACCCTTAAAGTTGAAAGCGGTCTAACTATTTCAATCGTGCCGCAGGACACGTCGCATCTCCGGGGAAGTATTGATGATTTTGTGCCGCGCTTCGGGCCGGACGGCGCTCTTTTTCGGGCGATCCTCAATAAACTCGACTTCTCGCAGGACGAATACGATAAGGATCTCGAAGAATTGAGCGAGGGCCAAAAGAAAAAGATCCTCATCGCCAGAAGCCTTTGTGACAGGGCGCATCTGTACGTATGGGACGAACCTTTGAATTTTATCGATGTCTTTTCGCGCATACAGATCGAGAAAATGATTCTTTCGTATCAACCGACACTCCTTTTTGTCGAACACGATGAAGCGTTCCGGAGAAACATCGCGACAAAAACGATTGAACTGTAAACGCCCGTATTGCAATGTGAATTATTATGCAGTAGTATGAATAAATATTGCTCGCGGGAGGCTCCACATGATGATTCGCAAAATGACGATTGACGATTACGAGGCGGTGTACCGGCTCTGGGTTACCACGCCCGGCATGGGGCTTAACGATGTTGACGACTCCCGGGCGGGCATCGACAAATACCTCGGACGAAATCCCGACACATGCTTTGTCGCCGAAGAGGAAGGCAGGGTGGTCGGCGCGGTTCTTTCCGGTCATGACGGGCGCCGGGCACTGATTTATCATCTTGCGGTACAAGAGGACTTTCAGCGCTGCGGTATCGGCGAAAAACTCCTCGACGAGGTCCTTCGGGCTCTGCGTGACGAGGGCATTCAGAAGGTCGCGCTCGTCGTTCTCGGCAATAACGTAAAGGGGAACGCGTTCTGGGAAAAGAACGGTTTTACGGACCGGAAAGACCTGATCTACCGGAACCGGCAGATCGGCGAATTCAACGGTTTTCATACGTAAGCAGAGCGATGGATCAGATAAGCCGACAAAAGGAGATTGCGATGAAATACACATGGATGGATGAATACTGTCTCTCAAAAAAGGGCGCACAGAAGGATTTTAAAGAGGAGTGGCAGGCGACGCGCTACATGGTCGGCGGAAAAATGTTTGTCATGCAGGGGGGAGACAAGTACGGCGAGCCCATCGCGACGGTTAAGCTCGAACCGGCCTTCGGACGATTCCTCAGGGAGCAGTATAAGGATATCATTCCCGGTTACTATATGAACAAGGAACACTGGAATTCACTTTACTTAAAAGGCGACGTTCCGGACGAAGTGTTCCGGGATATGCTGGATCAGTCCTATGAACTCGTTCGATCGTCGCTTTCGAAGAGTATTCGAAAAGAACTCGAGGCGTAAGGGACAGACGCGTATGATCCTACTCCGGAATTGTTCCGGCTTCTGCAATCGGAATGTGTTCCGTTCCCGTACAAGGCCCGAGGATCTTCGCGATCCGCTTATGGGAGGATTCCATGACGGCCTCTGTCGTACGGTAGTATTCCGGATCGCCCATCGCCGGAATGACCGGCACGATGTAGTGCTTCAGGACCGACCCTTCGTAAACCCGAACGACAAAGGTCGGGATGTACTCGCCTTTTTCGATCGAGACACCGTCATTTGTCTTTAGAAGGGTCACGCGGGCGATCATACCGTCCTGGGCTTTCCCGTTCGTCCCGAGCGTCTCGTACGCCCAGTTGCCGAGAAAATTTCCGGTGGAGTAGTAGACCAGAGTCTCGTTGCCGGTCGTATCGGACGTGATGACACCGATCTCCTGGAGGACATGCGGGTGATTGCCGATGATGAGCCCGACCCCGGCATCGCAGAGGCGCAAGGCCAGATCCTGTTGCCATTTCGCGCTTTGCGTTGTGTACTCGGTGCCCCAGTGGACCATCAGGCAAATGAATTCCGCGCCGTCCCGCCGCAGACGCTCGACATCGTCGATCAGCGCGTTGATGTCCGCCTCGAACGAAGCCGACCGGCTCGGGTTAAAGGAGTTTATAAGGGGATCCGCTTCCTTCGGCAAAGGGATCCCGTTGATGCCCTTTTGGGTCTTTGTGCCGATCGTCTCCCATGTGTAATTCATGATTCCGAGGCGGATGCCGCCGACATCGACGATGGCATCCATCGGAGAGTTCTCATCCGGACGGGTACCGATTGCCGTAAAACCCTTTTCGCGCAGGACCGTCGCAGTCCGGACCAAGCCGTCGAGGCCTTTGTCTATGGTGTGGTTGTTGGCGGCACAGACGACCCGAAAGCCGACGTCATACAAGGCGTCAGCGATCTCATCCGGCGCGGAAAACGAAGGGAACCCGGTATAGGGCGGCCCGGCGAGGGTGCCTTCGATGTTTCCGATCGCCAGATCGCTTTTTTCGAAAAACGGGCGCACGTACTGAAAGCAATACGTATAATCATACTGAGGGTCTGCCTCTCCCGGATTTGTCCGCCCGCCGTCGATGACGGCCTTATGCATCAAAACATCCCCGACCGCGGTGATGATCACCCGGATCTCTTCGGGTTCCCGATCCGGTTCGGTCGGAAGAGGGCCGGGGATCGGGGTCGGGGAAGCGATGTCCCCGGAGGAAGGTTCCGTGACGACGGTCGTTGCCGTAGCGGTAGTCGCGGAAGGCAGGCTTGGTTCGGAGTTCCGCGCGTTTGTGAATTGACATCCGCAGAGTAATAGCGAAGCCGCGCATACCGGAATCAGGATAGGGGTTAACCGAAGGATTCGCATGACAGACCTCACATTTTTCGAGCGAACGGATTGCCTGCGCAATCCTTGATTATAATTATGCGTCGGAAGCGACCGCCTTTTCAACAGGAAGCCCGGAAATATTCGTTCGGAGCACGATTTCGCCGGCTTGCCGCCGCTTCTTGAAAAGCATAGAATGAACAAGAAGGCGTCCCGGTCAGCCGGATACGGTTTAACCCGGGCTTTTAAATTCGGAGGAATTTCCCATGCGGAAGAAGAGATTGCTTGTTGCATTAATTACCGGAGCGGTCCTCGGTGTCTTTTGCATTATCGGAGCAATGGTGCGCTTTCAATTTGAAAGGGACTTCTACTATATGTTTTCGCTCTGGTATAACCGGCTCCTGATGGGTTTGGTGATCGGAATCTGTCCGTCCGGTACGAAGTTTCCGATCGCTCTGCTTCGCGGCACGGTGCTTGGAATCATCGTATCCATGGCCTTTTTCCCGATGACGGAATTCACGGATGTAATCAGCTTTGTCGTCGGGGCGGTGTATGGATTGATTATTGAAGCGGTCGCCTTTCGATTCGGGGAAAGCCGCCCGGAAGTGCATGTGTCGGCGGAGTGATTGTCGACATTCATCCGGGGCCGGGAAAACGGAATTTTTGCATCCGAACGGAGTGTTTTTCGCGAAAAAAGTGTTTGCGTGGTGACTGCTCCATGAAAAACCGGTGAACCTGCAAGAACGAATAAGAAAACTTGCATGGCGCGTGCTTTTTCATTGACATCACCGTCGGTGCGAACCTATAATTGACTATTATGGCCGATGGAGGCTTTTTACCTCAAGGAGGAGGAACAAGATGAGCAAGGGAAACTATAACGCGTTTGAACATGCGAAAGCGCAATTTGACAAGGTGGCGGAGATCATCGGACTGGACGAGGCGACCAGAGAATTACTTCGACAGCCGATGAGAGAATACCACTTTGCGATACCCGTCAAAATGGACGACGGAACAGTCAAGGTCTTTCGGGGATACCGTATGCAGCACAATGACGCACGCGGCCCGGCGAAGGGCGGAATCCGCTTTCACCCGTTGGAGACAGTGGACACCATTCGTGCCCTGTCGATGTGGATGACATGGAAATGCGCGGTTGTGGATATTCCCTTGGGCGGCGGAAAGGGCGGCGTTATTTGTGATCCGCATAATCTTTCCGATCGTGAGCAGGAACAGGTTTGCCGGGGCTTTGTGCGTCAGCTGTATACGAATATCGGACCGAACCGCGACGTTCCGGCGCCGGACGTGATGACCAGCGGTAAGCACATGCTTTGGATGATGGACGAATATGAAGCGCTAACGGGCGCTCGTTATCCGGGCGTTATAACCGGAAAACCCGTCGGCATGGGCGGATCACTGGGACGCACCGAGGCGACGGGCTACGGTGTCATCTACGTGCTCCGCGAAGCTCTTGTCCAACTCGGGATCGACATTACGAAGACGACTGCGGCCTATCAGGGCTTCGGGAACGTTTCTCAATATGCCGCCCAGCTTTATCAGAAGCTCGGCGGAACAATCAAAGCGGTTTCCTGCTGGGATAATGCCGACCAGACCTCCTATACGTTCCGTAAGGAAGCCGGTCTGGATGTGGATTTTCTGTTCTCCATTACCGATTCGTTCGGCTCTCTCGACAAGGAAAAGGCCAAAGCGAACGGAATCGAGATTCTGCCCGGTGAAGCCTGGCTCGAACAGGATGTCGATATTCTGGTTCCCGCCGCTCTGGAAAATCAAATCACCGCCGATAACGTCGGAAAGATCAAGGACTCCGTAAAGGTGATCATCGAAGGCGCGAACGGACCGACCGCTCCGGAGGCCGACAAGGTCTTGAACGAGCGCGGCGTTTTTGTAATCCCCGATTTTCTGGCGAACGCCGGCGGCGTTACCTGCAGTTATTTTGAGCAGGTTCAGTGCAACATGAATTATTTCTGGGAAAAGGATGAGGTCATGCAAAAACTCGACACCAAAATGACCTCGGCTTTCCGCGCTGTATATGAGTTGTCCGTGAATAAGAAACTGACCATGAGAGACGCGGCGTATGTCATTTCGATCAACCGGGTCGCACAGGCCGTGAAGAGCCGGGGGTGGGTATAAGCCGACCGATAAGGAAGTATACGCCGACCTCATAATGAGGTGAAAGCCGACTCCGGGGGAGGAACGACCATGGCGGATGATATCCTTAGGGATGACAACATTCTCGAGAATCTTCGGGAACGGGAAAAGGAACTGAATTGCCTTTATAAGGTCGATGAGATCCTTTCCAACCATCAGCTTTCGCCGGCGGAGACCTTCGAGGCCGTCGTCCGTATTATGCCTTCGGGCTGGCGCTTTCCCGAGCTTTGCCGGGTCAAACTGATTTTCAACGGGGTGTCCTACCAAACACCGGGATTCGTGAGCTCGCCGATCAGCGAGCTTTGCGATATTCGGGTCGGCACTCATCACGGACCATAAGGTCCTTCTTCGCATATGCAGAAAAATGATCAATCACTTACTCCTGAACGGCGTCGCCGAAGCGTCCGGGATATTGAGCGAGTCGAAGCCGTTTGCCGGCGACCGGGGAGAGTACGTCAATTTTCCGACGACGAAGGAACCCTTCGAGGATATCCCTGCAATTTGCGATAAGACCTTCGCCCTTGCGAAAAAGCATCTTTCCGGCGAAGAAATCACGATCAATGTCAAGAACTGGATTCAGGAGGAGCGGGCGTATTCGCTCATCAAGGCGATCAACTCGGTCCCGCCATCGCTCCGGAATATCATCGAAGAGATCAAGCGGTACCGCAAGATCGTCCCGGACGAGGAGCAGAGATATTCGCCGCAGGATCGCTGGATCAGTGTCAGTCTGATCAACCTTATCCTTTCGGGCGGCCCCGAGTTTGTTAGCGTCGCAAAGCAATACATCAGCCATCGGGATTTTTTCGATATTGTCGATCGGATCATTATTCCTCTTCACAGCCAGGGAACGCTTGGGGGTAAGGGCAGCGGACTTTTTCTGGCGCAGAAGATTCTCGAAAAGGAGTCGGCAAATTATCCGATTCTCAAATCGGTACGCGTGCCGAAGACATGGTACGTCGTTACCGACACGATTACTGAGTTTTTGCAGTACAACAATCTCGACGAACTAAACGAGCAAAAGTACAAGGAGCTCCAGGAAGCCCGGATCGAATATCCCGGCATCCTCCAGTTGATCAAAAACTCCGTAATGCCGCCGGAGATTGTGAAAAGCCTTTCGGTCGTTCTGGACGACATCGGCGAAGTTCCGATCATTGTCCGCTCCTCGAGTAAACTCGAGGACCACAGCGGCTCGACGTTCGCGGGCAAATACAAGAGCCTTTTTCTCAGTAACCGCGGAAGCAAGCAGAAGCGACTCGAGGCTTTGCAGGATGCGGTTCTGGAGGTCTACGCATCGGTGTTCAGCCCGGATCCGATTCAATACCGGATGGAGCGCGGACTTTTGGACGTTCATGAGGAGATGGGCATCCTGATTCAGGAGGTTGTCGGCAACGTCATCGGACGATACTTCTTTCCGCTTTTTGCAGGGGTCGCTTTCAGCAATAACGAGTACCGCTGGTCTCCGCGAATTCGCAGAGAGGACGGACTGATCCGGATGACCCCGGGGCTCGGAACACGGGCGGTTGACCGGTTAAGCGATGACTTTTCGATCCTTGTGTCGCCGGGCCAGCCGGGCATTCGCGTCAACATCGTTCCGGAAGAGATCCGGCGCTACGCACCGCGAAAAATCGATCTGATCGATCTCCAAACCGACGAAATCAAGACAGTCGACATCAGGGAAGTGCTCCGGGAATGCGGCGAACAGATTCCGGAAGTCGAGAAGATGGTGTCGCTTTACGAGCGGGATAATTTGGTGAACAGGAGCCGGTTTGACATCAATTTTTCCAGAGACGATACGGTTGTTACTTTCGAGGGGATCATATCGGGAACCGAAACCGTGCGTCAGATTGCGACGATTCTTCAGGTATTGAGCGAAAAAACGGGGATGGCTGTCGACATCGAATTTGCTTCGGACGGCAAGAATCTTTACCTGCTTCAGAGCCGCCCTCAGAGTTTCACGCAGGAGAACGCTCCGGCACCGATCCCGAGAGATATCCCCGAAAAGGACATCCTGTTCTCCGCCAATAAATACATCGGAAACGGTGTTATCGAAAACATCTCGCATATCGTATACGTCGACCCGGACGGATATAACCGGATCGGGAATCTGGATGACCTGAAGGCAATCGGCAAAGCCGTCGGTCGTCTGAACGCCAAACTCCCCAAACGCCAATTCGCGCTGATCGGCCCCGGTCGATGGGGAAGCCGCGGCGACATTCGCCTCGGTGTGAGCGTCACCTATGCCGATATCTGCAACACCTCGATACTTGTTGAGGTCGCCAGAAGCCGGACCGGATACATGCCGGAACTTTCGTTCGGCACTCACTTCTTTCAGGATCTGGTTGAGGCCGGCATTTTCTATCTGCCTTTATACCCCGATGAGGGAAACATTTTCAATGAAGCCTTCTTCACGAAGTCCGAAAATATTTTGTCTGTGATCCTTCCCGAATTCAAATATTTGGAGGATGTCATCCGCGTCATCAGCGTCCCGGAAACGACATTCGGCCGGGTGATGAGCATTTTGATGAACGCCGAACTGGAAGAGGCGGTCGGGGTGTTATCTTCCGAGGTCGCGGAACGTCGCCCGGTGCGCAGAAAGCCCCGATATGACGAGCAAATCCGCGACGATAGCGCGTGGCGTTGGCGTTACCATATGGCAGAACGCATGGCCGCGCTTCTCGATGCGTCGCTTTACGGAGTGAAAGCCGTCTATATGATCGGAAGCACGAAGAACGGAACGGCCGGACCCGGCAGCGATATCGACCTTTTGATCCATTTTGAGGGAACAGACGTACAGAAAACGGATCTCAAACGCTGGTTGGACGGTTGGAGCAAAGCCCTCTCCGAGATCAATTTTTTAAAGACCGGCTACAGTGTCGACGGGATATTGGATGTTCATTTTTTGACCGACGAGGACATCGGCAGTAAGGACAGCTTCGCGATCCGTATCGAATCACCGACCGATCCCGCGTATCGTCTGAAACTTCTGGGGGAATGATCCGCCGGTGTCCGATGAAACTTCCCGGGGGGCATCGCGTATCGAAGCCGAATCTCGCGTCATATTCAAAACTTCGCGTTTCGTGATATACTCATAAAAGTCCTGTTTCGGCACCTGCCCGGCAGGCTTTGGGTCGACGAATGAATGAGATCCGTCGGTCTGAACGAGCTGTTCAAGATATGGCAATGAGGTAAATGCGATGATAATTTTCAAAAAGAACGCGAACAAGAATTTACGGAGCAGAGGGACTCGGTTTGCCGCCCTGATCCTTGTTTCCGCGATGATCCTTTCGACCGCCGTCGCTTGCGACTCCGGAAAGCCGAGTGAGGCCGAGACAACGGTCACGAGTACGCAAGCCCCCGAAACGGAGGCTCCGACCCCGACTCCGACGCCGAAACCGACGAAGGCTCCGACACCGACACCGACCGAGGTGCCGGATCTGCCGGGCGTTCAGCCGCATGAGGCTTTGGTTAAAAATATTTACACCGCGGATCCCTCGGCGCACGTTTTCGACGGAAAGATATACATATACGGCTCCCATGACCAGGATAAAATTTTCCCTTCAGATAACGACGGCGGAAGCTACCAAATGATCGATTACCATGTCCTGTCCATGGACGGATTCGATGTCGACGCCGTCGACAACGGCGTCGCGTTCGGTGTCGAGGATATCCCCTGGGCGGAAAAGCAACTGTGGGCGCCCGACTGCGCATATAAAAACGGGACATACTATTTCTATTTCCCGGCTAAGGATTACGATGGGATCTTTCATATCGGCGTCGCGACGTCGGATAAGCCCGAGGGGCCTTTCACTCCGGAGGAGAACTATATTGAGGGAAGCTTCAGTATGGACCCGGCCGTCTTTATCGACGACGACGGGCAGTCCTATATGGTTTTCGGAGGGATCTGGGGAGGACAGTTGGAGTACTGGCAGACCGGCGAGTATGACGCGAAAAACGGAGCTCCGGGCGGGTCGAATCCGGCACTCGGTCCGAGGATCGCGATCATGAGCGACGATATGCTTTCTTTTAAGACCACTCCCGCGGAAGTTGTGATCCTCGACGGGAACGGCGAGCCCCTCATGGCGAATCAGGAGGATAAGAGATTTTTCGAGGGCGCATGGATCCATAAGTACAACGACGTTTATTATCTGTCGTACTCGACCGGGACGACTCATTTCCTGGTGTACGCTACCTCGGATGATCCGATGGGTCCGTACACATACCAAGGGAAAATCATGGATCCGGTTCGGGGATGGACGACGCATCACTCAATTTTGGAGTATGAAGGTCAGTGGTACATCTTCTATCACGACGCCAGGATCTCCGGCTTCGATTCCCAACGAAATATTAGATACGCGCCTCTTTTCTATAACGATGACGGGACCATTCAGGAAGTCGAGATCCCGAAATAAAGGGAACGGGTCGTGACTTCGGTATTGAGATGAAGGGCAACGACGGAAGCCTTGCGGCAGAGGCGGGATCAGTCCGCGGAAGCCGTGGGCGCGAAGCATTGTATATAATCGTAAACCATCCGTGAAACCTCACCGATATTCGCCCGGGCCTTTGCCTCATCGAATGTTTCGCTCATAACACACAACACAAAATCCTCTTGCCCAAAAACGATCGCCACATCGTTGTTGACTCCCATTGCCTTGATGACTCCGATCTTATGTGCGATATTCGTTCCCTCCGGAAGACCTTGGCTGATGCCCCAGGGATAGTCGGTGTTGCGCAGATCATGGATCAAGCCCTCATAGTCGGCAGGACTTTCGGAATATAAGCGGTATAACTCGACCATGTATAAAGCCATGTCGATGGCGCTGGTGCGATGATTCGCCGTCTTGCTGATCCCGTTCTTATCCCTGTAGGTCACATAGGCGCAGTAATCGACGACCGAACTGATGGGCTCCATGAAATGATCGTAGACGACATCATAGTCCCCGATACGCCTCAGGATCATCCGCGTTGCGGTATTGTCGCTGGTTCGTATCGAAAGTTTGCTCAATTCCTCAAGCGTGTATTCCGTGCCGTTGGCGGCATCCTGTATGATCCCGTATCCTCCGTGACGGTCGCCGGTCGGGTACTTTCGGGCATCGTACGTCCTGATCTCGTCGAGAGATACCTCTCCGGCGGCGACGAGTTGATACAAGTACGTATTAACGGGAAGCTTGATCGTGCTGGCCGCCACCATCTTCTCCGTCTCTTTGTACGCGATGGTTTCGCCATTACTCAGATTTATATAATACAGAGAGTAGCGGCCGGTTTGAGCATCCAAAAATTCGGTTATTTCCTGATAAAGCAAAGCGAATTCGACCTCGCGTAAATCGGCTGTTAAAGCCTCGATTTGGGCCGCATCCGGAGTCGGCGAAGGCGGGATGGGGGTCGGTGTGCTTGACACGGTCGGAGAGGATCCGGCATCGGAAATCGTCGAACCGGTCGTGGCATTTGAATCTGTTGTGATGGACGAACGCCCGGGATCGGGTGCTTTTCGCTCGAAAAACACCCTGCCCCCGAAATGCATCGCCACGACGAGCACCAGGACACACAAGGCCGTGATCCCGGCACCCAAAGCGACGGACCGATACTTCGAAGGAGAATGGTTTGACGAAGGTCGCCCATTCGGCGCGGGATCATTTCTGTTCATATATTGATTATCCGACAGAGCGAAAAGAATGGCAAGACAGAAGAAGAGCCTCAATAAAATGAAGCCGTGAAGTATAAGTTTTCCGCTCTCAGCGTTTCTATCTTGTGATTTATGCGAAAAATCAATCATAAGTAAATTTAAAAGTATATTCTCGTCGATTCTTCAAATAACCCATACGGACGTTTTTGAAAGGGAAAGCAGGAACAACCGAATCCAAAAATATAATTGACAAAATGTTTTTTTTTTGTAATCTGCTCTAAGGATGTCAAATATGCTTGTTAAACAAGAGATTGACATTACTAACGTTTTTGGAGGTTCCAAATGAAAAAAGGAGTTTGCTTGAATCAGGAACGTCGAATCATCCTTCGCGTGGCGGGGGCACTATTGGCGATTGCGGCCTGCTGTACGATTCTGGCTGCCGCGCCAGACAACGGAAAAGTCGGCGTTACGGCAGCGTCCGCGGCAAGGAACACAGCGGTCGCGCATATGAATCTGATGGGGACCACACGGTGGATCCCCAAGAATTACACATGGTATATCTTGACGGGAACAGGAAAAACGGATGACTATATCAAGGGTTATACTTATAAAGGTATGCCATATAGTCAAACAGGCAAGAATGTATGGAGCGAGATGAGCGCAAAACTCACCGCCGTGTATCCTAATGCCACCCTTTACTATTGTAATAATACGTCCGGAGCGCAGGCATTTGGAAATGACTGCGCCAAAGCAGTATTTCAATCATGGAAGCAAGCCGGCTCGCCGATGGATATCCAATATACCAATACGAGTTCAATGCTTGCGGCTGTTCAGTCTTCATCGTATTCTATGAAGAAGGTCGGGAGCTATGCGTCCTCCCCGGCGAGTACATATTATTCAACTTGGCAAATGACAAATTCCGCCTCGGAAAAAACGAATGTACAATCTGCCTATGAACTTCTTCAACCTGGTGATTCCCTCTTCTATCATTACACCCTCAGTGGTACAGTAAAGGGCCATGCTATAATGGTTAGAAGCGTAAATGTTGCAACAAAAACGGTATATTTTATTGACCAGATTGGATCCGGAAGTTATATTTCTGATAGTCAACCTGCCGGATGGAGATTGGATTCTACCTTCTCGACTTGGCGGGTATCTTCCATGACGTTTGACACGCTTTATAATTCACACTATGTTCCGGTAACCGCCAACTTCACCGGATGGTAATAGATTTTTTCGCGGTTTAGACAGAATAATGATTAAGCGGTAATCATTTAACGTAGAATGGAACGTAAAAGGAGACGGGGCGGATGAGCAAAAGGCTGGATAAATTCAAGGCTTTTACAAAAGAAACGAAGACCTGTTTCAATCCCGGATTGCGGATGCTTTTCCTACTGATCGTTTGCGTGGTGCTTCTGACTTCGTGCGTGCAGATTCCGAAAGCATCCTCTTCAAAAGCCTCCGACCCCGCTTCTTTTACGTTTTCGATTTCTTCGGAGGCTGTTCCTCCGGATTATTTTTCTGCAGAACAAGTGGATCTGTCTCTCAATATTGAAGGCGGATACGGTATGCCGGTTTCAATCGTTGAGAATGTGGGGACGCTGGCGGTCCTCCATCGATTTAGCCCCGAAGACGGCGAGACCTATGCCAAGCACTATGTGGCCACATACGATGTACAAGGGAATCAAAGGACGATGTCGGAGTTGACCGGGGAACTGAATGAGAAAATAATAACGGGTATCCGAAGCGGTGCGGACGGGAGCCTTCTGATACTGGAACCCTGGGTGTCGGAAACCAAGGTGTATCGGTATTCTGTCCCAGAGCAAAAGGTCACGGGAACCGTGACACTTAAGATTCCCGAAGGATATGTGAATACGGAGAACCTCTATTCGGATACGAAGGGACAGTTCTATCTTACCGCCGACGGAGCGGGTGGGACAAAGGTGTTCATCTACGATGCGGATGGGAAACTTCTGAATTCCGAGTATCGGGAGGGTGTGAACGGAGCGGCCTTTCAACTGGATGATACGTTCTATTTCGAAGCCTCCGTCGATTCCGGTCGAAAAAGGATCCTATACCCGGTGAATATCCAAAGCGCTGAATTTTTGGACATCGTCGATGTTTCGGAAGTCTTTGGTAACGAAAGTGTGTATTCCGGTCCCGATTACCTGTGCTCGATGAACAGTAAGGGGCTGTATTGGTTTGACCCAGCGTCCCGCGAGAAGCAGACAATGATATCATGGGAAGAAAGCGATTTTGATCAGCGACTGCTCAGTAAAAGACTCGATGTTGCGGTATTGTCCAAGGACACGATTTTTCTGATGATTGAAAACGAGTCGTTCGAGAAGGAATTCTATTTAATGAACCGACAACGCACCAACCCGAACGCCGGTAAAAAGACTCTGGTTCTCGCCGCGGTGGGATATGACGATAACTATATATTACAGACTGCAATTCAGGCTTTTAACGAAAACAGTAGCGAGTATAAGATTGAGTATAAAGATTACTATCCCTGGTCCGAGATTGACTTTTCTTCTTTGACCGTTGAGGAAATTGATTCCGCGAGAAAAGAAGCAGACCGGCAAGTCTATCTGGATGTTCTTTCCGGAGACGGACCGGACATCATCTACGAACCCACTCGTACCGTGAAGGAGTCGGGGCTTCTGCTGGACTTAATGCCGCTAATGGAATCCGATGACAATTTTTGCTTCGAAGACTATCTTCCGAACTTGGTAAACGCGTCCATGAAGGGCGATTCCCTCTATTCTTTTCCGATCTCTTTTTCTCTGGAGGGTTTAGCCGGACAGACATCCTTCATCGGGGACATAGAGGGGTGGACCATCGACGAGTTCGATCAAATGGTTCAAACGTTGCCCGAAGACATGGTCCCGATAACATACTATACTCGTTCGGATCTGCTTGAATCGGCTCTTTCCGTACAGAATGCGGGGTTCTATGACAGCGACGCGCCGGAGGACTGTATTGACGAAAAGGAATTTGTATCTCTTCTGAAGTGGGCAAAGAAATATGGTGTTCCTGACGATATGACCAGAGAAGAAGTAGAGGCGATTTCGAATGATTTATTCTCGAATTCGAAAGTGGTGTTAACGATTCAGGACATATCTATTCCGATGTTGCTGTACGACATGAATATGGCCCTTGCGCCGGGTGCGTCATTTACCTTTGTCGGGTTTCCGTCCCCTTCGGCCTTGGGGGTTTCAGCGATCACACAGGACTGCGCGATCACTCAGTGTTGTGAGGAGCCGCTAGCGGCATGGGCATTTATTAAGGTTATGCTATCGGAGGATATTCAAACGGAGGTCATTAAAACCGGATATGGGATTCCGATCCGCTTGTTATCCATTGATTTGCTTGTGGATATCACGCTCAGTCCGAATGATTATTCTAATTTCTACTATTTCGGAAACGAAAGCGAAGGCTATTCGGATCCGGCATTTGAAAAAGTTGCCGATGAATACTATCGGGAAATCGGGATCCCGACCTTTGAGAAACTAGTGTACAGTTTTGATGCTATCAAAGAACCGGATGAAGAGTTGATCGAGATCGTTCTGGAGGAGGCATCGGCCTACTTCAATGATATGAAGACAGCCGAAGAAGTGGTGGAAGTCATCCAAAATCGCGCTCAAATGCTTTTCAATGAGCGGGCAAGATAAATTTCATAACGTTGTAAGGAGGATTGGAACATGAAACGAATTTTTATCGCGGTTTGCCTGTGTGTAGTGATGGTGTTGAGTGCCTGTAGTACCGGACAAATCCGGAGCGAGAGTACTAAGGACGTTGCTTCGAGTCTGACATCGACGGAGAAGATCGAGCCGACCGAAGAACCCACCCAAGCAGTGACCCCATCGCCGACACCGACTCCCGTGCCTACGCCGATGACGGAATCAGTCTTTATTCCCGGAGAAGAGCTTCCCGACGGACAACTTTTCGAGGAGGAATATTTTGCCGTTTTCCCGGAGGCCGGGGGAAATAAGTTTAGTGTATACGACAGTTTCGGGAAAATCATACACAGCTTTCGTTATTCCGGAGATTCCAATCCTCCGATCGGTATAGTCGAAAAGAGCGAAGTAGAAAAAATCACTTCTGTTCCGGATAGCGGACAAGGAAGCGCAAAAGACTCTTATCTTTACTCCTTTCCGGGCGGTCATGTGACCGCACCGGACTTGAGTTCGATTGCGGAGGATTATCTTTGGATCATTACCGACAAAGGGGAGACTATTCATGTCAAGGGGAATAGCACATACATGTCTTCGTCCGGAATCGTCTCCTTTGACGACAGCACGGGTGTCTGTGCGCTTTTTCTGAATGGATCGGGCGGCCCGGAATCTTTTCTTAGTCTTCACTACGTTCGAATTCATGCCGACGGAAGCGTCGTGACGAATTTGGAAATCGATGATCTGGCCATCGGCCCTATTCAGATCGTCGGAGAGAAGTATGTAGTGTTTTATAAGTACGATGAAGAAGGGGACGCAACATGGTATCTGGCGGACCTCTCCGGCAACATTCTGATGGAAGACGTTGATCCGATCCTTCTCAACATGGCGACATATCTTCCGCAAGGCATGGGTTCAGTTTACGTTTACGATTATTTCATGAAGGACGGAAAGGTTTATGACGCTCAGTTAAATCCGGTTCCGGACGATACCAGGAGTCCCGATGGGCGCTTGATCCCGGGCGTCAAGTATAACGTCGACGGAATTTCATGCGAGGTCCTGGATGGCTTTGAGGAAGGCGGATTCAGCGATTTCGGGATTTCCTATGCAAACGGCCGGGACGAAAGCGGTGCCATCGCGATCAAATCCGATTGGGGCGATTGTGTGATCCGGGGTGTTGAAGATATAGACGTTCGAGTATACGGTGTCAACTCGTCTCTGGTTCTATTGAGCAATCACTCGCTTTACTCTCTGAAGACCGGAGAATATGTCGCCAATCTCTTGTTCAGAGGAAACGTTCAGGAACCTCGTTGCGTGCTGACCGACGAGTACCTGTTGGCATGTTATGACCCCGGTTTTTATATCGTTGATAATGACGGAAACCTAAGATATTTCTCAGAAACCGAAATGGCGGAGCCCACCGATGGCAAGTATTTTCTTTTGATCAACGAGACCGAATTCGGGATCGCGGATCTCAACGGAGAGTGGGTGCTGAAGCCGAATTGACGATGTGCCATGGAGAAGCGCTCTTTGCATCGGAACCGATCGAGGGAACTCAAGCTTTCAGACAAATGACGATTTGAATCGTATTTTGAACAGAAGACCGGTGCGCTCGCAGCAGCGTATCGGTCTTCTTTTTGAAACCGGCTGACCCGCGCGAAAAGCGTGTCGCCTCGAAAAATAAACGGGCGATTTCTTCCTCTTTCGGCGCAAAACGTTTATTTGCGAAAAATATCTTGTTTTCTGGTATACCAGTTCATTGTATATGCGAATTGAGTGTACTATACTGTTAGAAAAACGCGGAGGTGCGTATGCACGTAACGGAGAGACTTCCGAAAGAAACGGCGCGGGAGTATGCGCTGAGGATCCTCAAAGAAAATATTGTTTCATTGGAATTGGCGCCCGGCAGTATGGTCAGCGAGAACGAACTTTCCTCGGAGCTGGGCCTTTCCCGTACCCCGGTACGGGAGGCGTTGATCGACTTAAGCAAGACCCAGATTGTCGACGTTCTGCCTCAACGCGGCAGTCGCATATCCCTGATCGATTATAATTTTGTGGAGGAGAGCCGGTTTTTGAGAAGTGTTCTCGAGAGCGCGGTGGTGGAGATCATTTGTGAGAGCGAAGTGCCGATGGATCTTACAAACCTCGAGCACAACCTGAAACTTCAGCAGTTTTATCTCGAAAACGAAGGCCTCGACAAACTCCTTCAACTGGATAACGAGTTTCATAAAGAGATGTTTCGCCTCGCCAATAAAATGCAGACCTACCATCTGATGGACAGCATGACAGCCCACTTCGACCGCGTGCGCACCATGAGTCTTTCAGCGATCCGTGACATTAAGATCGTCGGGGACCACGCGGCACTGCTTCAAGCCCTGCGGGATCGAAACGCGGTCGACGCGAAAGCCGTAATTGCCAAGCACCTGTCCCGTTATAAGATCGACGAGCAGGCGATTCGGAGCGAATATCCGAGTTTTTTCAAGTAGAGGGTGCTGGAAATCCCGGGCGTTGAATCATCCATATCAAAACGGGCTGTCTCAAAAGATTTGTAACAAAGTAAAAAGAGGCAGCTTATTTATGTCCAAACAGAAGGGCTGTCGGAAATGCGAAAAGAATACAATTCTGCCCGGCGGCATTGGGGAGATCCATCCGGATTGCTCCATAT
>JAEAME010001335.1_pt1 | contig 17530 bp, 14 predicted proteins | sample 8958731 | NCBI WGS metagenome assembly JAEAME01 (sample SAMN16933194, study PRJNA681113) | bioreactor sludge metagenome | isolation source: anerobic bioreactor sludge (Control) | place: India:Bengaluru | collected 2018-10-24 | reverse complement strand
GAATTTGCCATTTATGATTGGTGATTTGTCATTTTTTAAATAACAAATCACCATTAACCAATGACCAATGCTTTTGCCTTTGATCCCGGGAAACGATCAGTGCGCATGAATATATGTCACTGTGTATAATGGATTCCAGGTGCCGGCCTTGACTGTTTCGAAGAAAATCCGGGAGCTTTCGATAGCGCTCAGCGCGACAGACAGATTGCTCATTGCGTTCTGGTGCCTGCTTTCAACTGTAAGCCTTATCCTGCATTCGCGGATCCCGCATTGGCGTGTGATTGTCGCCGCCAATATCGCGGCTGCCGTTGTGGCCTGCATTCTGGCCTATGCGGCATGGATGAAAGATTCCCGCCTGCTTCGATGCGCGCACGAGTGGGCCGCCTTCCTGATGGTGCTGTACACTTACAAACAGCTCTATTTCATAATCGGCCCAATCCATCGCGGAAAAGACTACGATCACCTTCTGATTGCAGTCGATCACGCGCTGCTCCGAGTCAATCCCACAGAATGGCTGGCCGGCTTTTCCAATCCGCTGATAACGGAAGCTCTGCAGATTGCCTATTCGCTCTTTTATGTATTCTTCATCGCCGTGGGACTTGAGTTGTATTGGAGACAGGACCGCTCCCAATTCCGGTATTTCTGTTTCACCGGCGTTTACGGTTTCTTTATTTCGTATATCGGATATTTTTTTCTGCCGGCCGTCGGTCCCCGGTTCACGCTTCACGATTTTTCCGCCACTGATGCCGAACTTCCCGGCCTGCTCCTGGCGCCCATTTTGCGGGAATTCGTCAATTTTTTCGAATCCATTCCTTCCGGAGTGTCGAACGCGGTGGCGCTGGCGAGCGCGCAACGTGATGTTTTCCCGAGTGGGCATACGATGATGACCCTGGTGGTGATGATTTTGGCATACAGGTTCAGGCTAAATATCCGTCACTATGTTTTAGTAATGGGCATTCTCTTGATTTTTGCCACTGTCTACCTGCGCTATCACTACCTCATTGATGTAGCGGCCGGGGTTGTCCTGGTACTGCCATGCCTTCTCACGTCAAGCAGGGCATATGAATACCTAAAGAATCCCAGTATGCCCGGCGCTTCGTCTCCACTAGCGGATCGCGGCTGAAGACTGAGCAACCGTCGGAATCGGGATCGTCAATCGCAATCGCGATCTGCAGTTGGGAAAAAGCAAAAGGCTGAATCCCGATAGCGACGATCGATTCCGATTCGCGCCCGCATGTGGGGGATATTCACTCTTCACGGGAGCGGCTGCGATCCGGAACATTCCTGCAATGATTTACATAACGCGCAAGCAGGAATAAAAGGTCGGACAGGCGGTTCAGGTAGCGAAGAATCCGCGGATCCACCTTCGCCGACCGGGATAGAGCGACGCAGCGGCGTTCTGCTCGCCGGGCTATGGTCCGGGCCAGATGGAGGAAGGCCGCTTCCTGCGACCCTCCCGGCAAGATGAAGTGCTTCAGCGGAGGCAACCGGTCCTCCAGGGCATCGATTTCACGCTCCAGGTTGCCGATTTTCTCCTCCCCGATTCCCGAGATCCTGACGCCGGCATCTTCCGGCGTTGATATTTGAATCCCTATGGTAAACAGGTCGTTCTGAATCGCCTCAAGCAGGCTGTCCACATTATCGGGAGGCGAACAGGCCCGAGCCGAGCCTATTGCGGCATTCAGTTCGTCCAACGATCCTGAGGCTTCTATCAGGGGCGAATCCTTCGATACACGCTTTCCTCCGGCCAATCCTGTGGTCCCGTTATCACCCGTTTTCGTATATATCCTGGCCACCTGCGACCTCCCCATCCCATGGGTCGAGCTAACCCGCATTATTCATGAAGCTTCTCCTGTGGAGGCGGATCCGGGCATATCTACTGCGCTGCGCTCCGTCGGGCTCCTCGACATACTGGTCGAGGGTTGCGCGCCGGTTAGCGAAGCGGCGTATCCATGCCCGTCTGCGCCTCCTCGTTACGAGCCTTCATGAATAATGCGGGCTAAAGTCCGCAAAAATCAATCGATAAGTTGTTACTACGATAGCACTTTCCCGGACAATCGTGTCAATTGACAGAGGAAATCGAGCCAGACAATGCGTAGAGGGATTTTTCGGCGATTCGCGATCGCAAGTGAGAATTGGAAAAATTTGGTTACGGACGCGATTCCGGACAAACGACAGATTTGCTCGCTCTGGAGATCGGTTTTGCCGGGGTAATTTCGGGAAAGCCCTTATCAGGCAGTCTTCTTCTCTTTGCAGCCAATGCACACGGACGTCCATGGCACCGCTTTGAGACGCGCAACGCTGATTTCTTCTTCACAGATAGTGCAAATGCCGTAGGTTCCGTTTTCAATCCGCTCGATAGCAGCCTCAATGGCCCGGAGCAGTTTGGCGTCGATTTGAAGCAACCGCAGGTTCACGTGTACTTCGTTATCATCACTCGCCTGGTCCACAAAGTCGCCGTGCCTGGTATCCTCCATGTTTTCCCAATGAGCTTTCTTGCCCGCATTTATGATGGAGTCGCGTTTCTGCTCAAGGGCGACTTTAAACCTCTTGAGTTCCTTTTTGTTCATTTGAACGACCTCGAATTAAAAACGGGAATAATAAATCAAAATTGTGGGCATGTAAACCTTCTTTGTAGTCGGCAATCGGCAGTCGGCAGTCGGCAGTCGGCAGTCGGCAGTCGGCAGTCGGCAGTCGGCAGTCGGCANGTCGCAAACTGACGGCTCTTGGCCGTCAGCTCTTGCTGCTGTAAAATTTATACACAAAAAAAGAATCATCAGATCACTGCCAACTGCTTACTGCCAACTGCTCACTGCCAACTGCTCACTGCCAACTGCTACTGCCAACTGCTTACTGCCAACTGCTCACTGCCAACTGCTCACTGCCAACTGCTCACTGCCAACTGCTCACTGCCAACTGCTCACTGCCAACTAATGACCATCCACTCATCCAGCGCGGTTGCGACAGAGAAAGGAAACGGGTCTAGGATTTATGGGTCAACTCGTAGGCGGGGACGATTTCGGCAGGGTGATAGGACATTTTAGCATCACGGAGTCCTTCGTTTCCGAGATCCTCTTCCCGATTGATGTATTCAAAGCCTTGAGCTTCCACGACTTTTGCCGTTTCCCAGTTAATGACCTGAAACATTCCTTTGTAGCTGCGCAATGCCCTCTCGAAATGGACGGCAACCGTCGTCGGATTGATCGGTTCATATATGGAAAAAGCCACGGGCCGGTCATTGACCGATATAAGCAGGCCCTGTTGCGATAGTTCGTCGAAATGTCGTAATGTGCACACCAGCGCAGCCCATTCCCTGGCCAGCATCCCTTCCATTTTCGGGTGCTCTTCCCTGGCGATCGAGTCAAGCACCTGAAAGCACTCATCCGTGTTCGCGGAGGCGAGGGTCTGAACGGTCCAGCTATAAAGTCCCGAAGCCTGTGATATAAGGTTGCGCTTCTTGGAATACTTGCGCCCCGACAGTTTTGCCAGTGCAGTCGCGCTGTAGACATAGTTGGATACGGCACGATCCTCATGGGATGTGAACGATTCTGATATAGCGGGATTCTCCTCCAGGAATCGTTTGCCGACGCCGATGATTTTCAGCGGATATGCCAACTCAGCCGCAGCTTTAAGGATCCTATCGGTCACAGCCGGCGGCATCGCGCCAATAGGCTGCATCAGATGCGGGTGTGGATCCGGATCCAGTACGCAGAATATAAGCAGAGTCTCCGGTCCGGCCAGGGTCCAGTGATAGTGGAAAAACGGTTTCCACGCCAACAGAGTGGAAAAGGTGTAGCCCGTAAGCGGCTGCGGGTATCTCTTGAGAAAACTGGAGAGAAATTCACAGTCCTCCAGTTTGAGATCTGAAAACTCGAAACCAAGGAAAGTAGTTTTGTTCATGAATGCTTGCCATAGAGCATCGGCTGATATCCAACCAGAGGCCCATACCCCAGATCTTTGTAAAAGTCCTGTGTTCCCGGCTCGGCGATCAGCCCGATCCAGGCAATTTTGCGCGCCACACAGAACTGTGTAAGCCGTTTGATTAACTCCCGGCCAATGCCGAGTCCACGGTGACTTTTGAGGACAACGACGTCCTGAATGTACGCATCGCTGGAGCCGTCGGAGATTACGCGCGCCATCCCTACAATACGCCCCTCCAGCGATCGGGCCACCATGAAGCACAGGCTTCCCGCAATCATGCCGGGAATGACGGCTCGGGCTTCGGGGTTTTCCTGCCACCAATTGCCGGCCTTGTATAGCTCAACAATCTCCTCCGCAGGCGCCGAACTCACTATTTCGTATTCCACTTCTCTCATGGGTTTTCTCCCAAAAATCTATGGGGACAAGAATAATGAGCTCAGAAGAAAATGCTTGTGCTCTTAAAAGAGAGATACCGAGTCAACCCGCCAGATGCATAATTTCGAGGAGTCGTAAATCATCTATCAAAACGGAAGAGCCTCTCCCAGTCCTTTTTTAACTGCCTGCTCGTAAATGCGCGCGGCTAGAGCCACATCCTCCAGGGCAATTCCCTGTGATTCAAAGAGGGTGATTTCGCCTGCATCCTCCCTGCCCGGGAATTCGCCAACGACCACGAGACCGAGTTCGCGGGCGTCTTCCCAATAGAAGGCACCGGCCTTAGCCGCAAAGTCCAGGTCGCCGGATTCAAGCATGGCCTGTTCACAGGAATCCACGACTACACACGCGCTTTTTTCAACAGCCACAACATCAATTTCCTGTTTTGAGAGGAAATTCGCGCCAATGGCATTGATATGGGTGCCGTTGGAAAGCCATTCGCCTTTAAAAACAGGCTCTTTCGATGTGGTGGCCGTGACGACAATATCCATGTCCTTCACGGCTTCTTCCGGAACGCTTGCGGGACGGACGTCCAATCCCGTGATTTCGGTCATCTCCTTGCAGAATTTATCTCTTTTTTCGGGATTCCTTGAGTATGCGATGACCGTCTTTACGGGGCGGACCGAACAGACAGCCTGGAGCTGAGATCGCGCCTGCAGACCAGTGCCGAACAGGCCCAGACGAGACGAATCCTCACGAGCCATGTATTTGGTGGCTACTGCCGATGCGCCGCCGGTGCGCAACTGACCGAGCCTCTCGGCCTCGATTACAGCAAGCAATCGGCCGTCGTCTTTGTAAAGAAGAAAGGCAAACCGGTTCACGCCGGAGATGCTTGTATAGCTTTTCAATCCCGCATACCCAAGGGTCGGCAACGATGCGCTCATGACGTGAAGAAAACCATGATCCGCCCGGCATCGACGCCGCGGCGCATTGTCCGCATTTTGTTGTCCTTGCAGCCTGAAAGCGTGTTCTACTGCTTCGACAGCCATGTTTACGGTCGCCAGCTTCTCGACGTCCGACTCTCTCAGCAAAATAGCCATATAAACCCCCGGCATCTTGATGTTAGATAATGCCAATATGCAGCATTCACTATACTTGAGCGCAATTCCAGCTCCAAGTGCGAAATAGTCGGCAGTGGGCAGTAAGCAGTGGGCAGTGGGTAGTGGGTAGTCGGTAGTGGATAGCGGCCATTCGTTAATTCATCGTTGTTAATCACTTTTTTTGTGGCATTAGTCATTTAGAGATAAAAAACTGCCCACTGCCAACTACCAACTACTAACTGCCGACTGAAAAGTATATGGGTGAATTCGTTAGAGAGGGTGATAGACTGCGGTTTCGGGACACCTGTTTATTGGGGATTAGACGGATATGGTGCGACGGTCGCTTTTTTTCGGGCTTACGTTGATACTGATTCTGGCTTTCACGTTCCTGTCCGTTCGAGGCTGCAGGCAGGAAGATGCCCCGCCGGAACAACCCAGGGAAACGGTAGAGAAGTCGGAGACCACAGCGACCAGGGTTCTAAAACCCCAGGATCTCGAAATTGGCCGCTCCCAAATGACCGTGGATAGAAGCGTGGATGCTTCCGGCAAGCCGCTCTTTGCAGCCAGACACGAAATAGAGATATTTAATCGTGGAAGTGTTCCGTATATGAAAATGCGGCTGAGAATTGCTTATCTTTCGTCAACCGGAAAGATTCTGGAAACAAAGCACCACACGATTGATCAAACGATCCTGCCCGGCGCGTCGCTTGGACTTGCGGATATAAGAATAGACGGCCTTTCCGAACCGGCGGCTGAAGCCCGCCTCTCGATCGTCTATGCAGACATTGGAAGCTCATCGCAGGAAGCGAAGCCGCATAATTGACAGCCGGATAGTACTGTGTTACTTTGATTTTACTTAGAATTCGGGATGAAGATGCGGCCTTGCCCTGAGAGATTTTGGAGAGTGATATATTTCTCGAGAATCGCAACCGTATTCTGCGCACTCGTGCTTCTCCCTGCAATTTCAGCCAACGCCAAGAGCAGCGGCCGTCTTGCTGGAAATATCAAGAGCATATCGGGCAATCCTCTGCGCAACGCAATCGTAAAAATTTATAAAGGAATGCAGGATAACAAGATTGTCCTGGTCACGCGGAGTGACAGCAGGGGCTTTTTCCGGTCCTCCCAACTGACTCCGGGAACATACTTCCTTGAGGTTTCGCGTGCCGGCTATCAGTCCATAACGGCCACAAAATTCAGGATAGAACCGGAGCAGACGACATCGCTCGACATCATTCTCCGGGATCTGATTGAGTACATCGACAATAGCGAGGACCCTCGAAACTGGGACCTCAAGACGGTATTGCGCAGCACATCGGACCGGCGTCTCATTTTCCGCGATCTTCCGGGAACTCCATATCCCATACTCGACGAGAACGATTCTTCGTTCTATCGAAGCGGCGCAATGAACATCGCTTCAAGCCCTTCGTTCACCGGATCGGGCCATTTGTTCCATCCTCAAACCAGCCCAAACGGAGTTTCAACGAATTTCGCGTTTGCCGAGCCGCTCAGCTCTCGCAGCCGCATGATTCTTTCGGGCCAGATGGATTATGGTTCGAGCACGTTCTGGAGATTGCGGAATACTTTTCAATATCGGCCCGACGGCAATCACGAATATAAGGTGTCGGTAGGCTACGGCAGGATGAACATAAATGATCCCGGCGGCGGCGCGATCCCGTCCCAGCTCATGCCCGAGGAATCCAAATTCAGGGAATCCGGCATGCAGACGCTCGCTTTCGGGCTCGAAGGAAGCACCAAATTCCTCGATATTTTTGCGGTAAAATATGGATTTGACTACTCGCGCCTGCACTATGGAATCTCCCGCAGCTTCATGAGTCCGTCTGTTCAGATTGTCGTCACGCCTGCCGAAGGCTGGAGCTTTCGCACATCTCTCACATCCCGGCGGGCTAGCGACAGCAATAGCGTGATTCTCCCGGACGGGGAAACCCTGGACCTATCGGAGCCGACTCTGATCACCATGATCGGCAGCGACGCGAGCATGAGCCAGATCCGGCATGCGGAAATTGCCGCTGAAAAGGAGCTTTCGCAACGAACGTCTCTGGAAGTTTCGGTTTACCAGGATCGCATCAAGGGACCGGGACTCCCTCTTATGGTCACCACGATTACGCCTCTGAGTGAAAAATCGCGGATCATCCAACTAAACGAAGACAATTCGAGCCAGCGGGGAGCTCGATTCACAATCAAACAAAGGCTCACAGACAACCTGAGTGGTACGGTGGCCTATGTCTATGGCGAGTCGACGAGCATCGCCGGCATCAGTGAGCTCGTTTCGAGCGAAAGCCTGAGCAGCGCCATCGCGGACTACCTGAGGCAGAGTAATCAGCACTCGATTACGGGAAGCCTTAACGCCACGATACCGCAAACCAAAACAACGTTGCTGGCTATCTTGCGCTGGTACCCAAAGAATCCTCTCATCCCAGTGGATTGGTTTGCCGATCACATGGATATCGGCACAAAGTCGGCCAATTTCGAGATTCGCCAGACCGTTCCTGTGCCCAGCATAATAGGGGCCGATGGACAGTGGGACGTCTGGGTGAATCTAAGGAATGTGCTCAATCAGGGAAAAGAGTCCCTGTCGGCGTCCGATGGCGAGATCGTCCTGAATCGCAATCCACGGTCCGTCCGCTTCGGAATCAGCCTTAACTTCCGCTAATTTCAGCCTTTCTTTTAGTTCAATCCTCTCCCAAAGGGCCGAAAATCTGTCAATTTTGGTTCTTTTGACCCCTAATCGACCACCCCTCGAAGGCGTGGCTTTGGCCTGCTCCCCGAAGCAGGGCACCGGGCCGGAAATCGGGGTTGGGGCCGGAATCGGTTTTTGTATCGTGTAACTCGGCCTAATTCATTCACAAAGCCGATCCCGATTAGTCGGCAGTTCCGGTAAAATCCAATCGCAAGTATTGTTTGGAAAATCCGAACTTTGTTTAAGGGATTGACGCCCCAATGATTCAAAATATTGGATAGACACATTCAACTAGTTGGAATTCTGCCGAGCTTGATATCCCATGTTCTGTTGATATTTACCAACTCTATTATTTACAACGAATTACCTTCCAAATAGGCACTGCATTTATTGTTAGATGGTGGCATGTAAATTGCTTAAGATATGTCTATAGTATTGCTTAGCGAATGCGAGTGCTCAAGTGAACAGGTATCCGGTGCCACTAAAATTTGTTGCGACAGTGATTCTGACCGGAATACTTGTTTTGATGGGCATAGCAAACCTGGCCGAACGCGCGGCATGGAACGATCCTGCGGATGGGGTATTCTGGACTGAGTCGGAAGGTATCTTGAAGGCGACCGAGGTGGATGCCGGAGGACCGGGCAGCCGGGCGGGCATCCGTCCCGGAGATCTGCTGGTTTCCATCAACGGGAAGGCGGTTGCCGGGCTGGACGATTATTCCAACCGGATATATCAGGCAAAGCCGGGAGCGTTTTTAGACTACACTCTGGAAGATGGAGCGGGAAAGCGCAGTGTTACGGTTCGGCTGGGATCAAGACCGCTTCTGAGGGCCAGGGACAGGCTTCGTGCGGTTCTGGCGTTTCTCCATTTGGGGATTGGTGCGTTTGTGCTTGTTCGCGGCCGTCGACTGCCACGCACATTTCACTTCTATTTGATCTGTCTGGCCGCCTTCGTCGTTTATCTGTTCAGCTATACTCCCAAACTGGGAACTCTTGACTGGTGGATCTACGGATTTTCCATTCTTGCTTTGCTTCTGCTCCCTGCCCTGTTTGTCCATTTTAGTCTTCGGTTTCCCGTGGACGACACGGCTGGAGCCGGATTCATTCCACTTCTGTACGCGCCGGCGTTTCTCCTGGGTTTGACGCATTTTCTCTGGGTTACGGGTCGCCTGGCATCCATAGGTCTGCCTCGGACCGCCGGAGCGAGCGGAATTCTTGATCAAATTCATCTTGCATACTTTACATCAGGTTTTGTCATTGGCGGTGCGCTCCTTTTGAAGCATCGTTTCGATGCGCCGGATTTGATGGTGCGCCAGCAGATGAAGTGGATCACCTATGGGACTCTGGCCGGCGTATTGCCCTTCGGCGCGGTCTATGTTATTCCGACGCTGGTGGGAATACGGGCCGGTTTCTGGATGGAAGTGTCCATGCTGTCTCTCGCGCTTATCCCTCTATCGTTTGCGTATGCGCTTATCCGCTACCGGCTCACGGATGTGGAGGCGATCGCGCGGAAAAGCGCTGCGTATTTCATCGCCAGCTCGATGCTCCTGTCGCTGTACCTGCTGTTTGTTCTCGTCCTGGGGAGAATCTTCCAATGGCTGGCGCCCCAATCGGGATTTTTGGTGGTTTCGCTGGCAGTTCTGGCAATAGCGCTTCTCTTTGCACCGCTTCGAAATATCATCCAGGAACGGATCGACAGGCTTTTTTACAGGGACCGGTTCGAGCACCGCTCAACGCTGAAGCATTTTGCCCGGACGCTGAGTTCCGAAATAAGTCTCGTCCCCCTGTCGCAAGGTATTCTTGAGCGAATTTCAAAGGTTTTTCAAATTGAGAGGGCTGCAATTTTCCTTGCCGAGCCTGCGCAGGGGGAAATTTTCCGCCTGGTGTATGCCCTGAACCGGGATCCGGACCTGAGTTCCGAGTTTTTCCGGGCAGAGGAACTGATCGATCCGCAGGTTTCCGGTGAATGGTCCGACCTGAAGGGCGAGACCAACTGTTTGCATCGCGCCGGTCCTTGTCTGGCCGGGGAGGGATTGCATTATCTCCAGGATTTATGGCTCCATGGGAAGCGGATCGGGATGATTGCGTTGGGACGGCTTCCGGACGGACGCCTCTTCTCGACGGAAGACCTCGATCTTCTCGCCGTTCTTGCCGGCTATGCGGCCATGGCCCTGGAAAATGCAAAGCTCTATCGTTCGGTGGAGACAAAAGCGGTAGAACTGGAGCATCTTAAGGCTTATACGGAAAATATCATAGAAAGCATTAGCGTAGCCGTACTCGCTATAGACCTGGGTGGCCGCATTACTTCGTGCAACAGGGCATTTGAAAGGCTCTACAACACGACGCGGCGGCATGTCGTTGGTCTGGCAGTCGAAAGGCTTCTGCCGCCGGACGTGATCGCTTCCATTCAAAAAGCATCCGGGAAGCAGGACTGGAAGTTCATTGTCGGCCAGGTCAATATCTATAAACTGAGCCTGCAAAACCGGCCGGGAAGCCGGCTGATTGTGAACTTGAGCCTGATTCCAATGCAGGCTCCTCTGGGTGGTGAATCCGGCGTGCTGATTGTGATGGACAACATCACGGAGAAGGTGCAACTGGAGGATCAGCTGCTGCAGGCCGAGAAGCTGTCGTCTATCGGGCTGCTCGCGGCCGGCATCGCACACGAAGTGAACACACCGATTGCGGGCATTTCCAGTTACACGCAAATGCTTTTAAAGGAAATCCCGGAAAATGACAGGCGAAAACCGATCCTGGAAAAGATAGAAAAGCAGACGTTCCGCGCGGCGGAAATAGTGAACGGTCTGCTCAACTTTTCGCGTCTGAACAGCAACGAGTTCAAGGATCTCGACATCAATCATTTGATCGAAGACAGTCTCGTGCTGTTAAATCACCAGCTCGAATTGAACAACATCAAAGTGGAATCCAGGTACGACACTTCTCTCCCGCCGGTTTACGGAAACACTGGAAAACTGCAGCAGGTTTTTGTGAATCTTTTACTGAATGCGCGGGATGCCATGCCCACCGGTGGTGAAATCGCTGTGCAAACGGGAATGAGTGAATCCATGATAACGGTGGACATTTCGGACACAGGCACGGGCATTACTGAGGAAAATATCCGCAGGATTTTCGACCCATTTTTCACCACCAAATCCGTGGGCAAAGGAACGGGGTTGGGTCTTGCCGTCACTTATGGGATTATTCAAGAGCATGGCGGGGGTATTCTTGTTAACAGCAGTTCCGGTAAGGGAACGCATTTCAGGGTAAAGCTCCCGACGCGGCTGCATTGAGCATGACCATGAGCGGACGAATACTGGTAGTGGATGACGAGGAAATAATGCGCGATGTCCTGTCCGCGCTCCTGTCTTCGGAATCCTACGCAGTAGACCTGGCCGAAAACGGCGCACAGGCTCTCGAGCGAATTCAGGAAAAAGAATACGGGGTCATGCTCCTGGATCTGATGATGCCCGATGTAGACGGGTTCCAGGTATTGGAGGAGCTGAGGAAATCGGAAAACAGCCCTGTTGCCATTATCCTCACGGCGTATGCATCGATCGACCGCGTCATGCAGGCCGCCAAACTGAATGCCTTCGCTTTTATCCCCAAACCCTTTAAAAATGACGAACTGCTCCTGGCCGTAAAAAACGCGATGGCGCAATACAACCTCGCCTCTGAAAACAGGAGACTGAAGAAATCCCTTCACGAGCGGTACGGCTTTCAAAACCTCGTCGGCAAAAGCTTATCGATGCAGCAGGTGTTCGATCTCATCACGCAGGTCGCACCGAGGCGGAGCACGGTTCTCATCCAGGGAGAGAGCGGCACAGGGAAGGAATTGGTGGCCAAGGCGATTCACGCTTCCAGCGGCAGGGTGGACGCGCCTTTTATTGCGATCAACTGCGGCAACATCCCTTCGGATCTTCTTGAAAGCGAGCTTTTCGGACATGCGCGGGGTGCGTATACGGGAGCTACAAGCGCTAAAAAGGGCCTTTTTGAGGCCGCCGACGGAGGCACTCTTTTCCTGGACGAGGTGTCCGTGATCTCACCGGAGATCCAGGTCAAGCTGCTCCGGGTCATCCAGGAACGGGAGTTCAGAAGGCTGGGCAGCCTGGACAATATTCAGGTGGATGTGCGTATAATCGCGGCCACGAACACCGATCTTCAGGCGGCCGTGCGCCAGGGCGTCTTTCGGGACGATCTCTATTATCGACTGAACGTGATCGTGATCAAGATTCCGCCGCTGCGCGAACGGGCCGAGGACATTCCCCTGCTGTCGAAGCATTTCATCAGGAAGTATGGGAAGGAAAACCAGAGAGAGGGCCTGATTTTGGAGCCATCCGCATTGAAGGTCCTGATGGAGTACTCGTGGCCCGGAAACGTGCGCGAACTGGAAAACATAATCGAGCGTTCCGTGGTCTTGTCGCAGGGGGATAAAATCACCCCTGACCTTTTCCCCATGAACATCACCGCTCCGTGTCCGGAAACACTCGATCCATTCACAGAATATGGCATTCCTCTCAAAGAGAAGGTAGGAAATTTTGAAAAGGCGATTATTCTGGCTGCTCTCGAAAAGACGGGCTGGAATCAGAAAAAGGCCGCCCAGCTTCTCTCGGTGAATGCCACGACTTTGAGCGAAAAGCTCAAGCGCTTCAAAATCCGGGAAAAAGCCTGAGGCTTCGGAGTACCCAGGGATCAAAGGATTCAAGGATCAGAGGAATGGAATTGCCCGCTTTCCGGCAAGATCCTTGCATCCTTGTAACTTTATATTCTTCAGAACATCCTCAAATTGACTTGATAATTCCTTGCGGCTGCTTTAAATGAAGGCTATGACGGCAGGGGGTTCGATGAGACAACATTTTCCGGCAATAGCAGTCCTTCTTACGTTTGCCGCTGTTTGCGCGCAAACAGCGGCGGCCGACTATAAACAGGCCGTTGCGTACTACAATCAGGGCCAGTTCGATAAGACAATTCAGGAATTGAAATCAGACCTGGACCGCAATCCGGATTGGGAATTCGGTCACCGTCTCCTGGGATTGTCCTACCTGGGCTTGAGAAACAATGCGCTGGCAGTTTCGGCACTCACCCGCGCGGCTCAGCTGAAGTCCACGTCGTTTTCGACTTACTATGGGCTGGGGCAGGCCTATTTCAATATGCAGAAATACGACAACTGCATCAATGCCTTGAACCAGGCAGAACCGTTCGCCTCGAGGGAAAAGGATCCGGAAAAAGAGAGGGCTAAGCTATTCAAGCTGCGGGGCGCCGCCTATTACAGAACGAACAGGTTCAGCGACGCTGCGGATGACCTCACGAAGGCACTGCGCGTAAACCAGTCCGATTGGGCGGACTTTTCCATGCTCGGGATCTGTTATTTCAGGCTGAATCGCATGGATGAAGCCATTCAGGCTCTCGAGAAAGCTTTATCGATGAAACCCGACCAGAAAGCTTCGGTCGAGGCGCTTGGAAAGGCATATTTTAAAAAAGGAATTGGAGCCCTGTCGGGAAAGCAATATGCGGCAGCCATCCAGTTTCTGCTTAAAGCTAAAGACTATGATCCGAAAAACGGATACATCTACTACAACATTGCTGAAGCATATTTATTCCAGAAGAAATACCCGGAAGCGGAAAAGGCATTGGGCCTGGCGCAGGACTTGATGCCGCGAAGCATGGAAGTCTCCTGGCGGATGGGTCTTGTGTTTGAAAAGCAGAAAAAATGGCCGCAGGCCTTGAGTGCCTATCAGAAAGCCGAACAAATCAAATCTTCAAAGGAAATTCAGGAAGCGATCAACCGGGTGAAGGAAAACATGAAGAAGTAGGCGGTTATCAGTCGTTAGTCAACTAACGACTGCCGACTACATAGGTTTTGACCCATCGGCGGAGGTTGCCGGCTTCGTCGATTGCGATGATTTCGCAGTTGTATTGTCCGGGAGGGCAGGTAGCTTCAACGGGAATGGTCGCCGATATATATTCTCTGTCGTTTTCCGGACTTGCATGCGCCTGCAACACGCGCTGCGTCCGCTGATCTCTTACGAAGACTCCGTCTGCAAGAAGATCCTCATTTCGATCACTCAGCAGCAAGCGGATCCGGAACTCACCTCCGGCCGGGCTTGTCTCAGGCGTCATTGCGGCTTCCAGCAGACGCGGGGCATCTTCCGGGAAAAGAGTGATTTCGTCGACCGGTTGATATGCGCGTACCTTTTGAAGCCAGGTGTTTTCAAGTTCCGTAATCGGGGCCTTAAATGTGTTTTTCAGGCTTACCGACAGGCTGGTTCTTTTGAGTGCCTCGAAAAGCTTGATGGGACGTTCCCGCCCCAGCAGTTCCCGGAATGTGGTAAGGAAGGTGACTCCCGGAGCCGCGTTGCGATGGGATCGTTTCCCTCCCGAAAAGACGGACCAGGAGCGCTGGTTATTGAAACCAAGCATCTTCATCTCATCAAGCATCCGGCTGTATGTCCACGCGGATTCCAGACTGCGTGAGCTGTGGGAAAACTCGTGCACGAGGATTTCAATCATCCCTTCGAACAAAAACTCCGTGTCCTCACGCTGCGCCCAATCCGAAAGCTCGAGAAGACCGAGGCGCGCGATTTCGCGCTCGACCTTATGCAGCAGGAGCGTTTTCAGATCCAAGACCTTATCCGGCCGGTTCATGCCGATTGTGATGCTCAAATCATTCCGGTTGCAGCCGCTCTCAGGCTGATCCCAGACGACATTGATTAGAATTTTTCGGGGCAGGCTTCCGCCTATCGTTCTGTTCATGAACGCGTAACAGCGCTCGATTTCCTCGATCGAATCCCTGCCCAGGGATTCTCTTGCCTGAGGCATGCGCATGACCACATGCTCGGATGAAATCTGGTCAATAAGCTGAAACGAATAAAGCCACGGACTCAGCATGCACACAACGAGGACGATTTTCAGTATCACGCTGCGTATGGACGGTCTTAACATCGGTCTAAGTGCCCCCGTTTCCACGTGCCAGGATCGCGCCATTAAAAACTCTTGATGGCGGCAGCCTCACTGTCATAGATATCAAAAACATTGAGAAGTTTGGTTATGCTGAGCAAATCGATAATTCGCTGATTTGGAGATACAAGTTTGAAATTGCCGCCATCTCTCCGAAGCGCGGTAAAGCAGCGCATAATCTCGCCTAAGCCTGCGCTGTCCAGATAGGGGACTTTTGCCATGTTTAAAACAACGTTTTTGTCGCCCTTCTGAAGCAGACTATTTACCGCCTGTTTTATTTCCACATCGCCGTCGCCGAGGGCAATTTTTCCCTCGACGTCAACCACGACAATGTCTTTTGTCTTCCTGATCGTAAGCTTCATGCGGCCTCCAGTCTCTGAGAGGAGAAACTAACATAGCCTGGTATGGCTGTCAATTTTGCGGGAATTGATGTTGCCGAATCTCAGGGCAGTAGGCTAACATTTCAGTCTACATCGAATTTCAAAAGGGAGACCAATATGACAGGGGCGATTCGTTCTGTAACGGCAAGGGAGATTCTTGATTCAAGGGGAAACCCTACGGTTGAAGCCGAGGTTTCTTTGGATGGAGGTTTTAGGGGCAGGGCTGCTGTTCCTTCGGGCGCATCCACAGGAACGCACGAGGCCGTGGAATTGCGGGATGGCGATTCCGCAAGATATCTCGGCAAGGGCGTTCTACGGGCTGTCGAGAACGTCAATACAATCATAGCCCCGGCGATAGCGGGCGAATGCGCATTGAACCAGCGAAATCTGGATCAAATCCTCATAGATTTGGACGGTTCTCCGAACAAAGGCAAACTGGGAGCAAACGCCCTGCTTTCGGTTTCGCTCGCCGCCGCCAGAGCGGCATGTGCCGCGCTCGGGATGCCTCTGTATAGATATCTTGGCGGAACGAATGCGTGCATCTTGCCTGTCCCAATGATGAACATCCTGAACGGAGGCGCGCACGCCGACAATAATCTTGACCTGCAGGAGTTCATGATCGTTCCGGCGGGAGCGGAAAATTTCGCAAAGAGCCTGCGCATGGGCGTGGAGACATTCCATGCGTTGAAGTCGGTTTTAAAGAAAAAGGGGTACTCCACGGCCGTCGGAGACGAAGGAGGATTTGCGCCGAACATCAAATCCAACGAGGAAGCGCTCGAGCTGATAATGGAGGCAATTCAAAAGGCAGGCTACAAACCGGGCCAGCAGGTCTACCTTGCACTGGATGTGGCAGCCAGCGAGTTTTTCGAGGACGGCAAATATCATTTCAAAAAATCCACTGGAGCCCGTCTCGACGCGGATCAGATAATCAAGCTCTACGAGGAATGGGTTAAACAATACCCGATCGTCTCCATTGAAGATGGTATGGCCGAAGATGATTGGCAGGGATGGATTGCGCTGACTTCCGCTCTGGGAGAGAAGATTCAGCTGGTCGGAGACGATGTGTTCGTGACCAGTGCAGAACGTCTGCAGAATGGAATCGCGGACGGCGTCGCCAACAGCATTCTCATCAAGCTGAACCAGGTGGGAACCCTGAGCGAAACGATGGACACGATCGAGCTGGCCAAAGTGGACGGCTACACGACCGTGATCTCCCACCGTTCCGGAGAAACGGAGGATTCCTTTATCGCAGATCTGGCTGTCGCCACGAACGCCGGCCAGATCAAAACCGGATCGGCATGCCGAACGGACCGCGTGTGCAAATATAACCAGCTGCTGCGCATCGAAGAAGAACTGAAGAACCGGGCTCGCTTCATGGGAAACCAGCTGTACTGATTCCGGATTCCAGATTTCAGATTCGAGATTTCAGTGCCTGTCGCCAAGAGAGGTGTGAGATTCCAGGCTTGGAATCGCGAATTGAGAATCTGGAATCCTGCAAGTCGAGAGGAAGGCTTTTGGTTCATCCCCTTCTGGAAGTGCGGCGTTTGTCGGTAACTTACCCATCCGCCGGCGGAGCGGTTGCGGCTGTCCGGGACGTTTCATTTGAAATCTTTGAGGGTGAAACGCTCGCACTGGCGGGGGAAACGGGAAGCGGCAAGTCGACGCTGGCGCTGGCCGTGGTGGATTTGCTGGACCGTCAAACCAGGATCGAGGCTGATGAGATCCTGTTCGAGGGATGCAGCGTCAAGGCTCTCGACCGCGCGAGCTGGAGAGGAATTCTCGGCAAAAAAATCGGCATCATTTTTCAGGATGTCCGCAGTGCGCTGAATCCTGTCCTTACGGTTGAAGACCACATCGTAGAAACGCTTCGAACACATCAGCGGCTTTCGGACAAACAGGCGCGTGCACAATCCCGGGCATTGCTGCAGGAAGTGGGCATCCCTAAAGGCCACGGTAAATACTATCCCTTTGAGCTTTCGGGCGGCATAAGTCAACGCGTTGGGATTGCGATGGCGATCTGCAACAATCCCAGGCTGATAATTGCCGATGAGCCTACCAGCGCCGTCGATCCGATGATTCAAATCCGGGTACTGGATTTGCTCATGCTGA